>OGNF01000279.1_pt1 | contig 58837 bp, 60 predicted proteins | sample 1573321 | NCBI WGS metagenome assembly OGNF01 (sample SAMEA2581911, study PRJEB24529) | metagenome | biome: Human gut stool | place: China | collected 2011 | reverse complement strand
AAATTGTAATTTGTCTTTTACAATAATAGCATAAAAAAGAAAAGTAGTTATTGTTAATCAACTATTGCATTTTTCTAATTCTCATAAATACTTTTAAATCTTTCTCTGTCTACATTCTCTTGATTATTAATATAGTCCAAGTATTTTTCTTTATTTTCTTCTGTATATGGAGTATCAGAATATAAATCTTGTAATAATATTGTTCCGTTTGGCTGTCCAATACCCACAAATATATAATTTTCACCTATCTTTGGTAATTCCTCATCCGTTATATAATCACCTTTATGCAATATAAGAGTTCCATCTTTATCATATCCACCAGGATAAGTTACTTTAATTATATTTTGTAGATCACCCTTCAAATTTTCTGTTACCTCGATTTCATATATAGTTCTAGCTGAGCCATAATCTGAGAATGTCCTTTCAATTTCCTTATCTACCTTTCCTATAAACACATAATCAGCAAATCCAACTTGATAATATGGATTTGTTTCTTCATTCACAAGTACTGTATCATAATTTAATTTGCCATTTGGCTTATAATTTGAATTTCTATTGTTAAAGTACCAAATTACACCACAAATCATAGCAATTATAAAGATAACTAAAATAGATAAAATAATAATTTTTTTCTTTTTCATAACAATACCTCCTTTATTTTGTTCTTATTTTAATAAAAATAAGCTTTAATTCTACTAATAATCAACTACATAGTAACATATTTTAAAAAAGTTACAACTTTTGTTCAAAAAATGATTATCGGCAAATTACTATTTATTGTTTTATCCACATTATAACATAAATCATAATTTTGTCAATACTACATCTCATGATACCAGTCAAATCCTGCATCCTTATTTTTACGCATTATTTCCTTTATTTCTCTTTTAGATAAATCTCCAAATGTTTTGGTTATTCTTTTCAAAGTCTGATTTTTAGATATATTTTCTTCTGCTAATATCCTATACACATCTTTTGCTAAATTTCTAATATTAATTTCCTGTAATTGTTTTTCATATAATTCCTGTCTAGCTTCATATTTTCCTTGATTTTCTTCATATTCTTGTTTCTTTTTAAACCAATATTCCCTTTGTTCTTTCCATTCTTGACTTTTCTTTATATAATTTTCCTTTTTACTTTCTTTTATAGTCTTCAATAATTGATTTCCTACTTTTCTAATCATTTCTGTTTTTGCTTTATTCTTTATATTTTCATAATCTTTATATGTATTTACCTTTTGCAATATCTTATCTATTCTTATACAAGTATTTACATAGTTGTTAAACTTTTCTTTGCATTCTTCGTTGCAATTGATTAATAATGTTGAAATTTCATTGATTATTCTTTTACATTCTGGCTCTTGGTATTTATATATATACCCTTTTTTGAATGAATCAGAAACTTTTTCCAATTTTGCAATTTTATTCACTATCTGTTCTAAATTTTCGCTTTTTATTTCACTTGTCAGTATCGGAATATTAAAACTACTTGGCATAATCTCTTTTAGCTCATCATCTATACTCTTTTCTTCATTTTTGACATCTTTTATAAATTTTTCTAAACTTTTCTTATCTTCTATTACTATTAATTTATTAAACTTACTTAAAAATGAAACAGCCTCTAAATATGTATTATCTTTATACAATATTGCTTTATCTCCAATATTTTTAAATTCATAGTTTGTTTCATCTTTTTTTAATATTTCTGTATAATTATCTGGATCTGTTTTATTGGCTATATATAATTTCTGCCCAATTTTTATATTTTCTAATGCTACATTGATAATATTTTCTGCTTTTTCAGTTTCAATTGCTCTTATAACTAATTCTTTATTATTATAAAGTTCTTTCATACTTTCTTTTAATTTTTCAAATTCTTTTTGTGATAACTTTCCCAATTCTTTTTTACAAATATCTTTAATATTGTACTCTGCCTCTAATTCTTCCTTATATACACCTTTGGCAATCACTTTTCTCATATCATTATAAAAAATATATGGTTTTCTCTTAACTGACAAATCTTGATTTTTATTCCATACTACTAAATGACAATGTGGTTGTCCTTTTTTAGCATGAAATGCTGCAACCCATTCCATATCATTAATAGGAATTTTAAAAGCTCTTGCAATTTCAAAACTTCTCTCTTGTAGTAAATTTTTCCAAGCTTTTTGATTTAAAAAGCCATATTGCATAGCATCTTCTTCTCTTAAAGATATTACTGTTTTAAATATATCTATATTTTCATTTGATTTTCCTTGAATGTATTTTTTTATGTCCTCTAACTCTAATATTTCCACATTATCCGTACCTAATATATTACCAAATAATCCATGTGTATTAATACTTTTATCTACACCTTTTCTAGTTGCAATATAGTCTACGTGCAATTTATCTATATATGATTGAACATTTTGCTTTTTTCCAAATCCATTATATTTATTATATATTTCATTTTTGTTCATCCAATTAAATATTATTCCACCTTTAAACCTATCAATATCCATTGTTACTGCTCCATATTATCAAAATCCAAATCATCTGGTATCATTTGTCTAATGTCTTCGTCTAAAAATTTATTTTTTATAACTCCATAAGCTAATTTATTTGCTAATTCTATTTTTTCTTTTAAAAATTCTTTACTTTCTTCTGTTTCACACACTTTAGATAAAAAATACGCTTGTAAAAACAATGATGCATAAGATGATTTACCAGCTTTTGCAATTAGCATTATCATTCTTTCAAACTTTTTGCCCAACTTACTATCTATTGCTTTTCCCATTAATTCGGCAATATCGTCCATATCATCTTTTAATATTTTTACTTTAAAAAATTCATTTAACGCAACATTTACAATTTCACTTTCACTCATATTGGTTTTTGCTTTATATCTAATTACTCTTTCTTTTAAATCCTTTGGAATAACTGCAAATATTTTTTCACTTTTTGTTTTTCTGTTAATTTTTTGTTTTTCTTCCATTTGCTTTCCTTTCATAAAATTTACTCATATTCTTCTTCATCTAAACTACTTTGATCAGTAATTTCTACATATTCTCCAATAATGCTTAGTGCCTCATCATAACTATTACTTGATGTTATTCTATCTCTCATTTCTTTGGCTTTTTCTTTCATATTGCTTTTTTCTAATGTTCTTGATGCAATCCCTATCAAGTTAAATATATTTCCATTTTCGCCTATTAAAGCACATTTGGGCTTTATTCCTTCTCTACCCTCTCTATATACATCATTATCTACAACATCATTAAACCATCTTCCATTAATTGCAAAACGTGGCATTATTATTTTATCTACCTGTTTTATATCTTCCAGATCTACACAAACTATTCTAAGCTCATCTTGATATTTATTTTTTCCACTTAATCCATATTGTTCATTCATTTGTTTTCCTTTTATGATATACATATTTAAAGGATTAGATACTTCTGATAAATTTTTTATCCATTTTGCAAAACTATGCAAATTTTTTTCTGTATCATCTAATCCTAATAATGTCAAAGCATTAGAATTATATAATTTTTCAAATTGTTCTTTTGAATTGACATATATTTTTTTAATTTCTATTTCTTTATTACTCATACTATCTAATTCTCCTTATAAAATTTATTCTATATATAAAAACTTTAAAGGCAGGATAGCAATACAGAGAGTATTGCTTATATACATAGAAAAACAAGTTTTCTAGTTCTCTGTAATTTGCAAAAATATACAGAGAAAATACAGAAATCCCACCTAAGTATTTTCTAATTTTTCAACTATATATGCCTTAATTTCATTTTCATCTTTATAAGTTTTAAAGTATCTCATAACTTCTTCTTTGCTAAATGTAATAGTAATATTTTCAATAATATCTAGTTTTATTTTTGATTTATCTTCTATTACATCTCTTATTTCTTCTTCTGATAAATGTTGACCTGGTTTATCCAATTTTTTTATAGCCAATGTATTTCGTATTTTCCTTATTAGCTTTTCATTTAATCTTATTTCCTTATTTAAAATCATTCCATTTAATATCTTCTGTTCTTCGTTTGGAATAAAACTAATTTTTTCTCCTAAATTAATGCTTAATTTTCCTTGTTCTATTAATTCTTGGAGCTCTGGTATTAAATATGTTAATCTTAAATATCTTTGAATTGTGCCATTACTTGTTTTTTCTTCTCTGGCTAATTCTGCTCTTAATCCATTATTATCTCTCTTTATTTCTTCTATTACAGATGTCTGTATTTTTCTTTTCTTATACGTATCATACTTGATTCTATATGCTTTAGCTTTTTCAATTGGAGATATATTATCTCTTGTGCATAAATTTGTATCTATTAAATAAATTTTAGCTTCATCTTCACTTAAGTTATTTTTTATTATACAAGGCAATTCATTTATTCCAATTTCCTTAGCACACATTCTACGATTATGACCTGCTAATATTTGATACTTTCCATTGCTTAATGGTCTTACTATTAGTGGTTGCATAATTCCATTTAACTTTATACTTTCAATCATCTCTTTTTTCTTATCACCTTCATACAAACTAAATGGCTGATTAGGATAATTTTCTAGATTTTTTTCATTAATCATAACTATTTTATTATTTTCTATTTCTTCGTCTTCAATAATAAAATCACTTTCATCATTTATATTTTTTTCCTCATTTTCTATTCCCAACAACTGTTTTATTTCTTCTTCAGTTATATAAGTTTTATTTGCTAAATTTATTATTTCATTATTTGACAATCCTTCCATTTGTCTTTGCTTTGCTTTTTTAATTTCTTCTTTTTTATAATAGTTTATTAGTAATTGATTAGTTTCCATTTGTATCTTCCTCCAATTTATTACAGTTCCTGCTTATGTTTGCATCTTTTATGATTACATTTTTTCTCTGCAATATCTCTTGGCTCTAAATAACATTTATGTAATTTACAATATGCTACTGAATTATTTTTTCTTGCCAGTCGACCATAAATGCACAAATATTTCGTTATATTAGGTTTCTTCCTTTTATTTTTTCTTCCCATATTTTCTTTCCTCCATTGGATTTAACTTATCTTCTGAATAAATGACTTCTGTACTTTCTCTGTATCTTTTTACAAATTACAGAGAACTAGAAAACTTGTTTTTCTATGTATATAAGCAATACTCTCTGTATTGCTATCCTGCCTTTGAAATTTATTGTTCTAAACTTTATATATTGATTCCTTTTATTCCAAAAAAATAAGGAGCAAGGTCTTTTATCAACTTGTCCTTATCTGTATAAAAAGTTCTATCAACTTCATAAAATTCATATATAAATTCTGACTGTTTTCTCCCTTTCATATATAATTCTTTTAATATAATTTTCTTTCTTTTTTCAATTTTGTCATCACTTTTGTTTTTTAAATAAGCTTGTAATATTCCATCTATAAAATCTAAAAACATCTTTGTTTTGCAACGATTCTTTAACAAACTTTCTAGGTATAATTCATTTTCTGAAAACAAACCAGTCATTATACTTTCTATTTGCTTGTCATGATATTCTTGTGTTTCTCCTAACAGCTCCTTTTTTTCTTCATCAGTCATAGTTATATGATCCTTTAACTTTTTGTAATTTTTTAATATTTCTTCTGTATTCTCTAAAGCAAGTTTATAATTAATATCTTTAAGTTCCCTTCTTGCTTCTTCCATCTTTTGATTAAAAATATTCCCAATCTCTTGTGTTACTGTTCTTACTAAATAATCTTTATAACTTTCTTTTTCTTGACTACTCATACACAATTCTCCTTAAAATTTAATCTTTTCTTTGCTATTTCAAACGCATTTTTATTTATTTCAATTCCTATAAAGCTTCTATTTGTATTTTTACAAGCAACTCCTGTAGTTCCACTTCCCATACAATTATCTAAAACTACTTCTCCTTCATCTGTATATGTCTTAATTAAATATTCAAGTAGTTCTATTGGCTTTTCTGTTGGATATAACATTTTACTTGAATTTAGTCTTGGAACTTTCAATATGCTTGTCGGATATTTTTCAGTCGTTCCTTTTCTGTCATCTGATAAGTTATTATATTTTCCATACACATTACTCTTTTTTATTTTTGTTAATACTTTTCCTTTTCCATGTAAAGGTTGTCCTTCCCCCATTTACGGATTATATTTAGGTTGTTTTTTATAAAATACTGCAATTTGTTCATGTCTTCTTAACGGTTGTCTATTAGCATTTAAAAATCCACTTACTAAAACTTTATCCCATATAAGATCATATCTAAATAACTTAGGATTGCTATCCACTAACTCATAATAAAATTTGGTTTGAGCAAATAAACATATTACTCCATTATCTTTTATAACTCGCTCATAATTATTCCACAACTTTTTTAAATCTATTTTCTTATCCCATTCACATTTTGTAACCCCATAAGGTAAATCACATAAAATCATATCAATACTTTTATCTGAAATCTCTTTCATTTTTTCAAAACAATCTGCATTATATAAATTTATCATTTTTATTCTCCTCTTTATCTTTTGTTATTTCTTTTATACTAATTTTCTTTTATACTTCATTTCCCCAGCAGTCCCAACCATCAACAGTTTGCCTTGCAAATAGTTCTATTCGTGGTAAATCTCCAACAAGTTCAACTATTCTTTCTCTTACAATAGCTGGTTTTTTACTATGTTCTTCCCTATGTGTATCAACTACTTGCTGTACTTTTTTTGATTTTCGATGAATTGTCCCTTTAGTTCCAATCAAACACAATTCCGCATTAGACCTAGTCCAATGTCCTAACCCTAACACCCATTTATCACATTTTGGATATCTCTTTATCCAAGTAAATCCACAAGTTTTATACTTAAATCCCCATTCTTTCATTGTTTTTAGTCCATCTAATAAACAGGGAAAAGTAACCCATAAAAAAAGGACACAATCTTTTTCAGATATTTTCTGAATAGTGTCTTTCATTGCCAATATTTCCTCAATTTTCATTGTTGGATAATGTTTTTCCGCTGTTCCCATTCCATTTCTCCAAGTATTATAGTGCCATGGGGGATCTGCATAAATAACATTATACTTTTTATCTGTATTATATATATCAACTTTCATCTTCTGTACTTCCTTTATTATTTTTCATTTGTAAATCTTCTATCCAAATCATATATCGTTGTTTCCATCCTAAAAGGAAAAGGAGAATCTTTTTGCCATTGCAAAAGTTTCTCCCATAATTTTGGATATTCATTTTTTAAAATTTTTAATGTTTCTATTCTTTGTTTAGGACAAAACCAACACCCTAATCTTTTATGATTTTCATAAAGTGGATTTTCTAAATTTCTTCTTTTCAGAAATTCAAGGCAATCCTGCTCTGTCATATTCCATTTTTCAAGCATAGAACACTCATTTTCTTTCAATCTTTTCAGTCTTTTAGGTTCATCTGCTGCAATTCCAATATAACTAATATATTTTCCTTTTTTCTTTAAATATTCATTTATTACATTTACTTTTAATCTAGTATTACACCATGAATGCAGTACAGATGGAAATCCATAAACTTCGCCTATTCTTTTTCCTCTTACCTTCTTGGTATAAAAATAATCTTCAAATGTTTTATCTTGTTCTAATATAGTTATTTCTTTATTATATTTTAGTTTAATATATTTTCTAATTTTCTCAATATATTCATACATTTCTGGCAATTCTGCTCCAATTTCTTTTGTTGCCATTACTTTACAAAATATTATCTCATCAACTCTCATATTTTCTTCTAGCATTCTTATTAACATAGCAGTGCTATCTTTACCACCACTAAAATTAACTATATGACTAGCCTCTTGCATTTTCTTTAGTTCTCCTTTTTTCTTTTGTATATTTTAATTTCTTCTTATTCTTCTTCTATTTCTTCTCCAATATATTGCTCATATTTTTCTACACCATCTGGATCGTATTCCTTCAATTTTTCTAAATCAAAAGTAACTAAATCATATTCTCCATAATTATACTTACGTGTTCCTTGAACTTCTTTTATAATTCCTTTTTCAATTAATGCTTTCTCAAGTCCGCCACTTTTAGTATATGAATTTATAAATCCTTCATTATCTTCAAGCCACATTCCTGGTAAATTTATTGTTATATCTCCATAAGGTTCTTCTTCGGTATAAGCTACAATTGCTAAATTCATATTACTTCTATATTGAGATACCTCTAAAAACAGTTTATCTCCGTCAAAATTTAATGTTTTTCTTGTTTTATTTTCCATTTTAATTTATCCTCCAATTTCTCTAAATCTTTTTCTTGTTCCACTACTAAATTTCTCAAAAAATCTAGTTCGCTTTTATTTGTTATTGATTCTTTAATAAATTCTTTTATGTCTTTATATTTCTTTATAGAAATGCTTTCATTTTGAATAGTAATAATAATAAATTCCTCATCATCCCAAATAATTAAGCATTCCACTTCTTCTCCAAATGTTTCATCAATAAAATTTAATCTTGCATTTCTCATTTATATTTCCTCTCCTTCTTCATTTTCTTCTATTTTAGGTTCAAAAAAATAAGGCCCTTTGCTATTTAATAGCTGACCTTTTAAACTCTTGTAAAAATAATTTGTAAAACTTATTATTTGATTTTCTGTATTTTCATTTTCTTTTTCTCTATTTTTACATTCAATATATAAACTTAATATTTTCTCTCTGCTCATTTTGTATAATAAATAATCAACATTATCTTTTACTGTTAATGCAAGTGCATAACTAATTACCTTTATTTTCTCTATATTGTCCTCTGACATACGATTTAGCAGTTCAATAGGATATATCATTTCATACTTATCTAAAACGTCTAATATTTGATTTTCATACCCTTGAAATTCTTTGGGAATTTTTTTCTCTTTATTTATAATATAATTATATAAACTATCTAACATATTAATATTTATAATATTATCTTTGCTCATTTTGCGTATAGGCTGTTGATTTTTTTGCATATAGGGGTATACGCAATTTTGCACATAGGGGGTATCCGTTAAATATATTCTTCTTTCAATGATTTCTTTTTTTTCATTTCTTATAACTTCAACCTTTATACTATTTAATTCTGCTAAATGAGAAATCCACCTTGATATTGTGCTTTGACTAACTCCATATAAATTAGCAAAATATCTATTACTCGCAAAACAATATCCTTCCTTATTACTTAATGCTGTTATTTCTCCATACATTAGCCTTTCAGCAAATTTTAATTGATTATTATATCTTATATATGCTGGTATCATTGCATAGTAATTTGCTTTGTGTTCTTCATTCATTATTTTTCTCACTCCTTGCTCCTGCTAATATAATTGCATATAAAAATAATGAAATATTTGCACCTACAAAAACTCCCAAAATAAATCGCCACATTTAATTCACCTCCTCAAAAATAATTTCATTTTTATCAAAGAATATATAGTTGGGGACATTTAGTTTCTTAGCATCTTCATCGACTTTATTTCCATCATGAAGTTCTAATATTTGTTTTCTATTTTTTATATATTTAAAAACTTCTTCCTTTCCATATATAAACCTTAAAATAAATGGTACGTAACTGTTTGAATTTCTAGCTCTTTTAAAATTCTGTTCTTCTTCTGAGATAACTTTATTTTTCAATTCAACATATAATGCTATATCTAAATCTCCTATCTTTTCTTTCGTAGAATTAATATATGAACCAAATAATACTGCTTTGTTAACTTTATAAATAAATTCATCATTTTGATTTACTTCTTGAATTCTTTTTTTTATATTTTTCAATACCATTTTTGCTGTTTTTCTTGAATATATTTTTTTCTTTTTATTTGATTTTTCTAAATTTAATCTTTTCATTAAAATTCTCTCCAAAAAAATAAAGCTATTTCTTTTAAAATAGCTTTACTGTATTAAATTAAAATATTTTTATAAATTTACTGCAAATTTTTCAAATCGTTCAACAGCATCGTCTTTCATTTTTGCTGTAACTCTTACATATATCTCATAAGTTGTTTTTATTGTACTATGTCCTAATCTTTTAGAAACTGCTTTAATATCTGCACCTGCTTCAATAAGCCTAGTTGCATGAGTATCCCTAAAGTCATGAAATCTACAGGGAATGCCTAATTCATAATGTATAACCTTAAATGGATATTTGACTGTTGCAGTTCCTTCGAATATACCATTATTTTTTACAAATACTAAATCTACCTCTGGCAGTGCAACATCAATTTCAGCAAAAGCATTTACTATTTTAATCTCTGGCTTATTCGTATATTGATTTACTACTTCTTTCGCATAATGCTTCATATAGGTGGCTCCATATTCTTTTTTATTATTCTCCTGTTCTTTTTTAAACTCTTTTAAAGCAGTAGTCAGTGTATTTCCTATATCTATAGTTCTATAGCTACTCGGTATCTTACAAGTTCCAAAATACCAGACCGTTTTTGCTTTTCCACTCAAATGTCTGCCATGAGTGCTACCATTTTGATTTTTTTCCACTATATTTTTATTGACTGTTAAAGTCTTGTTTTCCAAGTCTATATCATCCCACGTAAGTCCAAAAACTTCCGACACTCTAAGTCCTGTATAGTAAGCTGTTAGAACAGCATAATAAAAAGCATGATTCTTATTAAATCTTTCTAAAATTATATCAATTTCATTTTTAGTAAAAATATGTGCTGGATCTTTTTCAGGAACATCATATTTAGGTAAACCAACCTTTAACGCTGGATTTTCTTTAATAAATCCTACAACATCTGTTGCATATTTAAAAGATGTTTTTAAAACCTTTAAAATATTTTTCAAAAAATTTTTTGAAAATCCTTTTTCCACATATATATTATTTATAAATTCTTGTAAAGTTGATGTTGTTATTTGTGATAATCTATAAAAACCTATTCTAGGCTTTACATGATTTTTTATAATATTTTTATATGCTTGTATTGTATGATATTTTAAATTTATTTCACAATGTTGTTTCATCCAATAATCCAAATAATCAGAATATGACATTGAACTTGGAACAAAACTATGTCCTGTTTGCATATATTCATTATATGCTATAGTACCTGCTTTTTCTGCTTCGGCTTTTGTTTTAAAACCAGACTTTGTAACTCTTTTTCTCTTTCCATTAATAGGTGCAATGTCATATTGATATTGATATACTTTTCCTCTTCTTCTTACACTAACCATAAAATTTTACCTCCAAAAAAATTATTTGGTAAATAAAAAATAAGCTAACATTTTTATATGTTAGCTTTTGACAGTGCTATCTTATTCAATTTGTCGCCATTCTTGTCGCCATAATAGAATTCAGTCTTTTCAATACATTTAGAGCTTTTTGTTTCTTTTGGCAACAATTTGGCAACTATTTGTACGTTTTTTACAATTTTATTATTTGTTGTAATCCCTCAAGCCCTTGATATTACTGATTTTTACCACAGCAATTCTTATATTTCTTCCCACTTCCACAAGGGCAAGGATCATTTCTTCCTACTTTTGGTTCGTTGTTTACAACTGGAGTGTTTGATACTGATGTTCTTGGTGCATTATTGTCTGTTTGGTTTGCTAAGCCTTCACCTGTAATTTTTACTGAAGATGTTCTTTGAACATTACCTTCTCTTTTTCTTGCATTCATCAAGAATTTTACAACATCAGTTTGAATATCTAGGTTCATTTGTTCAAACATATCAAATCCTTCAATTCTGTATTGAACAACTGGGTCTTTTTGACCATAAGCTTGAAGTCCAATTCCATCTTTTAGTTCATCCATTGCATCTATGTGATCCATCCATCTGTCATCAACTATTTTAAGCATAACAACTCTTTCAAGTTCTCTCATCTCTGGTTCGCCAATTTCTTTTTCTTTTTCATTATATAAGCTATGAATTTTATCTTTTAGTTCTTCTGCTACATCATGTGCTTTAATTCTATCTTTATGAAGCGCATTTAAGTCATCTACTCCATATATTTCTTTAATCTCTTGTTCAAATCCTTCGATATTTAAATTGTCTGTATCTGCTAAATACTCGTTAGATGTAGCGTCTGCCAAAGAATCCATCATTTTTGTAATATGTTCTTTTAAGTTCTCTCCATCAAGTACTTTTCTTCTTTCATCATATATAATAGTTCTTTGTACGTTCATAACATCATCATAAGAAAGTACATTTTTACGAATGCTAAAGTTCTTACCTTCTACTTTCTTTTGAGCATTTTCTACTGCATTAGAAATGATTTTTGATTCAATTGGCATATTTTCATCAGCTCCAAGAGTGTCATAAACTCTTGTAATCATATCTCCTCCAAATATCTTCATCAAATCATCATCTAAGCTGATATAGAATCTTGATTCTCCTGGGTCACCTTGACGTCCGCTACGTCCACGAAGCTGATTATCAATTCTTCTTGATTCATGACGTTCAGTTCCTATGATTTTTAGTCCTCCAGCAGATATTACTTTTTCCTTTTCATCTTTAATTTCATTGTCATATTTTGTTTTTAGCTCTTTGAATTTATTTCTTGAAGATATTATTTCTTGATCTTCTGTTTCGTTAAATGCTGTTGCTTGTTCAATTTGATCTTCTGAATAACCAAATTTTCTCATTTCTTGTTTTGCTAAATATTCACTATTACCTCCAAGCATAATATCGGTACCACGTCCAGCCATGTTTGTTGCAATTGTAACTGTTCCAAACTTACCAGCTTGAGCTATAATTTCAGCTTCTTTTTCATGGAACTTAGCATTTAATACTTGGTGTTTAATCCCTTCTTTTTTAAGCATATTACTTAATTTTTCAGATTTTTCAATAGATACTGTACCAACTAATACTGGTTGTCCTTTTTCATTGCTTTTCTTTATATCTTCAATAACAGCTCTATATTTAGCATTTTCATTTTTATAAATAATATCATGATGATCATCACGTATCATTGGTTTATTTGTTGGTATTTCGATTACATCTAATTTATAAATTTCTTCAAATTCTGCTTCTTCTGTCATAGCAGTACCTGTCATACCAGCAAGTTTACCATACATTCTAAAATAGTTTTGGAATGTAATTGTTGCTAATGTTTTTGATTCATCAGCTATTTTAACATGCTCCTTTGCCTCAATTGCTTGATGAAGACCATTATTATATCTTCTTCCATACATAATTCTTCCTGTAAATTCATCTACAATAAGAACTTCTCCATCTTTTACTATATAATCAATGTCTTTTTTCATAATTCCATGAGCACGAAGAGCTTGGTTTATATTATGCACTAGTTCTGAGTTTTCAATATCATTAAAGTTTTCTAAGTTAAATTCTTTTTCAGCTTTTTGAATACCTTTTTGTGTTAAAGAAGCTGATTTTGCTTTTAAGTCAACAATGTAGTCATATTTTTCATTATCTTCAGCTTGTTCTTGATTCTTTATATCTTCTTCAACTAAAACTTTAGGTGATAATCTTGAAACAAAACTATCAGCCTTTTTATATAAATCTGATGATTGTGCACCACGTCCAGATATAATTAATGGTGTACGTGCTTCATCAATTAAAATACTATCAATCTCGTCGACTATAGCATAATTTAATTCTCTTTGAACTAATTGATTTTTATATATAACCATATTATCTCTTAAGTAGTCAAATCCAAATTCGTTATTAGTTCCATAAGTTACATCTGATGCATAAGCTGTTCTTTTGGCATCAGGTTCCATTCCACTAATAACTAATCCAACTGTTAGACCAAGAAATTTGTATAGTTTTCCCATCCATTCACTATCTCTTTTAGCAAGGTAGTCATTAACTGTGACAACGTGTACTCCTTTACCTGTTAATGCATTTAAATATACTGGTAATGTAGCAACAAGTGTTTTTCCTTCACCTGTTTTCATTTCTGCAATTCTTCCTTGATGTAAAATGATACCACCAATAAGTTGAACATCAAAATGACGCATTCCTAAAACTCTCTTTGAAGCTTCTCTCACAACTGCAAATGCTTCTGGTAGAATACTATCAAGTGTTTCGACTTTTGCTAATCTATCTTTAAATTCTACTGTTTTATTTCTAAGTTCATCATCTGATAGTTTTTGAACTTCTGGTTCTAAACTATTTATTTTCTCCACTATTGGTTTCACTCTTTTAACTTCTTTTTCACTGTATGTTTTAAATAATCCCATTGTTTAACTTCCCTTCTAAAATTACATTACTTCGTAAACTATATCATTTTTTAGGCAAATTATCAAGGTTATTTGAAATTTAATCATAAAAAATTCACATTACTATTAGTTTATATAAATACAATATTTTACATTGATTGTACATATTTTTTGATTTTATTAATATATTGTTACAAAGGTGTGATAAGTATGTTTATTTATAATTTAAAAGTAGATGGAAACAAATTAGGAAAAATCTTCTTAGGTATTTTATTATGTATTATGATAATAATAACAGCAATTGTCGTTTACCGAATTTTAGGAAACAACTATTTTAAAACTAGTGACAATTCAGAACCACTTAAGGTTCAAGAGCTAACTGTTAACAACTACACTAATGTTTTAAAAACCGTTCATGATAATATAGATGAATACATTGGAATGAAAATAAAATTTTCTGGTTATGTGCATAGAATGATTGACTTTAATGATAATCAATTTGTTTTAGCTAGAAATATGGTTATTTCTTCAGATTTTCAAACAGTTATAGTTGGCTTTTTATGTGAATGTGATACCGCAAAAGAATTTGCTGATCAGACTTGGATTGAAGTCGAAGGAGAAATTTCAAAAGGCAACTATCATGGTGATATGCCAATTCTAAAAATAACTAGCATAACAAAAATTGACAAACCTTCAGATGAATATGTATATCCTCCAGATTCAGCATTTGTTCCAACATCCGCAATATTTTAAAACTAAAAAACGACTTACAAGAATTTCTACGCAGTGCAAACTGCTAGAAATTCTAGTAAGTCGCATATTTATCTTCTACGGAATTTACTCCTACTAGGAGTAAATTCCTAGAATATGAAAAAGAGCTAAATGATAGCTCTTTTTTTCATCTTTCAAATATAGATTTAACAACACCTTTATCAATAAATGTTGCAAATATGTTTTTTAAAACAATCAAAATTATTGGCCCTACAAACATTCCAATAATTCCAATAAATTTAAACCCTGTATACATTGCAATTAAAGTAAATATTGGATGTATTCCTATTTTTCCACTTACGATCTTAGGTTCTATAAATTGTCGTACTACTGACATTATAATCCATAAAACTAAAATCCATAATGCTAGATTCAAATCTCCTGAACATGCAGTTATTATTGCCCATGGAATCATGAAAGTACCCGCACCAAAAATCGGTAGTAAATCAACAAAACCAATAATTAGAGCCATTAATAATGGGTATTCTACATTCAACCCTAAAAAATGATAAATATATAATCCAATTAAACAAATTATAAAAGAAATAAAAATAAGAGTAACTTCTGCTTTTAGGTATTCACCAAGTGACTTTGCTAATTCTTTTATATGAATACCTATTTTTCTTACCCATTTTTGTGGCAAATGATGTTCTAATTGGTCAATCATATAAACTTTATCAACACATATAAAATATAATGATAAAATTGTTACAACTGCATATACTCCTATTGTAGGAACTGATGTTAATATATTAATACTTTTTGTTAATGCCGTTTTAGTCCAATTAGTTACATTACCTAAAAAGTCAAACGCTGATTCTTGAATTATTTTCATTATATTATCAGGAATTTTTAGACTATCAAAATTCATCTTTGAAATAATGTTTTGTATTAGTACATATCCTTTTTCAAAATATTCATTTAAATTTGCAAGCAAATTATATGCTTCAGATACTAATGTTACGCTTAACCATACTAAAACTCCAATAATGATTACTATTGCAATTATAAATATAATTATAGAACTTGTTTTTCTTCTAATTTTCATACTTCTCATCATAAATCTTATACAAGGTTCTAGTAAAAGAGAAATTATAAAAGCTATTAAAAATGGCATATAAAAAACTGCTAATTTAAATCCTAAATAGCATCCTAAAACTGCAACCGCAAGTATTATTATATTTTTAAACACCTTTCCCCAATAATTCATATCTATAATCATATATGTAATTGTTCCCCTTCTTTATAATTATCTATTGTGCATTTTTCTTATTGCAACTACAAATATTGTTTAGAGTATCTCCAACTCTCGTATCATCAATATTATTATTAGCTGCTAAATCTCCTAGTGTTAGCATTCCTATAAGTTTATTATCCTCTATTATAGGTATTCTTTTAACTTGATTTTTAGACATTAAATTTTCTGCTTCTTTTACATCTGCATTTGCATCACAACAACAAACTTCACAAGTCATTATTTCACTGACAGGTGTTGTATTTGGATCTTTGTTACAAGCTATACATCTTAGAATAATGTCTCTGTCTGTTACAAGTCCAACTACATTTTGTGAATTATTACATACTGGAACACATCCAATATGTTTGTTATACATCATTGTTACACAATCATGAACTGTACTAGATGGTGTAGCATATTCTACTTCATTACACATACAATCTTTAACTTTCATAATATAATCTCCATTCAAACTTTATTTGATAATTTAAAATTATCAATATTATTTTTGACAAAAATAAAAAAAGATATGCACTTTTTTGCATATCTTTTATTTTGTCAAATTTGTAAATTTTTTCAAAATTATAAATATTCAGAATAATCTATATCCATTCTGTTTATTCCTGGTCCATATGGAGGTCTACCACCTGGAAATGGTGGTCTGACTGGTCCTACTGGTGGTGGAAAAGGTGGACGTGGAGGTATTGGCCTTGGTGGTGCAATTACTCCCCCGCCAAGTAATCTTTGCAAAATTAAAATTTTAATCAAATCTCTTAATAATGGATTATTTGTTTGCCTTGTTTCTCTACTTTCATTCTTTATTGGTGTTCTTTTAGGTGTAAGTTCTCTTTTTGCTTCTTGTCTTGCACTTACTTGACTGTTCTCTCTATTTTGAGTCTCTATTTTTATATTTACAACTGTCTCATTTCTTTCAATAAGTTTATATATATCATCTGTCATTTTATCTACTGTTGATTTTGAAATAGTTTCATTGTTTTCTTCACACGCTTTGCACACTAATGGATATATTACATTATAGCTTTCTGGATACAAGGCTTTAATTTCAGCTTCTGTTAAATTATTTTGTACTCGATTTGATGAATATGTATTTTCATTGCTATAATTATATGTCTCATATATATTAGGATCATTTATTGGATAGCCTAATACTTGTCGCATATAATCTTCATAATTTTGGTAATACATACAATACCTCCCATTCTAAATTTAATGTATTATATGTATTATGTTTTAAATCTGTTACAATTTTATTCTTTTATTCTAGTATTTACTCCATCAATAACCTTGTATTCTCTTTTAGCATTTTTGCAGACTTTTTTCTGTATTTCATCTTCTAAATTTATACCTAGTATTTCTGACAATCCCAATAAATATATAGCCACATCAGCTAATTCTTCTCCTAAATCATCTTTCTTTTTTCTCCAAGCTTCATAAGCTTCAGCAACTTCTCCATAGGTAAAGCAAAATTCTTTATTAATATCTGTTACATTAAATCCCTTATTTACCTTATTTTGATATATTTCTTTTTGTAATTTTAATAAATCAATCATCTTCTTTTTGACTCCATATATTATTTAATAATTTGATCTCTTTTCATTTTATTTATTATTTTTGCATAAACTCTATCTCTTACCCATGGTTCTGATGTTGTTTCTAGAACATCAGTAATTGGAACCCATTTTACTCCACTATTTTCATCTTCTTTTATGTGTATAGCTTCATTCTCATCAGCTTCTAATAAATATGTTACATTAAGATGAACATGTGAAGCCACGTACTTTCCTCTTTTTTCATGACCGTTTACATTGATTATTTCTAATGAATAAATATCTTTAGAAATAGGTGTAACATTCTTTATTCCTGTTTCTTCTTTTGCTTCTTTCATAGCTACATATAGAAGGTCACTATCTCCATCACTATGTCCTCCTGTCCATGCCCACGAATTATATATTTTATGATATATCATCAAGATTTTTGTTCTTTCTTTGTTAAGAATAAATGATGAGCTTGTAAAATGTCCATATTCATTTTGTCTAGTTAACACATCATCAAAATCATCAATATATTTTAGCATCACCTTTTTTTCAACTTCTTCTTGTTCATTATATGGAGTAAACTTTTCTATATTTTCTTTTAAACTATCTACATTTATTTTTATTTTAATTCCTAAAACACCATATTGTTTTTCTTTATCTGGTGAATAAATTTCATACATGCCATTAGCTTTTTCAGTTGCCTTACTTTCATCATTATATAGTTTTAGAAACAACTTCTTAAATGTATCTTCTCTATATAACTCAATAACATCAACTAATAATTTTTCCTGTAAATCTGGCAATTTTGAAAATTCTATTTTATCTCCAATTTTTACTTGTTGTCTTTTCTCATCATATAATCTAAATTCTACTGTTTTTGTTCCATTTTTTATTCTTTCAAAAGGATTTTCATTTAATTTCATTTTGTGTATCATATTTTTTCTCCTCTATTTAATATTAAAGTCTATTGTTCATTATTTTCTCCCGCATTTAATTTCCATTGTCTTTTTATATTTTTTTCTTCTTTCTTTATAATTGCATCATATAAGTTTATATTTAATCTGTTACATATAGAAACTAACACTATAAATACATCTGCAACTTCCTCTTCAATATCTGTATAATTTTCTATTCTTTCATAGTCTACAGATGCTTCTGGTATTGTCTTTCTTATAGCCTTTGCTAGTTCTCCTGTTTCTTCAAGTAATAAAAGCATTTTATCTTGCACTTTTTGTTCTGAAAATCCTCTGATTTTGATTACTTCTTTTATATAGTTTTGAATTTCATTCAATGTATTTTTTTCATTTAACAATTCATACAATTCGCTTTGTTTTTTCATTTTATAATACCTCTTACAAATTATTTACTAACTCTTTAAATAAGTTTCCTCTTTCTTCAAAGTTTTTAAATAAATCAAAACTTGCACTTGCAGGTGAGAATAGTACAATTTCGTCTGGTGTTGCTATTTCTTTTGCTTTGTTAACAACTTCATTTAATGAACTACAATGATATATTGGCATATCTTTTCCTTGTGCTTCTAGCTCATCTCTAACAACTTTTTCTATCTTTTCAGCAGTTGCTCCCATTAAAATTAATTTGCTTACATTTTCTACAATTGGTTTTGCAATTGGTGTATAATCTAAATGTTTATCATATCCTCCTGCTATTAGAACGATTTTTTCGTCAAAAGAGTTTAATCCTGCTATAGTTCTTGTTGGTGATGTTCCAATAGAATCATTGTACCATTTAACTCCATCTATTTCTCTTACAAACTCTAATCTATGTGCAACTCCTTTAAAGTTCTGAATAGCTTTAGCCTGTACTTTTGGCTCCACTAAGCTTGCTGTTGCGGCTATTGCAGCACAAACATTTTCGTAATTGTGAACTCCTCTTAAATGAATATCTTTTACATTTAAAATATGTCTTCTAACCTTATCTTTACATTCCTTAATTTTCTCATCGTCATAGATTATTCCGTCATCTAATTTAGTTTTTCTACTAAAATATATAACTTTTCCATTTGCCTCATTTTTAAATTCTTTTGTTATTTCATTATCATAGTTAATAACTAAAATATCATTCTTGTTTTGGCTTTTAAATATGTTTTTCTTAGCTTCTATGTATTCTTCATAAGATTTGTGAATGTCTAAATGGTTTGGCGAAATATTAGTAATAACCGCAATATGTGGGCTAATTTGCATATCCATTAATTGAAAACTACTTAATTCTAATACAACTACATCTTCTGGTGTCATTTCTCTAACTTTTGTAAATAATGGAAAACCTATATTTCCACCTAAGTAACATTTTTTCCCGCTCTGTTTTATAATTTCATAAATTAAACTTGTAGTAGTAGTTTTTCCATCACTTCCTGTAATTCCAATTATAGTAGCTGGGCAAGTTTGCATTAACATCTCTATTTCAGATGTTAAGACAGCTCCTTTTCTTACCTCATCTATAATTTCTGGTGTATCAGGTCTACAACTTGGAGAACGGAATATTATTGAAAATCCTTTTAGATTTTCTAAATTATTTTCTCCTAGGTATAAATCAAAATTATAATTATGTATTTTTTGAACAGCCTCTTTGTCTAGTTTTTCAACTGGTCTTTTATCAAAAAATGCAACACTTGCACCTAAGTTGTAAAAATAATCTATTAAAGGAATATTGCTAACTCCTAAACCAATAATAGCAACTTTTTTTCCTCTTATATAGTTTTCAAATTCATCTAATTTTTTATTCACAAAATTCATTATCTATATTCTCCTTTTTAATAAAACTTAAAACCTTTTTAGCTGAAGCCTGAACATTTTCACACTCACTAACATCAACTACAATAGTTTTGTCATATATTTTGTAATAACCTGCTTTTTCTTGTAATTCATCTCTCCTTTGAATATTTTGTCTTAGTTCTTCTAAATCAATTTTGTTGTTATATTGTATGCTTTTTCTTCTTATACGTTCATCTAGTGAAGCTGTAATCATAAAGTGATAATCTAAATTTGGATAAATTTCCATTAAAGCTCTTCCAGAAACTATAACATTATATTTTTCTTTAAATTGATCTATTAATTTTCTTCCAAATTCATATAATTTATCATTATTGGCAATTGTACCTATTTCTGAAACTGCTAATGATGATTGAGATGATTGTAATTTTTCTTCATCAATTTTTTGTCCGTCAATATAAATTGCAGTTTGTCTGTTTTCAATTGCAATTGTAATTTTTAACTTTTCCATAATTGACTTAATATCAACATGAGACATATTTTGTTTCAAATTGCTTAAATCTATACCTGATTTAAGTAAGCTATATACAATTGCTCTATATAAATTTCCACCTTCCAAAATTATACTATTAGGAATGTGATTTAATAATTCTCTACATATTGCGCTTTTTCCTGCACCAACATATCCTTCAATTCCAATTACTATATTACTCATTATAAAAATGCACCTCTCTTTTTCTTAAAAAATTATACTACAAAGCATGTAAATTAGCAATAATGTTTTCTCTTATGCAAAATAAACATTTTTTGAATAATTTTTTATTTTTTGTTTAATAATACTATTGTAAAAAAGAAATGGAGGTGCTTAAGTATGTCAGAAAAGCAAAATAAAAATAATAAAAACAATAACAAAAATAATAGTAACAATCAAAACAAAAATAATAATGAGAGATCAAATAATAACAATTGTAGATAATTGTTATTGATTTTTAATGTAAGAGATGTAAAGTTAAGTGGGTATTCATTTTATAAATTATTTTATATATTTAATTTTTACTTTGTTCCCTTTCTTTTTGTTTTTTAATTTTACTTTTGTATTAATTTTTTATATGAATGCCCATTTAGCCTTACATCTCTTACATAATAAAACATGCCAATGGGGACGGAGAATTTTGGCACACTTTGTAATCGATTTGTTTAAATTTTAATTTAATTAAAAGTGTGCCAAAATTCTCCGTCCCCATTGGCATGTTTTTATATTATTCTAAGTATTTTTTTAAAAATTTTCCTGTATAACTTTGATCATTTCTTGTAATTTGTTCTGGCGTTCCTACTGCAATTATTTGTCCACCTTTTTCTCCACCTTCTGGTCCTAAGTCTATAATGTAATCAGCTGTTTTTATAAGGTCTAAATTGTGTTCGATTACAATTATACTATTTCCTGTATCAACTAACCTTTGTAAAATATCAATTAATTTATGAACATCTGCAATATGAAGTCCTGTTGTAGGCTCATCTAAAATATATAATGTTTTTCCTGTTGCCTTTTTAGATAATTCTGTTGCTAGTTTAACACGTTGTGCTTCTCCACCTGATAAAGTAGTTGAAGGTTGTCCTAACTTGATATATCCAAGTCCAACATCATATAAAGTTTGAATTTTTGATTTGATTTTAGGTATGTTTTCAAAAAACTTCAAAGCTTCTTCCACAGTCATATCAAGAACATCACTAATAGTTTTACCTTTATATTTAACTTCAAGTGTTTCTCTATTATACCTCTTTCCTTTACATACTTCACATGGTACATATATATCTGGTAAAAAATGCATTTCAATTTTTAAAACACCATCTCCCGAACATGCCTCACATCTACCACCTGCAACATTAAAACTAAATCTTCCTTTGTCATATCCTCTCATTTTAGCCTCTTGTGTTGCTGCAAAAATGTCTCTAATAACATCAAACACTCCTGTATATGTTGCTGGGTTTGAACGTGGAGTTCTTCCTATTGGTGATTGATCAATATTTATAATTTTATCAACATTTTCTAGTCCTTTTATTTCTTTGCATTTTCCTGGTTTTTCATTTGAACCATATATTTCTTTAGCTACAGTTTTATATAATATTTCATTAACAAGTGTACTCTTTCCTGAACCTGAAACACCTGTAACACAAATAAATTGTCCTAATGGAAATTTTACATTTATGTTTTTCAAGTTATGTTCTGTTGCTCCTTTGACTTCAATTGCCTTACCATTAGATTTTCTTCTTTTTTTAGGTACTAAAATTTGTTTTTTACCACTTAAATATTGTCCTGTAATAGATTCTGGAACTAATTTAATTTCTTCAGCAGTACCTTGTGCAATTACTTTTCCACCATGCACCCCTGCACCTGGTCCAATATCTATAATTTGGTCTGCTGCATACATAGTATCTTCATCATGCTCAACAACTAAAACAGTATTTCCTAAATCTCTTAATTTTCTAAGTGTTGCTAATAGCTTTTCATTATCTCTTTGATGTAACCCAATACTTGGTTCGTCTAATATATATAACACTCCTGTTAGTCCTGAACCAATTTGAGTGGCTAAACGAATACGTTGTGCTTCACCACCTGATAAACTTCCTGCACTTCTAGATAATGTTAAATACTCTAACCCAACATCAAGTAAAAATTGTAAACGTTTATTTAATTCTTTTAGTATTTGATCTGCAATCATTTTGTCTTTGTTGTTTAATTGTAATGAATTTAAAAAATCTTTTATTTTATCAATAGACATATCTGTTAATTCATTTATATTCTTATCTCCAACTTTTACAGATAAGCTCTCTTTTTTTAGTCTTGCTCCATGACAGGTTTGACATGCACTTTCACTCATGTACATTTCATAAAAGTCTCTCATACCTTGAGATTTTGTTTCATTATACCTTCTATCTAATGTTGGCAAAACACCTTCAAATGGACTTGTAAATTTTCTTGTTCCGGCATAAGATGTATATTCAAAATCAATTGCTTCATCACCTGTACCATATAAAATTTTCTCTAAGAACCATCTTGGCAATTTTTTAATAGGTACATCTTTTATTTCTACTCCATAATGTTTAGCAATACTTTCAAAATACATTTTTGCCATTGTATCGCCTTTTTTCATAGTGCTGGCTCCAAAAGCTTTGATTCCATCATATAAAGTTTTGTTTTTGTCAGGTACAATCAAATCTTCGTCCATTTTCATCAGGTAACCAATACCTGTACAAGTTGGACAAGCCCCAAATGGATTATTAAAAGAAAACATTCTTGGTGTTAGTTCTTCTATGCTTATATTACAATCTGGACAAGCATAATTTTGACTATATAATATTTCCTTATCCCCTGGAATATCTATTACAACTAAGTTATTTGCATATTTTAAAGCAGTTTCGACCGATTCTGTTAGTCGTGTTCTGATTTCCTCTTTTACAACTAATCTATCAACTACTAGCTCTATATTATGTTTCTTCTTTCTATCAATTTCTATGTCATCTGTTAATTCATAAACTTCACCATCAACACGTACACGAACAAAACCTTCTTTTTGAAAGTCTTGTAATAGTTTTGTATATTCACCTTTTTTTCCACGAACAACAGGTGCTAAAACTTGAATTCTAGTACCTTCTTCTAAACTCATAACACTATCTATAATTTGATCAATAGTTTGTTTTTCAATTTTCTTACCACAGTTTGGACAATATGGTACACCTATACGTGCATATAATAAACGAATATAATCATATATTTCTGTAACTGTTCCAACTGTTGAACGTGGATTTCTAGATGTAGTTTTTTGATCTATTGAAATTGCTGGTGATAAGCCTTCAATTGATTCAACATCTGGTTTTTCCATTAGCCCTAAAAATTGTCTAGCATAAGATGATAAACTTTCTACATATCTTCTTTGACCTTCTGCATACAAAGTATCAAATGCTAATGAAGATTTACCAGAGCCTGAAAGCCCTGTAATTACCACTAATTTATTTCTTGGAATTTCTATATTTATATCTTTTAAATTATGTTCTTTTGCACCCTTAATAATAATGCTATTTTGCATTTAAAAGCCCCCTATATATACTGTACTATGCATAAATTATTATTCATCAATAACGCATTAATTATAAAACATAAGTTCGAATGTGTCAAGTGTTACATAATATTAAAGTAAATCAAAATTTGTATATTTTTCTACATTATATTATAAAGTTCGACTATATTATTACAAAAAGGCAATATGTGTTACATAATTATTTCAATGAGTTTACAGAAAACATTTTCCACAGTGTTGTGGAAAATGTTGAAAACTTTGTGAATAACTGTAAATAGTTGTGTTTTTTTGTGGATAACTTTTACTTTTTATGCGTTATTATTTTATGGTAACAATTTATTTGTCGTATATTGTCAAATTGTTTTTTGTGTGTTTCCAGTATATTCCATTTGTATTTAATTCTTTCAACTTCGAAATAAAAAGCAACATATTTCTATGTTTTTAGAAATACATTGCTTTTACTTTACGTACAAATCAATATTATTAAAAGAATTTCACATATTAAAATTACAGGAAAACCAATTTCAAATTTAGCCTTCTGAGTTTTATGTCGAAATGTATACATTCCTGCAATACCTCCTATACCACCGCCCATTAAAACTAACACTAGCAAAGTATTTTCTGGTATTCTCCACTTGCCTCTTTTAGCTTTCCATTTATCAAGCCACATCGCAAAAAATGTAATCAAATTTATTGCAATCAAATAAATAACTATATACTTAACATCAATTAGCTCTTCTAATTTCACGGCTCTCTCCTCTCAGTTATCACACCTAATTAACTAAACATTTTGAATTTTAAAAAGAATTAGTATATTACAAGGAAAGAAGTATTCAAAAAGCAAGGGCGCAACCTTTTGGTTGTAACCGCGTTTTGAATACTTTTTGACGCAGTAAGATGCCAATTATTTTTAAAATTCACCCGAAAAGGCTTAATTGGTTACTCTGACTCATACCCTTCAAGCATCCAACTTTTTGTAACATTTCAATAACAGATGTACCAATTTTTGAACGAATCTTCATATCATCTATAGACATAAATTTTCCATCTTTCTTCGCAGTATCTATTCCTTCTGCAGCTACAGTTCCTAGTCCAGGAATGCTGTTTAATGGAGGTCTTATCTCTGTATCTGATTCCATTATAAATTTTGTTGCATGGCTCTTATACAAATCAATTGGCAAGAATGTAATTCCTCTTTCATACATTTCTAATACTAACTCTAAAATTGCATACATATTCTTATCTTTAGTTGAAGCACTATTTCCTTGTAAGTCAATTTCTTTCATTTTATTTTTTACTTTTTCTACACCATAACACATAATATCACTATCAAACTCGTCTGCACGAATTGTATAAAATGCTGTGTAATATGCTGCTGGTTTATGTACTTTAAACCATGCAATACGGAAGGCATTTGTAACATAAGCTGCAGCATGTGCTTTAGGGAACATGTACTTAATTTTTTGGCAAGAACCAATATACCATTCAGGTATGTTGTATTCTCTCATCATTGCTTCATGTTCTTTCCATTTTTCTGGATCTTTTGAAGCTTTTCCTTTACGAACAAACTCCATTATTTTGAATGCTGGCTTTGGTGGCAATCCTTTTTTTATTAAATAAAGCATAATATCATCTCTACAACCTATTGCCTCACTTAATGTAACAATTCCTTGATTAACAAGTTCTTGTCCATTGTTTAACCAAACGTCAGTACCATGTGAAAGTCCTGATATACTTATTAACTCATTAAATGTTGTTGGTTTTGTATCAACTAACATTCCTCTTACGAACTTAGTTCCAAACTCTGGTATACCAAATGTTCCTACTTCTGAATGTATTTGTTCTGGTGTTACACCTAATATTTTTGTTGAACTAAATATTGACATAGTGTCTTTGTCATCCAAAGGTACTTTAGTTGGGTCAATTCCAGTTAAATCAAATAACATACGAATCATTGTAGGGTCATCATGGCCTAGTATATCTAGTTTTAATAAGTTTTGGTCAATTGAGTGATAATCAAAGTGTGTTGTTATAATATCTGAATTAGGGTCATCTGCTGGATGTTGTACTGGTGTGAATTCATATATTTCTCTGCCTTTTGGTACAACTATAATTCCACCTGGATGTTGACCAGTTGTCCTTTTAATTCCTGTACATCCTTGTGAAAGTCTTACAACTTCTGCATTACTAATAGGTATACCTTTTTCTTCATAATATTTTTTTACATATCCATAAGCTGTTTTATCAGCTACTGTACCAACTGTACCAGCCTTAAATGTTGTTCCTTTTCCAAATATTACTTCTGTATATCTATGAGCCTTTGCTTGATATTCTCCTGAGAAGTTTAAGTCAATATCAGGCTCTTTATCTCCATCAAATCCTAAGAAAGTTTCAAATGGAATATCCATTCCATCTTTTGCTAATTTTTCTCCACAATTTGGACAAGTCTTATCAGGTAAGTCAAATCCATTTTTCACTCCATAATCTGTAAAATCTGAATATTTACATTTAGGACATCTATAATGTGGTGGAAGTGAATTTACTTCTGTAATACCTGTCATATTTGCAACAAAAGATGAACCAACAGAACCTCTTGAACCTACTATATATCCATCCTCATTAGATTTCCATACTAACTTTTGTGCAATAATGTACATAACTGAAAACCCATTTGTAATAATAGAATGTAATTCTTTATCTAGTCTTGCTTGTACTATTTCTGGTAATGGATCTCCATATAATTCATGTGCTTTACTATATGCTATATTTTTTATTGTTTCTTCACAACCATCAATGTGTGGTGGACACTTTTCAGGTGAAATTGGGCTTATTTTCTCACACATGTCAGCTATTTTATTTGTATTAGTTACAACAACCTCATACGCTTTTTCTTCCCCTAAATAATCAAATTCCTTTAGCATTTCTTCAGTTGTTCTTAAATATAATGGTGCTTGGTCATCTGCATCATCATACCCTTGTCCAGCCATTAAAATTCTACGATAAATTTCATCTTGTGGGTCCATAAAATGAACATCACATGTTGCTACAACTGGTTTTTGTAGTTTTTCACCAAGAGCAACTATTTTACGGTTAATATCTTTTAAGTCTTCTACGCTTTTTACTGTTTCATTTCTAACCATAAACATATTATTTCCAAGAGGTTGAATCTCTAAATAATCATAATCTGCTGCTATTTCTTCTATTTCTTCATCTGTTTTACCAGCAATTATGGCTCTATATATTTCTCCTTGCTCACAAGCACTTCCAAGTATTAAACCTTCAGAATATTTTTTATACAATGATTTTAATATACGAGGTTTTTTATAAAAATAATGTAAGTGCGAAACAGATATTAATTTATATAAATTTCTAAGTCCAACATAGTCTTTTGCCAATATAATAGCATGATATGTTGGAAGTGATTTATAATCTGCTTTTCCGCTTAATTTTTCATCTATATCATCTAAAGTTTTAACACCTTTTTCTCTAAGCATATCAAACATTACATTTAATACTTTTACTGTTGTATCAACATCATCTAATGCTCTATGTGCTACATCTACTTTTATTCCTAAATTTTCTGCAATAATTCCCAACTTATACTTTTTATATTCTGGGAATAAATCTTTTGCTAATCTTAGTGTATCTAAATATGTATTTCCTAGTTTTAATCCTAATAATATGCAGTTATATTTCAAAAATCCTATATCAAAGTCTGCATTGTGTGCTACAAGAACACTATCTCCAACAAATTCTATAACTTTTGGTAATATTTCTTCAATTTTAGGAGCATCTTTTACCATATCGTCAGTAATATTAGTAACTTCTACTACTCTTTGTGGTATTGGTTTTTCTGGGTTTACAAATGTACTAAGTTCATCAATAACTTCTCCATTTCTAACCTTCATTATACCAATTTCTGTGATTTTTTCTGTTCTAAATGAGAAACCTGTTGTTTCTAAGTCCAAAACGCAATATGTAGTATCATCTAAAGGTTGATTTTTTGAAAATGAAACACATGGTGTTTTATCTGGTGCCAAATATGCTTCAACTCCATATATAACTTTCAAATCAGGGTGGTCTTTTTCTAGGTATTTGTGTGCATCAGGAAATGCTTGTACAACTCCATGGTCTGTTATAGCAATTGACTTCATTCCCCATTTTACAGCTCGTTTCAATAAGTCTTTTGCAGCTGTCATACCATCCATTTGGCTCATTTGAGTATGCATGTGAAGTTCAACTCTTTTAACTTTTGCTTCATCTTTTCTAACTTCTCTTTTAATTCCAGTTGATTCAATAATTACATTTGCAATTACGCCTAATTCTTTCGCAAATGGATCAAATTGTGCTGTTCCATTTACTTTAACTCCACTGGCTGATTTTAACCTTTTTATAACCGCATCATGCTTATCTGCTTCAACAAAAGCTTTACAAGTAATTGTACTTGAACCATCATATAAATCAAATGTTACTAAGAATTTACCTGATTTCAATTCTCTCGAATCTGTATTTAAAATTTCTCCATCTAATAAAACTTTTCCACTATCAACCGACAAATCTATTACTTTAGATAATTCCTCTTTGATTTTCAAACTTCTACCATAAATCAAAGGTGAATTTTCTTCTTGTTCTGGTTCAAAAGGAATATCTGCATCAGTAGGCATTGGGGCATCTGGTATTGGTGCAGATTCACCTTGTATCTTCTTTTCTTTTTCTTGTCTTTTTTCTTCAGCTTGTTCCATCGCTTCTTTTTGTGCTAACATAATTGCTTGTTTTTCTAATTCTCTAGCATGTTCTTGATATTGTTCTATCATTTCTTGTGTAATTTCTTCTTGGTAAGAAACTACATAATTTTTATGATATAAATCCGCTAATTTAGAAGATAATATTTTTTCAAATCCTCTTGCTTCTAATACCATCTTTCCTTTCATTGCCAACTTTACATTTATTCTATTATCTTCTATGCTAATTGCACTATTTTTTAATAATGCTTTTGTTAGTGGATGTTTGTACGCCATATACTCAACAATGTCAGTCCACTCAGTCTGAATTTTATTGTTTACATTTTCATCTGTTCCATCAGATTCTATTTTTATATCAATATCTTTAAAATTAAACCTTTTAGCTAAATACTTTTCAAAGTCAGCTAAGTCTTTCATTAAAATAGAAGAAGCAACCTTTAATTTTATCTCTAAAATATTAGTTTTCTTGTATATATTTACACATACAACTTTAGCCTCGCTCAAAGCGAAGCTATTTGAATTGTAATCTCTAAATACCTGTTTTACTGTTTTTAGTTCTTCCATTTTTTCCTCTTATAAACTAATCTTTTTGTAAAATATAATTTTCCCATACTATGTCTTGTATTCTTTTAGTACTTGGCAAAGTCTCAAAATAATCAATATCAATTTGCATTTCTATTATAATAGTCCAATGTGTCGTATTTTCTTTCCATATTTGATACCCCTTATCAGAATATTCTTAGTACATCATTATAGGTAACTAAAATAGAAAGTCCAATTAATATTACAAATCCAGCCATTTGAATATATATTTCCACCTTTTCATTTATTGGTTTTCTTCTAATCGCTTCTATAAGTAAAATAACAATTTTTCCTCCATCAAGTGGTGGAAATGGTAACAGATTTGTAAATCCAAGTGATATAGACACAACTGCTAATATATAAGCAAAATCTGCAAATCCATTTGTTTCTGCAACTATTTCACCTATTCCGACTGGTCCAACCATTTGATTAATTGATACATTTCCTGTAAACAATAATTTTAAATTATCAATAATAGATGAGCCAAAGTTTAAGGTTTCAAAATATGCATAATAAATGTTATTAGCAAAATTATTTTCTGCCTTTTTTAAATATACTCCCATATAATAATTTGTCTGTACCTCTGGAGTAATTAGTGCATCTATTATTTCATTATTTCTTTCCACTGTAAACTTAATTTCTTTTCCTTCTGTCTTATTTATTTCTTCTAATAATTTTTTTACATTATTAAGTACATCAATATCATTTACCTTTAATATTACGTCTCCAGAAACTAATCCTTGCTGTTCAGCCGGACTTTTCGAATAAATTGCCGCTATTTTAGTGTTATTTTTTCCATTTGTCTGAATAGCAATTCCAGTATAATTATATTTTTCAACCATAGGATCAATTATAATTGTTTCTTCTTTTTCGTTTCTTCTTATAATTAAATTTAAAGGTTCTCCATTGCTCTTATCCAATGCTTTATCTAAGTCTTTTTTATAATGAACTTTACGACCGTTCACTTTAATAATTTCATCACCCGATTGTAAGCCGGCAATTTCTGCGCCTGTACCAGATATAGGTCCATCTATTATAGTAGAAACATTATTTCCGGTAAAACATAATAGTATAAAATAAACTATTAACGCAAATAAGATGTTTACAAGTCCACCTGCTGCAACAATTGCAATTCTCTTTGGTATACTTGCTTTACTAAAAGAACCTTCTTTTTCAGAACGTTCTTCTTCTCCTTCCATATTTACAAAACCACCAAGTGGAATAAGTCTTAATGCATACTTAGTTTCTTTTCCTTGTTTTTTCCATATTGTTGGTCCAAATCCTATTGCAAACTCATTTACTTTAATTTTACATAGTTTTGCAATTAAAAAATGTCCACCTTCATGAATAAATACAAGGAAACCAAGTATAAATGCAATTTTTAATATTGTAATAATCACTGAAATCAATTATACACTCTCCTATAATAACAACATAAATAAAAAATATGCAAATGGTGCTGTAAATACAACACTATCAATTCTATCTAGCATACCTCCATGTCCAGGTATTAAATTGCTAAAATCTTTAATTCCAGTATATCTTTTTATACTAGATGCTGCTAAGTCTCCTATTTGACTTAAAACGCTTAATATAACTGTTATTAAAATAACATAACCATAATTAAATTCTATATGAAATATAAATTGACATATAACATTATAAATTACTGTTATTATAACTGCTCCTAATGTTCCACCTATACATCCCTCAATTGTTTTGTTTGGACTAATTTCCGTAAAATGATGTTTTCCTATGCTTTTTCCAACAACATAAGCAAATATATCAGTTCCCCATGCAGTTAAGAATAAAAACCAAATTAATATTTTTCCATGTAATAAATTTTCATGAATTATTGTAATATACATTAAAAATATTACTATGTAAAAGATTCCAAAGAAGGTTACTGCGATGTCTATTATATTTATTTTCAAATTTTTTATAATAACATATAAGAATAAAATACATAAACTTATTGGTAATAACAGTCCAATTGTTTTTAATATCCAACCGTCTGGTAATACATGAATTAATGAAATCATTGCTGCAGTAGCATATCCTACCCAACTTACTGGATTGGCTTTTTCCCCAGTTCTAAACGCTTTGTAGAATTCATGTATACTCATAATTGCAATCAAGGCGACTGTTACATCTACTACATATTGATTTCCAAAAATCAAAATAGCAGCAGCTATTGGGAATAAAATTAATCCTGATACTATTCTTTTTATGTTCATAAATATTTAACCTTTCTATATTTTATTTTCCACCAAAATTACGATTTCTAGCTTCAAATTTAGATATTGCTTCATCCAAATCTTGCTCTGAAAAGTCTGGCCAATATTTTTTTATAAAATAAAATTCTGTGTATGCAAGTTGCCATAATAAGTAGTTACTAAGTCTCTGTTCTCCACTTGTACGTATTAACAAATCTGGATCTGGCTGACCAGCTGTATAAAGGAATTTTGAAAATGTTTCTTCATTTATATCATCAATATCTAGTTTATTTTCTTTAACTTCTGTTGATATTCTTTTTACTGCTTTTACTATTTCATCTCTTCCACCATAATTAAATGCAATATTTAAAACTAACCCAGTATTATTTTCAGTCTCATGTAATATTTTAGTTATACTCTTTTGTAGTCCTTCACCTAATTTAGATGTATCTCCAAGTACATTTATTTTTATGTTATCAAAGTCATTGCTACTTAAAAATTCTTCCAAGTATTTTTGAAGTAAAATCATAAGAGCACCAACTTCTTCTTTTGTCCTCTTCCAATTTTCAGTAGAGAACGCATATACAGTTAAGTATTTAATTCCTATCTCATTAGCATATTTTGCTATTCTTTTTAAATTTTCTGCTCCTTCTTTATGTCCTAGTCTATAATCCAATCCTTTTTCTCTTGCCCATCTGCGATTTCCATCCATTATAATAGCAATATGTTGTGGTAATAACTTTTCTTCCATATTTTTCCTTTCTTATTACATAATTTTAATTTTAAAAAGAATTAGTAGATTGCAAGGCACAGTATATTAAAAAGGCAAGGGCGCATACTTTTGTATGTTGCTGAGGCTGTTAAGGCTTTGCCTATTATAGCCTCAGTATGCAGTAGCTAACCGTGTTTTTAATATACTGTAACGTAGCAAGCTGCTGATTATTTTTAGAATTTATATACTCATAATTTCTTTTTCTTTATTAGCTAGCATATTGTCAATTTCTTCTACCTTTTTATCAGTTAATTTTTGAATTTCATTTTCTTCGTTTTTTAAATCATCTTCTGTTATTTCAGATTTTTTTTGCATTTCTTTTGCTTCATCCATTGCATCTCTTCTTATTGATCTTATTGCAACTTTAGCTTCTTCTGCTAATTTTCTAATATCTTTTACAAGCTCTTTTCTTCTTTCTTCATTTAATTCAGGAAAGTTCAATCTTATTACTTTTCCATCATTATTTGGGTTAATTCCTATATCAGATTTTAATATTTCTTTTTCTATTTCTTTTAAAAGACTAGTATCCCAAGGTTGTATTAAAATCATTCTAGCTTCTGGTACTGAAATACCAGCAACTTGATTTATTGGTGTTGGAACACCATAATAGCTTACTGTAATTTTATTTAATATTGCAGGGTTTGCTCTACCTGCTCTTACTTCTGATAAGTTTTCTTCAAAAACACTAATTGTTTTATCCATTTTTTCTTCATATACATTGTTTAACATAATTCTTTTCTCTCCTCATAATTTAATTTTTATTTCCAACAAAAGTACCTACTTTTTCACCTTTGATTGCTTTAATCATGTTTTCTGGTTCGCTAATTGCAAATACTACAAGTGGTATATTATTATCTTTGCATAATGATATTGCAGTTGAATCCATTACTTTCAAATCTTTATTTAATACATCCATATATGTAATTTCATCAAATTTAGTAGCATTTGGATTTGTTTTTGGATCGTCCGAGTAGACTCCATCAATTGTTTTTCCAACTAATATTGCATCAGCTTCTATTTCTGCTGCTCTTAATGCTGCAGCTGTATCAGTAGTAAAAAATGGACTTCCTGTTCCTCCACTAAATATAACAACTCTTCCATTTGCTAAATGTTTATCAGCTTTTCTTTTTATATATTGCTCTGCAATTGTTCTCATTTCCACTGCGGTTTGAAGTCTAGCTGGAACTCCTCTGGATTCTAGTGCATCTTGTAAAGCTAATCCATTCATGCATGTAGCCAACATTCCCATATAATCTGAGGTAGTTCTTTCCATTTCATGACCATTTTTGCCTCTCCAGAAATTTCCCCCTCCAACAACAATTGCTACTTCTGCTTTAAGATCGACTAGTTCTTTTATTTTGTCACAAATTTTACCAATTGTTATTTCATTTACTCCAAATTTTGTTTCTCCTGCAAGAGCCTCACCGCTTAGCTTTAGTAATACTCTTTTATACTTTAGTTCAGACAAATGTAAACACTCTCCTTAATATTAAATTTATATGCCTTATTCTATCATAGATTGTTTGTTTTTACACCTTTTTTTTGAAAAAAATTATAAAAACTGAATTTTTTATTTAATAAATACAAATACTAATTAAAAGGTGATGTAATGAATGAAATGTTAGCTAACAAAAAAAATAATTTAAACTCCAAAATACATGTAGAATTCAGCAACGATATTTTTGAAATTCCCTATGATGAAAACAAAAAAATATTCCAATTAAAATTTTATTTCAAAAACAATAAATATAAAATACAATTTTGGATTTCTTTTTGTATTGCAATTTTTAGTTGTTTTTTATTTTTATTTAATTATTTTACATCTCACCGTCAAGAACAAATTTCAAAAAAATTGCTTAATAATTATAACCTTACTACTTTATATCAAGAAGATTTATCTAATATTGAAAATTCATCTAATGCCATCCCATTTGTAATAGGAATGTTGCAAATTGATAAAATTAATCTGTGTTATCCAATTCTATCTGAAGTTTCAGACGACTTATTAAAAATATCTATTTGTAGATTTACTGGTCCAATGCCAAATGAAATAGGAAATTTATGTATTGTCGGTCACAATTATATAGATAATCGTTTTTTTAGTCGACTTAATGAATTGCAAATCAATGATCAAATAAACATTTATGATTTAAGTGGTAATAAAATGGTGTATCAAATATATGAAAAGTATGAAGTGTTATATAACGACACAAATTGTATTAGTCAAAATACAGCAAATAAAAAGATTGTTACACTTATTACATGTAACAATTTAGATAACTTAAAAAGATTAATCATAAAAGCAAAATAAGAAGAGTGTTTAATCTCTTCTTATTTTTATTATTAAATATTTCTATAATCTCTTACTTTTTTATATGCATAAATTGCAGATAATATACATACTGCTATAAATATAAATAATGTTGTATCTTCTGCAACGCCTGTTTGAGGTAATTTATTTTCAGCAGAGGTATCAGTGTTAGCATTTAATACTGCGTTATTATTAGTATTTTCATTATTATTAGTATTTTCATTATTATTTGCTTGATTGTTATCTGTATTACTATTATTTAAATCTTCGTTTGTCTCTATAACAGGTAGTCCTTCTTCATTTGATGCATATACAACTGGTGCAATTGCCATAATAATCATAACGATTGCTATAAATATTAACATAATTTTTCTATTTTTCATAATCCTCAATCTCCTTTTTCTTTAGATAATATTTTGCTTACTATAGTATTTACCCTATTTAAAAATATTATACATCTCTCATACATATATATTTTATACTCATATTCAATAATAGTCAAGCTATTTTGCAAAATTTTGTCATTTTTTTTGATTTTATACATTAAATCTAAATAAAACAACATCTCCATCTTGCATAACATATTCTTTTCCTTCTGATCTCATTAGTCCTTTTTCTTTTACAGAATTTATAGATCCCTCTCTTATTAAATCATCATACGAAACAATTTCTGCACGTATAAATCCTCTTTCAATGTCACTATGTATTTTTCCTGCAGCTTGAGGTGCTTTAGTACCTTTTTTTATTGTCCATGCTCTTACTTCTGGTTCTCCAGCTGTTAAGAATGACATTAATCCAAGTAAATCATAACTTGCTTTAATAACTTTATCTAATCCTGATTCCTTAAGTCCCAAAGCTTCTAGCATTTCTTTTTCTTCGTCGTCAGTCAAACTTGCCAATTCTTCTTCAATTTTTACACAAAGAGCTATTACTTCTGCTCCTTGTTCTTTTGCATATTCCTTTACAAGCTTTACTTTTTCATCATTTTCAGCATTATTTAATTGTTCCTCTGAAACATTTGCGACATATAAAATCGGTTTCATTGTAAGCAAAAATGCATCTTTTATAATTTCTTTTTCTTCTTCTGTAAAAGCAATAGTTTGTGCTAGCTTGCCTTCTTCTAATACTTTCTTTATCTTTTCAAAAACATCAAGTTCTTCTTGATATTTTTTGTCTGCTTTTATTTTCTTTTTAGCATTATCTATTCTTTTATCAACGGTTTCTATATCTGCAAATATAAGTTCTAAGTTAATAGTTTCAATATCACGTATTGGATTTATACTTCCATCTACATGAACAATATTAGAGTCTTCAAAACATCTAACAACTTCAACAATACTATCAACCTCACGTATATGTGATAAGAATTTATTTCCTAGTCCTTCCCCATGACTTGCTCCTTTTACAAGCCCTGCTATATCAACAAATTCAATAACTGCAGGTGTTACTTTTTGTGGATTATAAATTTCAGCTAATTTATTTAGCCTTTCGTCTGGCACCGCCACTACACCAACATTAGGCTCAATTGTACAAAATGGATAATTTGCACATTCAGCTCCAGCTTTAGTTATTGCATTAAATAATGTACTTTTACCTACGTTGGGTAACCCAACTATTCCCATTTTCATTTAGAGTGCTTCCTCCTATTACTAATATTCTTATTTGCAATAAAAAATTGAATAATTATTCATTATTCAGTTTATTTTTTATATAAAGACTTTGGAGCTTCCAGCCGGAATCGAACCGGCGACCCCAGCCTTACCATGGCTGTGCTCTACCTACTGAGCTATAGAAGCATTTGTGTCAAGAAACTTGTTCTTGACTTATTTAGAATTGTTCATTTGGTATTTCTTTAGTTGCTTTTTTGCGTATTCTTTGAATTGCATTATCAACAGATTTAACTGGAGTATTTAATTTTTCTGCAATTTGTCCATAACTTTGACCTTGTACATAAAAATTTAATACTTGTTTTTCAAAACTACTTAAAGATTTATCAATAGCATTTTCTATAATTTTATAATATTCCTTTTGAGTAATTGTATCTAAAGGATCTTCTATCAAGTTCGTATTTAATATTTCAATCAAATCAGCTTCATTCTTGTCATTTATGTCATTATTATCATAAGCATTCATATTAAGAGACAAATAAGAATTAAGTGGCATGTGCTTTTGTCTATTTGAACTCTTTATAGCTGTAATTAATTGTCTTTCAATGCACATATTGGCAAAATTTTTAAAAGAACTTTGTTTATTGGTTTGATAATTTTTTATTGCTTTAAACAATCCAATTAGTCCTTCTTGTACAATATCTTCTCTTTCTGCACCTATTATATAGTACTTACTTACTTTCATATTGACTAAACTTTTATAGCGATTTATAAGGTGCTCTAGTGCATATTTATTACCAGACTTAATAATATCTATTAAGTCTTCATCACTAGTTTCCGCATATTTTATGTCTGAAGAATAATATACATTTGCATCACTCATCTGTTATAAGCTACCTCCTATGTTGTAGTTGCCTCTATGTTTGTATTATATCCACTTACATTTTTTCTGTCAATAGAAAACTATCAAAAAGTTGATATTTTAAGGATCTTGTGCTAAAATTTGAATACAAAATTGAAAGGAAGTATAAAAATGGCTTTTGATGGTTTAGTTTTAAATGCTGTATCTAATGAATTGGCTTGTCTTATCGGTGGAAAATTACAAAAAATTTATGAGCCAGATGAAAACGAAATTTTATTAAGCATATACTGTAATGGTATACAATATGCTTTATCTATCAATATTTCTTCAAATCTCTATTCAGTATACTTGACTCAAAACAAGAAAATAAATCCTTTAGTGGCTCCTAACTTTTGTATGTTACTTAGAAAGCATTTGATAAATTATAAAATTTCTAATATATACACTTTAGGATTAGAGAGAATTCTAATAATTGATTTTATAGGTAAAGATGAAAATAATACATCTATTGTAAAAAAGATGGTTATAGAACTTATGGGGAAATACAGTAATATTCTTTTGTTAGATGAAAATGATATTATTATAGATTCGTTTAAACATTTTTCTACAAATAATGGAGCAAGTAGAAATATTTTACCCAAACATAAATATTCTTCTCCATCTTCTAACAAAATTGATATTAGTAACTTTGAAGAATTAATAAATAATTTAGATAATTCTTGCATAATAGATTTCTTTTGTAATAATTTCATCGGCCTTAGCAAAACCTCAGTAAAGCAATTAATTTCAGAAAAAAACATTTCTACTAGTTTAGATAATTACACTTTACTGGCAAATTATTTATTAGAATTACAAAATAATATAAAAAATTCACATGTTAAATGTATTAGTGTTGGAAATAATGATTATGCTTTAACTTATAGTCAATCTACTATTCCATTACAAGTTAACACATTTTTAGATAATTATTATAACAATAAACAAGAAAATGAACAATTTTTATCATACAAAAACACATTATTAAGTTCGATCGTTTCCAAATTAAAAAAATTGTCTAAAAAACTTTCTAATATTAATGAAAAATTAGAAGAATGTTCTCAAATGGAAAAATACAAATTGTATGGCGAACTTATAACTAGCAATCTATATCAGATTTCTAAACAACGTTTAAGCCACATTGAACTTTTAAATTATTATGATGGTACTACTATTGATATTCCCTTAGACATTTCGCTTTATCCAAATGATAATGCTAAGAAATATTTTAAAAAATATAATAAGTTAAAGGCTACTAATGATATTGTCCAGATTCAAAAAATAGAATTAGAAAAAGAAATTAATTATCTAGAAAGTATAGTTTATGAAATTGAAATTTCAACTTGCATTTCTGATATTGACGTTATATCTGATGAAATTAAATCATCATTATCTTTAAAAAGCAAGAAAAAGCAAAAAAATAGAACTTCGCCTTCTAAATCTAGTAATAATTTAACACTACCAATCAAATATAATATAAATGGCTTTAATATTTTAGTCGGAAAAAACAACAAGCAAAATGATGAATTAACTTTTAAAGTAGCTAATAAAGATGACCTTTGGTTTCATGTTAAAGACTTCCATGGTAGTCATACAATTTTACAAACAAATGGTGCAACTCCCTCTCAGGAAATTATAAACAAATGTGCTGCTATTGCTGCTTTTTATAGTCAAGCTTCTAATTCATCTAATGTTCCTGTAGATTATACTTTAATTAAGTATGTAAAAAAAATCAAAAATTCAAAGCCTGGTATGGTAATATATACAAATCAAGAAACTATTAACGTACAACCTAATAGTTTTAGTGATTTTCAAATAAATTCAAATCAAATAGAATAAGGCCACTGCTTTTTAGCAATGGCCTGCTCTATAATTATAGAGACACGGTTGGAGGGTGAGGGGTCGTGTGTTAGAGTTTTACCCCTTCTACACGAACCTCCTTTACATTGAATATCTGACGAAGTTGAAGTCCCAAATTGGGACTTATTGTTGCTGCCCGGGTTTCAAAGCCCACATTCAGACAGGATACCCCGTCCGCAGTTACCATGATCGAGCCACCACCCCAATAGCGGTAGCCGTAACTTTTGACGACCTCATAGATCGTCTTTTCTTCGTGGGCTGTTAAAGCCCGAAAACTTTTTACTTCAATACTCATAATAAGAGAAACCTCCAATTTCTATTAGGATAAATATATTATATCACTTTTTCTAACAAATGTCAAAAATCCGTTTTGTTTACTAAATTCAATCATTGTTAATTCCTGTTTTATATTCAATTTCTTCCATGTGAGGAAACATTTCTTTTACTCTTTTAAATGTAATCATCGAATGTCTTGGTTGCGGATTTTTGTCATGTACAGTTAGTAGTTGTTGTGTATAGCAATTCTCAGATGTTTTAAAAAGCAAATATCTATTTCTAACATAAGTAAAATAGATTTGATATCCATCTTCTAAATTTTTATAAAATTCTTCAAAAGTATATTTTCCATCCATATAATTTATTCCTTTACATCATAGTTAGTCTTTTATAGCATTGTTATAAACTCTTCTTCTGAAATTATTGTTATACCAAGTTCTTGAGCTTTTTTTAGCTTACTTCCCGCATCTTCTCCTGCCAAAACATAGTCTGTTTTATTTGATACTGATGATGATGTTTTTCCTCCCATTTTTTCAATTATTTCACTAGCTTCTTCTCTCGAATAATGTTCTAAGCTTCCTGTTAATACAAATGTTTTTCCCGCAAATTTTCCATCTTCATTTTCTTGTATTTCTGCTTTCATATTCACATTTGCTTGTTTTAATTTGTTTATTAAGTCTATAGTTTGATCTTGTCTAAAGAATTCATAAATTGTATTTGCAGTTATCTCTCCCACATCATCTATCATTCTTAATTCTTCATAAGTTGCCACAATCAATTTATCCATATCTTTAAAATATCTTGCTAATGTTTTTGCCAGTTTTACACCTACATGTCTAATTCCAAGTGAATTTATTACTCTGTATAAGTCTCTTTTTTTGCTTTCTTCAATTGCATTCATTAGATTTTGCGCAAATTTTTTACCATTTTTCTTTAAAGATGCAACATCATCTATAGTTAACTTATATATATCTGCAATATTAGATATTAGTTTTCTTTCAATCAGCTCGCCAATAATTGCCTCTCCAAGACCATCTATATCCATTGCATCTTTTGATGCAAAATGAATGATACTTCTATATAATTTAGCTGGGCATTCAATTCCTATACATCTAACAACTGCTTCTCCTTCTTCTCGTACAGCCTCAGCGCCACACACAGGACAAATTCTTGGCATCTCAAAGATTTTTTCTGTTCCATTTCTTTTATCTTTATTTACTCCAACTACTTCTGGAATAACATCTCCAGCCTTTTGAATTATAACTCTATCACCAATTCTAATATCATTCTGCTTAATATAATCTTCATTGTGAAGAGTAGTTTTTGAAATTTTAGAACCTGCAACATATACTGGATCTAAAATAGCCATCGGGGTAATTGCTCCTGTCCTTCCAACTTGACAAACAATATCTTTTAATAATGTTTCTTTTTTCTCAGGAGGATATTTATAAGCCACTGCCCATCTTGGTGTTTTATATGTTGTACCTACTTTTTCTCTTAGTTCTAAATCATTAACTTTTACAACTGCACCATCTATTCCAAAATCTAAGCCATTTCGCATTTCACCTATTTTGTTTATTGCATCTCTAACTTCTTGCATATTTTTACACAAGATTTTTACAGGATTAACGTTAAATCCTAAACGTTCTAGATATAATAAGCTCTCATAGTGTGTTTTAAATGTAATATCATCACATTTTTGAACATTGAATACATAAATATCTAATGGTCTTGATGCTGTTATTTTACTATCTAACTGTCTTAGTGAACCTGCTGCAGCATTTCTAGCATTTGCAAATTGTTCTTGTTCTTCTAATAGCCTGTCCTCATTTAATTTATCAAAATCTGTTTTTCCAATAAAAACCTCTCCACGTACAGTTATAGATATTGGTTCTTTCAATTCTTTTGGTACATGTTTTATTGTAGAGATATTTTGAGTTACATCTTCACCTACTATTCCATTACCACGAGTTGCTCCTCTATATAACTTTCCGTTTCTATATTCAATTGCTGAAGAAAGTCCATCTATTTTTGTTTCCACTACATAGTCTAATGGCCTTGAAAACTCAATTGCAGCTTTTTGCATTCTTTGGTCAAATTCTTCAACTTCTTCAAATGTAAATACATCTTGAAGGCTTTGCAAAGGCACTTCATGTGTTACCTTTTCAAAGCCTTTCTTTATAGCTCCTGTTCCAACTCTTTGTGTTGGTGAATCTTCAGTTATTAATTCTGGGTATTCTTTTTCTATTTGTTTAAGTTCTCTCATAAGCATATCATACTCATAATCGCTAACTACTTGTTCATCATCAAAATATTTCTTTGTATAGTATTGTAATAAAGGTCTTAACTCTTCTGCTCTTTTTTTTGCTTGTTCAAAATTCATAAATTTACCTCTTCTTTACATTGAGCCTTTAAATAGCTCTTTTCCATTTTTTACATATTCCCATCCTGAGAATATTGTAGCTACTACTGATACACTCATTATTAAAGTAACTAGTAGATTTATTATGAAGTTATATCCTGATAAATTTCCATTAAAGATTGTTGCGTATGGATTTGGGTCTAAAAAGGCTAAGATAACTGCAATCATTTGTGTCACTGTTTTTAATTTTCCCCAAACATTTGCTGCTATTACATTTCCATCTTTTTGCACTGCCACAAGTCTATATCCTGAAACTATAAATTCTCTAAATATTACTATTATTGGAATCCATGCAGGTAAATGTCCAAATTCCACTAACATAATCATCGCTGCTATGACAACTATTTTGTCTGCAATAGGATCCAAAAATTTTCCAAATGTTGTTATTTGATTTCTTGATCTTGCAATATATCCATCTAATTTATCTGTTATTGCTGCTATTATAAATATCAGATCAATTAATAAATACGTAATTGGTATTCCACATACTTCTCCTTGTATATTAAAAAACGGAATTATAACCATTATTGGTACTAAAATAATTCTCAATATTGTTAATTTATTTGGCAAATTCATTTTTTCCTCCTTGAACGTAAAATTTAAAAAAATGTACTAATTTTCTTAGTACATTATATAATATTTATCAATAAAAAATAAATAGGTGCTTTAAAATTTTATATAAAATATTTATGCTCTTGGATGTGCTTTTTGATATATATCTTTAAGTCCTGAGTCTTGAAATTGCATATAAACTTGTGTTGAAGATATGTCTGAGTGTCCAAGCATTGTTTGAATAGCTTTTAAGTCAGCACCATTTTGCAACAAATGTGTTGCAAATGAATGTCTTAGCACATGTGGAGTAATGTCTTTTGTTATGTGTGCTTGTTCTTTATAATATTTTACTATTTTCCAGAATCCTTGTCTTGTTAATCTTTTTCCATTAACATTTACAAATAATGCTTTTTCTCTTTCATTTTTTATTAATATAGGTCTTGCATCTTCAATATATTCTTTTAATGCACTTAAAGATAATGAACCTAATGGAATGTTTCTTTGTTTTGCTCCTGTTCTACAAATTACATATCCTTCTTCTATATTAACATTTTCTATATTTAAATTAATAATTTCTGTAACTCTCATTCCTGTTGCATAAGCAAATTCCAACATTGCTTTGTCTCTTGTTCCCTTCAAGTCAACGTCTTTAGGTTGTTCTAATAATAATTCAACTTCTTGTGCTGTAAGCACACTTGGAATTCTTTTTTCAACTTTTGGTGACTGTACGTCTTCTGTTGGGTCATTTTTTATTTTTCTATTTCTAATTAAGAATTGATAAAAAGATCTAATAGATGCTAAATTTCTAGATATAGTAGATGATTTTTTTCCTACTTTTTTTAAATAATTTAGATAGGTTTTTATATCTTCTTTTGAAACTTTTGTATAATTTATTTGATTTTCTTCTATATAATTTTGGTATTGTATAATATCTCTTTTGTATGATTGAAGTGTATTATCTGATAATTTTTTTTCGTTTTGTAAAAATTCTAAAAAAAGTTTAATTTGTTTTTCCATTCTTAGCTCCCCTATCTTGTATTTTAAATCTTTTAGAACATATTATGTCGATTTACATAAGTTATATCAAAATAATTCATAATTGTAAATAGATTTAAAGAATTTTCTTTAAGTTTTACAAATCATAATTTTGTTATAATCAAAAGTAATAAATTTGTCGATAAATATGCTTCTATAATTGACGCTATACAAATTACAATAAATATTATTATTGAAAATATGGTATGTCTTATCAGTTCAAATTTTATATTTTCTTTTCTTTTATCTTTTGTAATTGATTTGTATAGTTTCATTCCACTAACTGCAAGTGCAATTATGCTTGGTATATATATGAGATTTTGTAATAACATACTAGTTGCAATAAAAATTATTCCCTTCCAATTACCTAACGTACTAATAATCATTGAGATTGTATATCCAACGCAAAATCCCTTTGCTGTTACTATTCCAATTACTATTGGTATTCCTACAACCGTTGACCCTGTAAACCACATAGTAAAAGCTATTATTGAATTATTTGCTAACGATAATTTTAAAAGTTCTGTACTTTCAACTTTTTGATTATCTTTTAAAGTACCGTATAGATTTTGTTAAATAATCTTGTGCAACTTGTTTTTGGCTTTCATCTAAATTATTTACAAATATAACTCCTAAAACAATTCCTATTAGCATTATTATTGAAACAATCATGTAGTATTTTAAATTTTCTCTTAAATGTTCTTCAATGATTTCTTTTATTTTAAAAGATTTCTTATGTATTTTCCTCATTCTTATCCTCATTTCATTGTCTGTATTTTTATACATAATGTCTATTCAATAAAATGATTTTTAGAACTTGGTTATATTAACCTACTGTTAATTTACCATATACGCCTCCGCCTCCGGCTTGAATATTAGCTTTTCCTTCTCTTGCTGCAATTATCATTTTTGCAACCTTTTCTCCAACTACAGCTTCAATATCATCTTCTGATAATTTGTGTAAAATATTCATTTCCGTTTCAAAGTTGTTTAATAATTTATCTATTGTTTTGCTTCCTAATCCAGGAATAAATGTTAATGGTACTTGGTAAATATATGGTGGCCTATTTGCTGGGCTTATACTTTTTTCTTTGTCTCTAATAGCTACTATTCTGTCCAGCACACCCATTGTAATGTTTGTTCCGTGACATTCAGGACATTCAAATATTGGTGGCATTCCTTCTATAGGTTTATCACACTTTTCGCAATATGTTCTGTGATATTTTCCTAGTTTTGGATCAAGTCCATAATTACAAACAATTTTTCTTCCATCTTCATTTTTTAAAGCTTTTAGCAATTCTTTAAATGATATATCATCTACAAGTATTTTATTATACTCTCTCGCGATCTTAGGTAAAGAATGTGCATCAGAATTTGTAACAAAAGTTCTTGTTTCAAGTTCTGATATTTGGTCAGCTAGTTCTGTATCAGCGCTAAGTCCTAGCTCTATAGCAAATATTTTGTTAAATTTTTCCTTAAATATTCTTTCTAATCTGCTTGTACAATTTCCATAAAAACTTTTATGTGGTGTAAATGCATGAGCAGGTATTAATACTCCATTATATTTTTCTACAATATCAATTAATTCATAAGCAGATAAACATGCTCTTTGAGAACTTAATGTTATGTTCTTTATATATTTGCTCATTTCCTTTGAGAATCCTTTAATGTCCTCTAGTTTAGGAAAGTAGCATAAGTTATGTGCACTTCCGGTTTTTCCATCATCATTTATTTCAGATGTCTCTATTTCACTTCCAAGTATTATACATACTTTATCTTTATATATAATTCCACCGTCTTTAATCTCATAAGCTTCTCCAGTTTTTAAAAAGTTTTCAATATCTTCAATAACATAAGGAGAAGCACAATCTATAATTCCAACTATTTGTATTCCTTTTCTTTCAGCACATTCTTTTGCAATATTTGCAAAATTTAAACTTCTTGCAGCTGTTATTTTTATAGGTTTTCCATTTTCACTTCTACCTATATGTACATGTAAATCGGCAAACATTTCTTGCATTTTCAATACCTCCATTTTAATTTAAAATTTACTCAAAAAAAGATTGGTATATACAGCCAATCTCTTTTTTTAGCTATTTTATCTTAAGTAACCTTCATTTCTCATTTTACGATTCATCTCATCACGTATATCATCTCCTGTCACAATTGTATTACTTCCATTTTGTGAAGGTACAATTGGTTCTTTTTCTACTGAATGAGCTTGAACAGCTTGTTTTGTTATTCTATAAATTAATACCGTAGCTTTTATAGCTTGAACATCATCATCTATCATAGGATCATTTATTCTATCAGCAGCATCTTGAATAACTGGTTTTAATTGCCTCATACCAACACCTCCTGCATTTCTGTAACAAATTGTTTGAATTTCTGCAAATATCTATTGTTCTTGTCCTTTAAGTTTCTATATTCTAATAATACTAATGCCTCATCTACTTTAAATGCAATTCTCTCTGGTCTGTCTAAAAGCATACCACCAAAATTATCAACTAATTCTAATACATCACTTTCTTTTTCTCTTGGTAGACTTCCACTATATCTGTTAACCTCTTCACAGATTTTGCAAAATCTATTTGAAAATCCTAAAGTTGACAAATATTCGGCTCCATTTTTAGCATATGCCTTTATTTGCTCCAAATCTTGTGGTCCATTACTTTTTTTACAATTGCATAACAAACAAGCAGTCACAATAAGATTTTTATCTAAACCAATATCTGTATTATCTAAAAATGTTTTAGCTAAGTATGTTTTAAATACAACTGATTTGTCAAAAAATATTCCTGTTTTTTGCTTTAGGTAATGCATTATTTCCATCTTTTTTATCCAATCTTTTTCAGATAAAATGTAATCTGCAAAAGTTTCCATGTAACTTACTCCCCTTTTAATGGAATTTTCTTGAGTAATTAAAATTCTTCTTCTAGAAGAGATTATATGTTAAATTATTCCTTAATTCAATATTGTTACATAAATGTAATATAATTGTAAAACTGCTGTAATAAAAAGATAATGTTAAAAATTTAACATTATCTTTTCTATCACATTTTTTATTTGCTCTTCTAATTTTTCATTATTAACAATTGTGTACTCACAATTTTCAGTATAAAATTCATTTGGATGTTGCGCTCCAAGCCTTGCAACTGCATGTTTCCTATCAATTTTATCTCTTTCTATAATTCTTTGTATTTGTATTTCTTTGTCTTCAGAAACTACCGCTATAGTAGTATCACACAATTTTTTCATATCTGCTTCTATAAGTAAAGGAGCATCAATAGTAATTATTTTATTATTGCTATTTTTTATTTCTTTTTCTATTTCTTTTTTTATATATTTAAAAGTAATTTGATTTAATTCCTGTCTTTTTTGTTTGCTTGAATAAATTATATTTGCAAGTTTTCTTCTATTCAAGTCTCCATTTTCTGTTAAAACATTATTTCCAAATCTCTGAATGATTTCATTTAGATACTCTGTTCCCTTTTCTGACAACTTTCGAGCTATTTTGTCAGCAGTAATAGTCTTTGAATTGTATGTTTTTTCTATCATTTCACATACAGTACTTTTTCCTGCTCCAGAGCTTCCTGTAATTCCTATAATCATATATTATTTTACCTCTTTCAAATCTGATGGTGTTACAATTTTATTAGTATAATCCAAGTTTGACCATGAATCTTTTTCATACCCTAATGTATACACATTTGTAGCATAAATGTCTGTTTCTAGCATTTCTTTCAAAACTTTATTTCTTGTTGTTTCCATAAACTCTTTAACTGATGTTACTAAATTGATTTTTGGGTTCTTAGATTTTATCTCTGAAATTAGTTTCTTACCTCTTTCACTATATCCTAATATTCTTGTATATGGCACAGTCTTCCTTGCTGTCTCCATCATTTTTTTATCTATTCCAAGCAAAGCATATATTAAAACTCTTTGAATTCGAGTCTGAGTATATCTTTTAGATTTAACCATGTTTACTAAATCTATAACATTATTGCATGAATTTGCTGCATTTTTTATTGCATTTTCCAAACCTTCCGAAACATCCGGTAATTTTTTTATTTCTTCTACTGTCATTTTTCTTAATATATATATTATTTCTTTTTGAAATTTTGACAAATCTAAAACATAATGTCCTTTTCTAAACTCTTGAGCAAGTAGAACATAGGACGTCCTTGGAATAACCTTTATTATGTCGTCAAATTGTCTTGTAGCAATCATTCTACGAATAGCTGTTGCACTTGCAAAATCATCTACAATAATTTCATCATGATATAATACTTTTTCTCTTTTTATTCCCACAGGTTTTAATGGACTTTTAAGCTTTTTTATTGCTTTTAAATATTCAATTGCTAATATATTATTTGAACCATTTAAAACATTTGCATATCTTTTTATATCATTTAAGTACATCATTAATGCATTTTCCCTTGCTTTTGGAAAAGACACACCTTTGTTTAACTCATGGTTTAACATAGTAACATATTCTTTTGGTTCTTGATAAACTACATTTGCAATATTGTTTAATGTTGCTAAATCCTTTGTTTCTATTCCAAAAGATAGTGTATTTACAATTCCAAGAGAATCAAATATTTTTATTGCTCCTTCTGCAAAATTTTCCGCACTAGATGTCGCATAAATTGTTGGTAGTTCAAGTACTAAGTCTGCTCCCTGTGCAATGGCCATTTTAGTTTTTGTCCACTTATCTATAATTGATGTATTTCCTCTTTGAACAAAATTTCCCGAAATTATGCACACAATATAATCAGCATCTGTTTGTTTAATTGATTCTTTTATGTGATATAAATGTCCATTATGAAATGGATTATATTCTGCAATAATTCCAAGTACATTGCTCATTTTTACACCCCTTCATACAATTTTTATTGACTTAATTTAACTTATGTTATAATATCATAAAAACAAATATTTTACAATGAGTAAAGGAGAATTTTATTAATGGAAGAAGTTATAATTTATACTGACGGAGCATGTAGTGGTAATCCTGGTCCTGGTGGATGGGGAGCAATCTTAATGATTAACGAAAATAAAAAAGAAATTTCTGGTGGAAATAAAAATACAACTAATAATGTTATGGAATTAACCGCTGTAATTGAAGCTTTAAAACTTTTAAAAAGACCTTGTAATGTCAATTTATATAGTGATAGTGCTTATGTTGTAAATGCCTTTCTACAAAATTGGATTTTTGGATGGATTAAAAATGGTTGGAAAAATTCTAATAAAGAAGATGTTAAAAACAAAGAACTTTGGCAGGAATTAATTTCTTTAACTAAAGTACATAATGTTACTTTTCATAAAGTAAAAGGCCATGCTGATAATAAATATAATAATCGTTGTGACGAACTTGCTCGTAATGCAATTAAAAATTTATAACTTAATATCTAAAGCAAAAGCCAGTTGGTAATACCAACTGGCTTTTAGCTTTATTATTTATCTTTATCTTTTTTTATTTTTTCTTTGACTTTACCTGCTTTTTGTGAAATTTCTTCTTTTATTTCTCCAGCCTTATCTGTTAAATCATTTCTCACTTCATTTGCTTTATTTACTATTTCGCCTTTTATTTCCTTCGTTTTTTGTTTTATTTTTTCTTTACGTTCTTTTAGCGTAGCTGTTAGTTCTGGGAAAGCATTTATTAATCTTCTATTTAATACAGATTTTCCTCTTAAAAATTCCCTTACTTTTTTAGAAATTGCATCTGTACTATCTTTTGGATTTTCTTTATCAAATTTCTTTGTTGCTTTTCTAACATTTGATATTACATAAAATGAAATAATTAAGTCAATCAAAAATATTGATGCTACAATTATTGCAATTATTCGAACAATGTTTTCAGGGATTTGATTTAATTTTCCAAAAATAAATGGATTTATAATATAAATAAGTGTTAATCCAAGAAGTCCAAATGGAATAATTGTTTCTAAGCATACCCTTCCATTTATATTAAATTTATTATTACTATAATCCCACCAACGTGCATTAAATATTTTTTCCATTAAATAACTTGTTAAATACTCTAATACGCCACATATAAGTATTGCTGTGCTAAACAAGGCAACAGGATGCTTTGATAAGTTTGATAGAGTTAATGTTATCAATACTCCACCACATCCATATATTGGACAATATGGTCCTATTAAAAATCCTCTGTTTGAAAATTTATGTTTTTGAACTAGCTGTAATGTTACTTCCATTACCCATCCCATTATTGCCAAAATTATAAAATACAAGAAATATATTTCTATATTGTGTTCCATTCTTCTCTCCTCTTTTTTATTTTACAATGAATGTATTATACTCATTTTTTTATAAAAATACAATATTAAATCATTTTTTCAAGTTCTTTTATCTTATCTCTAATTTCTGCTGCTTTTTCAAATTCCATTTCTGCTGCATATTTAAGCATTTCATCTGTAAGCTTATTAATTACATCTTGTACATTTGATTCTTTTTCAAGCTTGTATTCTTCTTGTATATCAGCAACGTAACTTGCCTTAATTGTGTCTCTAATAGATTTTTGTATTGTTTGTGGAGTAATTCCATGTTCCTCATTATATTGCATTTGTATTTTTCTTCTTCTATTTGTTTCACTAATTGCTTTTTCCATACTATCAGTTAGCTCATCTGCATACATTATAACTTTTCCATCTGTATTTCTAGCAGCACGTCCAATAGTTTGAATTAAGGAACGTTCCGAACGTAAAAAACCTTCTTTATCCGCATCTAGTATAGCTACTAGTGAAACCTCTGGGATATCTAATCCTTCTCTTAAAAGGTTTATTCCAACTAAAACATCAAATTCTCCCAGTCTTAAATCACGTATTATTTCCATTCTTTCTAGTGCCTTAATATCTGAGTGCATGTATTTTACCTTTATATCTAAGCTTGCCAAATAAGTAGTTAAATCTTCTGCCATCTTTTTAGTTAATGTTGTTACTAGCACTCTTTCATGTTTTTCTACTCTCTCATGAATTTGCTCTATCAAATCATCTATTTGATTTGATACAGGTTTAACATCTATTTTAGGATCAAGTAATCCAGTTGGTCTTATTATTTGTTCGACAACATTTTCTTTTGAATGCTCTTTCTCATATTCAGCTGGTGTTGCACTAACAAATACAACTTGATTTATTCTTTGTTCAAATTCTTCGAATTTTAAAGGTCTATTATCAAATGCTGATGGAAGTCTAAATCCATAATTTACTAAAGATTCTTTTCTTGCTCTATCTCCATTATACATTGCTCTTACTTGTGGAATTGTAGCATGTGATTCATCTATTAGTAATAGAAAATCTTTTGGAAAATAGTCAAATAAAGTATATGGTGCGCTTCCAGGTTCTCTACCACTTATATGTCTCGAATAATTTTCTATACCTTGGCAAAAACCGGTTTCTCTCATCATTTCAATATCAAAGTTTGTTCTTTCTTCTATTCGTTGAGCTTCTATCAATTTATTATTATCTTTAAAATATTTTATTCTTTCTTTTAATTCTTCTTGTATTGTTACAATTGCTTTTTCCATTTTATCTGCTGTTGTTGCATAGTGAGAATTAGGAAATATCATAATATGTTGTCTTGTGCTTATTGCCTTACCTGTTAGCGGATTTATTTCTGAAATCTTTTCCACTTCATCTCCCCAAAATTCTACCCTGATTGCAGTCTCACTTTGGTCTGATGGATATATCTCAACAATATCACCTTTAGCTCTAAATGTACCTCTTTTAAATTCAAGTTCACTTCTGGTATATTGCATATTTATGAGTTTTTTTAGCACTATATTTCTTTCAATTTTCATACCCGGTCTTAAAGATATTGTTAAGTTCTCATAGTCAATTGGGTCTCCTAAGCCATAAATACATGAAACTGATGCAACTATTATTGTATCTCTAGTTTCAAATAAAGAAGCTGTTGCTGAATGTCGTAATTTATCTATTTCATCATTTATAGAAGCATCTTTTTCAATATATGTATCTGATTGTGGTATATATGCTTCTGGTTGGTAATAGTCGTAATATGATACAAAGTACTCAACATTATTTTCAGGAAAAAACTCTTTAAATTCAGAATAAAGCTGTCCTGCTAAAGTTTTATTATGTGCTAAAACCAAAGTTGGTCTTTGTACTTTTTCAATTATATTTGCCATAGTAAAAGTCTTTCCAGAGCCCGTTACTCCTAGCAATGTCTGAAACTTTTTACCTTCTTTTATTCCATTACTTAAATATTCAATTGCTTGTGGTTGATCACCTGTTGGCTTAAATTCTGAGTGTAATTTAAACATATTCTCTCTTCCTTATATTTTTGTAATTATTATATAAAAAATCGCTAAAATTGTATATAAGTTTAGTAAAAATTATTGAATTTTACTGCATTTTTTTATATAATATTGGGCATAAATATTTAAAGGTTTCAAATTACTGGAAAATGTTACTTTTCCATGCAATTTATACCTAAAGAAAGGATTGCGATAATTATGGAAAATAAAGTATTAGTAAGGGAATTATACAGAAATACAAATAACTATGCTGGACAAACTGTAACAGTTTCTGGTTGGGTAAGAACTATTCGTGATTCAAAAAGCTTTGGATTTATAGAGTTAAATGATGGAAGCTTTTTTAAGAATGTTCAAGTTGTATTTGATACCGGTTTAAATAACTTTGATGATGTAAAAAAATTAAGTATTAGTTCTTCTATTGTAGTTACAGGAGAAGTTGTAAAAACCGAAAATGCTAAACAACCTTTTGAAATAAAAGCAACTAATGTTGAAGTTTTAAATGTAGCAGATTTAGATTATCCACTTCAAAAGAAAAAACATTCTTTTGAATATCTAAGAACTGTATCTCATTTAAGACCTAGAACAAACACATTTAATGCAGTTTTTAGAGTTCGTAGCGTACTTTCTTTTGCAATTCATAAATTCTTCCAAGAAAGAGGTTTTGTATATGTTCATACACCTATCATTACAGGAAGTGATTGTGAAGGTGCTGGTGAAATGTTTAGAGTAACTACTTTAGATATGCAAAAATTACCAAAAACTGAAGATGGCAAAGTAGATTATTCTCAAGATTTCTTTGGAAAAGAATCTCACTTAACAGTAAGTGGTCAATTAGATGTAGAAACTTATGCACATGCATTCCGCAATGTTTATACATTTGGTCCTACATTTAGAGCTGAAAATTCAAATACTGTAAAACATGCTGCTGAATTCTGGATGATTGAACCAGAAATTTGCTTTGCTGATTTACATGATGATATGGATTTAGCTGAAGATATGATTAAATATATAATCTCTTACGTTCTAGAAAATGCACCTGAAGAAATGGCTTTCTTTAATCAATTTATTGATACTGGATTACTTGACAGATTACACAATGTATTGAATTCAGAATTTGGAAGAATTACTTATACAGATGCTATAAAAGAACTAGAGAAAAACAATGATAATTTTGAATACCCTGTTAGCTGGGGTGTTGATATTCAAACAGAACATGAAAGATATTTAAGTGAAAAAATATTTGGAAGACCTGTTTTTGTTACAGATTATCCAAAAGAGATTAAAGCATTTTATATGAAATTAAACCCAGACGGCAAAACAGTTGCTGCTACTGACCTTTTGGTTCCTGGAATTGGGGAAATAATTGGTGGTAGCCAAAGAGAAGACGATTTTGAAAAATTAAGTTCTCGTATAGAAGAACTTGGTTTAAGAAAAGAAGATTATTGGTGGTACTTAGATCTAAGAAGATATGGTGGATGTCCACATGCTGGATTTGGTTTAGGTTTCGAAAGAATGATGATGTATTTAACTGGTATGCAAAATATTCGTGATGTACTTCCATTCCCAAGAACTCCAAAAAATTGTGAATTTTAATATTTTAAAAGTTGCCAAAACATTGGCAACTTTTATTTTGTTTTATTCTACACTTTTTAAACTTTCTATCATGTCTATTTTTTTCAATACAAAATGTATTATAAAATTAACTATTATTGAAAACACAAATGTAATAACTGCTGAATATACATAGCTTATTGGCAATATATGTCTCATAAACCTTAATGAATCTATTTCAATACTTGATATAATTCCACTTGTTAAAAATGTTCCTAATACTAATCCAATTACAATAGCAATTATTGTAAATATTATATTCTCCTTATTTATATAGTTATCTACTTCTTTATCATAAAAGCCTAATACTTTTAATGTTGCAATTTCTCTTTGTCTTTCTGCAATATTTATATTTGCCAAATTATATAATACTACAAACGCAAGTAATGCTGATGCAACTATTAAAATTATAACAACATAATTCATAGTATTAAGCATATCACTTACTGCCTTCATTAAACTACTTATTACAGATACAGAAGCAACTCCTTCTATGTTTAATATTTCCTGTGATATATTATTTTGAACATCCTCACTCAAATTTTCATTTGTATTTGCAAAAATCATATTTGTTTTATATTGTTTTATATTATTTTCATAAAATGTCTTTGACATAAATACATAATGTCCAACATAATTTTTCATTATGTCTTTTACTTTAAATTTATAGCTTATGTCATCTCCATCTATAAAAGTAACTTCATCACCTATATTTGCTCCTATCATATTCGCAATTTTATCAGATATAATAATTCCATCATCATCTAAACTTACCTTTTCTCCTGTTTCAGGATTTGTTAAATTAAAGGCATTATTTAGGTCTTCAATATTTTTTGGTACAAATACAGTAACATTATAATTCTTTTCTCCTAGTTTGGCTGTAGTTGCACATATTTCAGTATAGTTTTGTATGTTTTCATTGTTTGAAAAATATTCATTAAGTTCCCCTAATCCTTTTGTATTTGTTAAAGATATTGATAAATCATAACTAAATATTTTTCTAAATTGTACTGATGGAATATCAATTACTGAATCTCTTATTCCAAATCCTGTTAGCATAAGTCCAGTACATCCAGCAATACCTATTATAGTCATAATAGCTCTTTTTTTGTACCTAAATATATTTCTTGCAGTTACCTTTTGAGAAAAATTAAATCTTTTCCATATAAAGCCTATTCTTTCTAATAATATTCTTTTTCCTTTTTTAGGTGGTTTTGGTCTCATCAAAACAGCTGGCATTTGTTTTAATTCATTTGTTGCAACAATTATTGTAGCTCCACCTATACATATAAATGCAATTATTATTCCAAGCAAGCCGATTTCTACTCTATATGTGCAATAGAATTCAGGTAAATTATATATCATAGAATATAACATCCAAACAATGTTTGGTAATAAATATAATCCAACTGTCATTCCTAAAACTCCACCAATTATACAAGCAAATAATGAGTAAATTATATATTTTGAAATTATTTGCATATTGGTATAGCCCATTGCTTTTAATGTACCTATTTCTACTCTTTCTTCTTCAATCATTCTAGTCATAGAAGTTAAACTTATTAAAACTGCAACTAAGTAGAATATTACTGGGAACATTTTAGAAATATTTGACATTGTTTTTATTGCATCAAATATGTTGTTATATCCAGTATTATCAAGTCTATCTTGAACATACCACTTACCTTTTTCTATTTTCTTAACATCTGCTTTTGCATCATTTAGTTTATCTTGGGCCTCTTGTATTTTAGTATTTGCTTCTTTTTTAGATTTTTCAAATTCTTTTTTATTTTTTGCTAATTCTGATTTCGCATTTTGTATTTTAGTTTTACTTGAATTTATTTCTTTTTGTGAAGCCTCAAATTTTGCATTAGCAATCTTTTTATTATTTTCTAATTCTGTTTTTTGTTTTTGTAGTTCTGTTTTAGCTGTTTCTATTTCTGCTAATCCGCTTCTTAATCTGTTCTTGTACTTCCTGCGGTAAATACTCCATCTGTTCTTTTTGACTATTAAGCTCTTTTTCTTTTTGCAACAAAGCTTCTTCTGCTTGTTCTAATTTCTCTTCCGCTTCTTTAAAAGTCTTCTCTGTTTCCTGTTTCTTTTTAGCTAATTCCGCTTCTCCATTTTTTATACTATTTTCAGATGACGCAATTTGATTCTCAGCATTTTTTATTTTCTTTTCAGCATCATTTAATTCCTTTTGTACTTCTGCTTTTTTATCATTAAGTTCTTTTTGTGCATCATTTATCTTCTCGTTTGCTTCATCAACCAAAGAATTATATCTTTCATCTTCTCTTTCTTGTTTTATGCCTTCTATTTTATCAATTACAGGATTAACTAATTCTAAGTAACCATCACTATTAGTTACTTGTTCTTTTGCTCCAGCAACAGTAACATACATTCCTGTATAATAGTCTAAGTTTATTACATTATCTTTAGTATAAATATAGAAATTAACTGTTCCATTACCTATTGATGTATTCCCTCTTTCACTAGATATATACATAGGTGAATCTACTATTCCAACTATCTCAAATTCTTTTTCAGTAAATATGTCATTATCGTCAGAATCTTTATCATTATTTTCTAATACTATTTTTTTACCTATATATTTTTCTGCTCCTGTACCTGTACGAACAATAGCATTATCTAATAAACACTCATTATTATTTTCTATTTGCCTTCCTGCTATCACTACAGGAGTATTAACATTTTCATTGTACTCAATTACTTTACAAACACTTTCTTTATCATCTATTTTTACCATAGAATCTTTAGTTTGTATTCCATAAGCATTTTCAACACCATCTATATTTTTAATAGCTTGTATATCATCATCAGTGATTCCTAATGTTGATATTATGTTTATATCATAAAAGTTACTTTTATCTGCATACTTATCTAAACTATCTAGCATATCTGGACTTGTTGCAACTAAGCCTGCAAAAAATCCTACTCCTAAAAATGCCATAACAAGCATTGATATAAATCTTCTTTTATTTTTACTTATCTCTCTAAAATTATTTTTCAATAAAGATTTTTTCATTTTCTTCCTTACCATTCTATATTATCTATTGAAATTGGATTAGCATTTGTTTCAACGCTCTCTGCTTTTCCATTTTTAAAACGTATAACCTTATCTGCCATAGGTGTAATTGCAGCATTATGAGTTATAATTATTACAGTCATATTTTCACTTCTCGCCATTTCTTGTAATAACTTTAATATACTTTTTCCTGTTTTGTAATCTAATGCACCTGTTGGCTCATCACATAATAATAATTTTGGATTTTTAGCAATTGCTCTTGCTATTGCAACTCTTTGTTGTTCTCCACCTGATAATTGAGATGGGAAGTTATCTTTTCTATCTGTTAATCCTACTTTTTCTAGTATAGTATCTACATTTAATGCATCTGCACACATTTGTGTTGCAAGTTCTACATTCTCTTTGGCTGTTAAGTTTTGAACTAGATTATAAAATTGGAATACAAACCCTATATCATTTCTTCTATACTCTATTAGCTTTTTATTATTTAATTTTGATATTTCTTTATCATTTACAAATATTTGACCAGATGTAGCTTTATCCATTCCTCCAAGTATATTTAGAGTAGTAGTTTTACCTGCTCCACTAGGTCCTACTATAACAACAAGCTCTCCTTTATCAATACTAAAGTTAGTATTGTCTAATGCTTTTATAGTTACTTCTCCCATTTTGTATTCTTTAACAACATTCTTAAATTCAATATATGACATACAAAATTTTCTCCTTCTCTTAAACTAGTTATATATTTTATCATATAATATTCTAATCATAAATAATTTTCACAATCTTTTCACAAAAATGTGCCATTGGGGACGGAGAATTTTGGCACGTTTTGTTGAGATTAAACTAAAACTAATTTGTTTTAAAATGAAACGTGCCAAAATTCTCCGTCCCAAATGGCACATTTTTATTTACAATTATAATTTCTCCTTATTCTTTCCCTTCCAATCTCTAGTTCTTCTGAAATTTTTCTAAAAGACATTTTGTATTTATCTCTTAAAATACAAATCAGTTCTGTCAGTTTTCCTCTTTCTTTTTGCAAGTCTTTAAGTTTCAACTTATTACACATTAAAAATCTTTCTATCACTTGTTTAATTAAATCTTCTCTATCTTCTTCAATATCTAAAAATATAAATTCTTGGCTTACTTGACCATTCATTTTTCTATAATTAGAATATGGATATTCTTCTGGTTTAACGCAAATTCCTGCTTTTACTGGATTATTGTATATATACTGTATGCAATTATACAATTGTTTTTCACTATATATTCCTTCTGATTTATATCTATCTCTAAACACATAACCAATTCTATTGTATTTTTTATTATAATATTTGCCATATTTAGTATTTAAGCACTGCATATATTTACCTAATTCATGTATATTATTAGTTTTAATTAATATATGAGCATGATTATTCATTATACAATATGCTATTATCTGTACATCTAGCTTTTCCTTTAATCTATACATATTTTTTATATAGTACTTAACATCTTCTGGTTTGTCAAATATATATTCTTTGTTTATTCCTTGAGTTATTACATGAAAAAAAATAGTTTGAGAAAAATTTCTTGGATATCTTGGCATAAAGTTGTCTCCTTTGAATAAAAAAATAATATGAAATAATTATTTTAAATTATATCATATTATTTTTTAATTTATGTCGAAATTTGTAAGCTACATTAAATTTTTTATGTCGAATCTCTATAATTTCAGTCTTATTATTTAAAACGTGCCAAAATTCTCCGTCCCCAATGGCACATTAGGTTGACAATTTTTCTCTTACATACTCATATATCATTATGCTTGCTGCTACTGAGGCATTTAAACTTTCTGTTTTTCCTAGCATTGGTATTTTAACTCTTTGGTCTGCTAAGTCTTGTATTTCTTTTGATACTCCTTTTGCTTCATTTCCAATTATTATTACTTTTTTATTATATTTTATATCATATACACTTTTATCGGTGTCTAATGATGTTGCTACTACTTCAAATTTATGTTTTTTTATCATTTGCAATGTTTTAGCCAAATTATCAGTTGTTATTATATTCATTCTAAATATGGCTCCCATTGTTGAGCGCACAACCTTTGGGTTATATGGATCTGC
>OGNF01000268.1_pt1 | contig 60114 bp, 46 predicted proteins | sample 1573321 | NCBI WGS metagenome assembly OGNF01 (sample SAMEA2581911, study PRJEB24529) | metagenome | biome: Human gut stool | place: China | collected 2011 | reverse complement strand
CGAGAAAATCGTCAACCGCAACCATTATATTACGTGTTTCGAGTGAAAGTTATAGATTAACCGAACGGAGCCGGCGGTGGGCCGGCTCCGTTCTTCGTTTAAGGGGGGTGGTGTTTCGGGGGTCAGATGGCGTCGTCTTCTACGGTTTCGAGGGCGTCGGCCGCGGGTGCCGGGGTGTCCTGCGTGGCGGCTTCGAGTTTCTTCATTATCGAGAAGATGAAGGCTGCCGATACCAGGCAGATGGCGATGAGGATTACCCACAGTGTCCATACAGGGATTTTACCCCACAGTAGCATCGGGATGGAGACGAGGTAGTTGCCGACGGCGGTGGCGGCGAACCATCCGCCCATCATGGAGCCTTTGAGCTTCGGCGGTGCCACTTTCGAGACGAAGGAGATGCCCATAGGCGAGAGCAGCAGTTCGGCGAAGGTGAGCAGCATGTAGGTGCCGATGAGCCAGTTGGCCGAGACAGCGCCCTGCGTGCCGGTTACCGACATGGAGCCGATGGCCATCACGCCGTAGGCGACTGCGGCCATTACCATGCCGTAGCCGATTTTACGCGGTGCCGAGGGCTCCTTTTTGCGGCTGGCCAGCCAGCCGAACAGTGCCATGGATACAGGCGTGAGCGCCACTACATAGAACGGGTTGAACTGCTGGAATTGCTGCGGCTGAATGGGCTGGTCCAGAGGGTCGGGAGTGTAGCGGTAGAAGAAGTATAGGCCGACGGCCACTGCCGCGAGGATGACGGCGGATACCAGTTTGCCGGTCTTCCCTTTGCTCTGGAAGAGCGAGAAAAGGGCGTAAACGCCGATGGCGATGGTGAGCAGTGCCCATACGTTGAAGCCGATGCGTGTCCAGCCGCCGGCTGTGGGCGACGTGCAGCTCTTGGCGAACTCGGTCAGCGTGGCGCCGTTCTGGTGGAATACCATCCAGAAGAAAATAACCACCGCAAAGACGAGCAGCAGTGCCACTACGCGCTGTTTGGTCTGCTGCGGCGTGAGCGCGGGACCTTCGGCTGCGGCTTTGGCTGCGGCTTTTTTCTCCACGAGTATCTGCTTGAAGGTGCGGCGTCCCAGGAAGTAGATGAGGAAGCTGACCACCAGAGAGAAGCAGGCTACGGCGAAGGCGCGTTCGTAACCGATGGAGAGGGTGTCGATGTAATTGGATGCGAACTGGTTGATGTCTGCGCCTATGGCCATTCCGTTGTCGGCGGCGATGGTCTGAATCTGCGCGGCCACGTCGGCGCCCCCGCCGTCGAGCAGGGCGTTGCAGAGGGCCGGCAACTGTGCCACATATTCGAGACCTTGTCCGTGCATTGCCCAGTTACACATGGCCGTGGCCATCATGGGGGCGAACATGGAACCGATGTTTATGGCCATGTAGAAGATTGAGAAAGCGTTGTCGCGTTGCGCAGAATAGCGCGGGTCGTTGTAGAGGTCGCCTACCATCACTTGCAGGTTGCCCTTGAAGAGGCCGGTGCCGATGGCTATGAGGGCGAGGGCCGCGCAGAGGATGATTAGCGACGAGGTGGAGCGGATGCCGGTGGGAAGGGCCATGACCAGATAGCCGGCGAACATGATGGCGATGCCGGAAACCACGCATTTGGAGAAGCTCCATTTGTCGGCAATCCAGCCGCCCACCAGCGGCATGAAGTAAACGAGAGCCAGGAAGATGGCATAAATCTGTCCGGAGACCGTGGAGTCGAAACCGAACTTGGCCTGCAAGTAAAGCAGGAAGATGGCGAGCATGGTGTAGTAGCCGAAGCGCTCGCCGGTGTTGGCAAGCGAGAGCACATACAGGCCCGCAGGTTGGTTCTTGAACATTTTTATGAGGATTTATAGGTTGATTTTTTCGCGAGATGCCAGCGATTGGCAAAAAACTGATATTAACAAGAAATGCCGGACGGGAGAGTGCCGGCATTTCTGTTTATGGTTTTACGGTGCGGGAATGTCAGGCTTTGTCGTCGGTGACTTTTTCGAGCCAGTTTACCATGCCGAACATTACGCCCATGGAGATGAGGCAGACGCTTAGGAAGACGGTCCAGGCCACCCAGATGGGGCATGCGTTGTAGATGAGCGGGCCTATCCAGAGCAGAAGGTTGCCGACGGCGGTTGCGCCGAGCCAGAGGCCCTGGCAGAGACCCTGCAGGTGTTTCGGTGCTACTTTCGATACGAACGAAAGTCCCAGCGGCGAGATGAAGAGCTCGGCTACGGTCAGGAAGAAGTAGAGCACGAAGAGAACCCACGGTCCGGATTTGAGAGCTTCGGAAGTTTCGGTGGGGAGTGCTTTGAAAGCTTCGGCCGAGGGATAGCCGTGTATCCACGAAATCACTACCAGGAAGAGGTATGCTATGGATGCGAGACCCATGCCGATGGCGATTTTCTTAGGAGTGGAAATCTCTTTTCCGCGGCGCGAAAGTGCCGAAAACACCATCATTACCAGCGGTGTGAGTATGATTACATAGAACGGGTTGAGGGCTTGCCAGATTTCGGGAGCCACGGATTTTGTCACCACGAAGTCGCGTGCGAAGAGCGAGAGTGACGTTCCGTTCTGGTGGAATGAGAACCAGAAGAAGATGGCTATGCCGAGCACTGCGAAGAGGGCGCCCATTCGCTTCTTGATGTCTGCGGCCATGGCCCGTTTCTCTTCGGCGGTAATGGTGATTGTGTTGCCTTTCTCCTTCTTGGCGGGAGAGGGGAGACCTTTCTTGGTGAGGAGGAAGATGGTGAGCGACAGGAGCATGGCGAATACCGATGCTATGAAGGAGTAGTGGATACCGGTGTTGAAGATGTTCAGGTATTTCGTGCAGAAAGCGGATACGGACTCCACGTTGCCCTGGATGACGCTGCCGCCGGTGGCGGTGATGAGGGCGTAGAGGTTGTTGAGGTTCTGTGTGTCCATGCTGTCTGTGAGCGAGAGGTACTGGTGGCAGAGCGCGGGGAGGTCGGCGTTATAAGCCAGTCCGTTCTCTCCGAGCCACCACGAGCGCAGCAGCGGCGCCACGAAGGGGGCGATGAGGCCGCCGATGTTGATGAACACGTAGAAAATCTGGAAACCGGAGTCACGCTGCGAGGCATAGCGCGGGTTGTCGTAAAGCTGTCCGACGATGGCCTGGAGATTGCCTTTGAACAGACCGTTGCCGAAGGCTATGAAGAATAGCGCGAAGCAGGTCAGCGTTAGCAACCATGTTTTGTTGTCGGCGGTTGCGAAGATGGGAACAGACAGCACGATGTAACCTAAGGTCATGATAATCAGACCCCAGATGATGGTGCCCTTGTAGTTTTGGGTTTTGTCGGCGATTAGACCGCCCACCAGGGACAAGATATAAATGCCGGCGTAGAAGAATGAGTAGACCAGTGCGCTTGTCTCCTCGGCGAGGCCAAACTTGGAGCAGAGGAAGAGCACGAGCACCGCATTCATGATGTAGTAGCCGAAACGCTCGCCCATGTTGGAGAGCGCGGCCGGAATCAATCCTTTGGGTTGGTTCTTGAACATGATATTAGAGTTTAATTTGATTTTTTAGCATCCCGGAGGGCCTGGAAGGCGGTGGCGTAGTTGCGCATCTGCCGCACCATGGCCAGCAGACCGTTCGAGCGTGTGGGGGAGAGGTGCTCGCTCAGGCCTATGCGGTTTATGAAGTAGAGGTCGGCGTCGAGTATTTCGCGGGGCGTGTGTCCGCTGAGCACGCGCAGCAGCAACGCCACTATGCCTTTCACTATCAGGGCGTCGGAGTCCGCGCGGAAGATGATGCGCCCCTCCTCGTCGAGTTCGGCCGTTATCCATACGCGGCTCTGGCAGCCTTCGATGAGATTCTGGTTAGTTTTTTCGCTTTCGGGCAGCGGCTCGAGGGCCGTTCCAAGCTCTATGATGTAGGCGTAGCGGTCCATCCAGTCGTCTATGCCTTCGAACTCTTCTATGATTTCGTCTTGTATGTTATTGATAGTCATGGTTTTAAACAGGTTGTGGCCGTGTGTTTGCAATTGGCCGTGCACAAAGTTAATAATAAAATTCTGAATTTTCAAAGTTCCGCCCCATATTTTTCTTCCTCTTTTTTATTCGTAGTTCGTAAATAATCGCTAAATTTGCAAAAAATGTAATTCCGGATGAAACGGTTGTTATTACTGCTGGCATGTGTCATGGTTATGGGTCTTCCGACCGAAGCCCAACCCGTAGGACATGCCTCGAAAGGCGAAAGCGTGAAAAGCGCTGACGGTAAAGTGACTCTGACCTGCGTGGACCGGCGCCTCGGCTTCGGTTCCGGCTCTTTGTTCGACCCCGACGTGCAGTCACCCAAATCCGCCACCTTCTCCGCGGACGGCAAGAAACTGTATGTCAATTCCCTGGAAGGTTGCCGCACCATAGTCTACGATGCCGCTACGCGCCGCAAACTCAAGACCATAAAGCATGAGTTCACCTCCGGCGCCGGGTCGCTCTGGCTCGCCCCGTCGGGCTATTATCCCTTCACACATTACAAGGACGGCGCCTCCCGTCCCTTCCGCGGAAAGCCGGTGGAGGAGGCGCTCACCCCCGACGGCCGGTATATGTTCGTGCCGTATTACCGCCGCGACTTCGACCTCAACGCGCAAGACCCGTCGGCGCTGGCCGTAATTGACACGCGCACCGACGAGATAGTGCTCATGACCGAAACCGGACCGCTCCCCAAGATGGTGCGCGTCTCAAACGACGGGCGCCTGCTGGCTATCACGCATTGGGGCGACAACACGGTCGGCTTCCTTGATATCTCCGACCCTGACCCGAAGAAGTGGCGCCATCTGCCGCCCGTCACCATCGGCCATAAACTGAACCTGAACTACTCGCTGACGTCGGCCGTGAACCGCGACTCCGGCAGCGGCTTCCTGCTTCGCGGCACCGTGTTCCTGCCGGGCGACTCGCTGCTGCTCGTCAGCGGAATGGCCGGCAACGTCAACGTCATCGACATCCGGAAGATGGAGTGGATAGGCACGTTTCCGCAACTGGCGGCCGTGCGCCACCTCACGCTGCGCGGCGACATGCTCTACCTGAGCCGCAACTCCGCCGGCGAGGTGATGACTGTACCCGTTGCCGAAGTGGTGCGTGCCATAATCGAAGGACGCCACGGACGCGAGTTCCGCGTAAAAGAATTACGCACCTGCAAGGTGGGTGGCGGCGCCCGCACGCTGAAAGTATCGCCGTCAGGCAAATATATCTTCGTGGCGTGCAACACCGCCTCGGCGCTTTACGTCGTCGAGACCGCCTCCATGAAAGTGATGGCCAAGATAACGGCCGACTCCTTCCCGGTAGGGCTGGACATATCGCCCGACGGCCGCATGGTGGTCACCACCTCGCAGGGCCGGAAGGGAGCAGGCGGGGGCAACGCAGTGGATTTCTTCAAGATAGACTACGCCGAAGCCGAGCCGGTAATCCTCCCGCCGCCGTCGCAGGACACCGCGGCGACGGACAGTGCCGCGACAGCCGCCTCATCGTCCAAGCCGGAAGCCTCCTCACCCTACGGTGCGCGCACCCTGCTATGGCTCGGCCTGACAGCCATAGTCGCCACAATAGTAGTGACCGTCGTCGTAATTCGCCGCCGTCCCCGCCGCTAAAACGAGCAATAGCCTCCGTTGCAAGCGAATCACCAAAAGAGCGGAACATACACATAAGTGTGCAATTTGTGAAAAATTGCGTCGGCGTCTTCGCCAAGGGGGTCTGCTCTTTGCGCAAGGGATGAGGCTTTCTTTTTTCGCGTTGTCGGCGGGATTATTTGGCGGGTAGGCGGTAATTCGTTAACTTTGCAGGATGAAAGATGATTTTGTGGAAATAGAATCTGAAGAGGCGGAAGGTGCGCCGCGAGGGGAATCCGCCGAGGGCGCGCCGTCGCTGAAGTTGCGGACGGCGCGGACGCTTAAGTGGAACACGCTCGACCGCGTTACGCAGCAGGTTGCGCTGGCCGTCGTCGGCGTGATTCTGGCCAACCTGCTAAGCAAGGAGGATTACGGACTGACTGGCGTCCTGGCTATGTTCCAGGCGTTTGCCATCGTTTTCGTCGACAGCGGTTTCGGCGCAGCGTTGCTCCAGAAGAAGGAACCCACGCAGCGCGACTACAGCACCGTCTTCTGGTTCAATATGGCCGTCGCCACGGGGATTTACGTCGTCCTGTGGTTCGCCGCGCCGCTGATAGCCTCCATTTTCCGCAGCCCGCTGCTGGTGCCGCTTTCGCGCGTGATGTTCCTCTCTTTCATTTTCAGCGCTTTGGGGATAGTGCAGACCAACCGCCTGATGAAACAGATGAACGTGAAGCAGGTGGCAATCTCCAATCTCGTCGCGGTGCTCCTCTCCGGCGGAGTCGGCGTGTGGATGGCCTTCGCGGGTTACGGCGTATGGTCGCTCGTGGCTCAGGCGCTGACGCTCTCTTTCATAAAGACGGCGTGGCTATGGGTGGCGGTGAAGTGGCGTCCGTCTCCCGTATGGTCGCGCCGTTCGTTGCGCGAGATTATGGGTGTGGGTATGGGGGTATTCTCCTCGTCTCTGCTCAACACCTTCTTCCTGAACCTCTATACTTTCGTCATCGGCTGGTGGTCACTTGGCAAACTGGGCCTTTACACGCAGGCCGACAAGTGGAGCAAAATGGCCACGGCGTCGCTTTCGCAGATAATAACGGCCACTTTCGTGCCGGTATTGGCTTCGGTGCAGGACCGCATCGACGACTTCCGGCGCTACATGCGGCGCATCGACCGCTTCGCCGCCATGACGCTGCTTCCGGTGATGGGAGGGATGGCCATGACGGCCACGCCGCTGTTTCATACCTTTTTCGGCACCAAGTGGGACGCCGCCATTCTCCTGTTCCAGATTCTCGCCCTGCGCGGCATCTTCATAATCCTCATCTCTGTCTACAACAACTACCTACTCGCCGCCGGGCGCGCCAAAGCGCTGGTGGTGGTGGAGACGGTCAAAGACGTCACGATGCTGCTGGCGCTCGGCGCCACGTACTTTACGGGGTCCGTAACGGCGCTGGTGTGGGGCCTGGGTGCGGCATCGCTGCTTACGTGGATTTACGTGCTGTGGCTGACTTCGCGAAGCACCGGCGTACCCCCGCTTGTGATGATAGGCCACCTCATGCCCTTCGTTTTCTATACTGCGGCGGCGTTGGCGGCCGGATGGGGTGCGTCGCTGCCGTTCGGACCGGCGTGGCTGCAACTCGCTGTGAGAATCATAGTCGCGGTAGTGGCATACGTAGTGCTATTGAAAGTGTGCCGCGTGCCGGAACTTCCGGAAATGTGGAATTACCTCACCGGGCGGTTCCGTAAAAAGAGAGCCGCATGAGGGAGAAACTGCAAGCCGTGGTCCTGGGCACCGTGCGGCATTCCGACCGTGTGAACATCGTGAACCTTTACACCGACACGCGCGGGCGCCTGGCGGTGATGAGCACGCCGCCGGGACAGTCGAAGGCCGGACGTATGCGTGCCGCCGCGCTGATGCCGCTGAGCATCATCTCCACCGAGATTAATTTCAGGCAAACCTCCGAATTGCAACGCCTCGGCGCCGTAACTCCGGTACGTGCCAACAGCGGCATCTGCGGCAATCCGGCGAAGAGCGCCGTAGCGCTCTTTCTCTGCGAGTTCCTCACCAGGCTGCTGCGCGAGTCGGCACCCGACGCCGAGCTGTGGCGTTTCCTGACGCTCAGCATCGCCGAGTTGGACCGCACGCCGTCGCCGGCACATTTCTATCTCCCGTTCCTGGCGGGACTCACGCGCTTCACCGGCATAGAGCCTGACGTCACCGACTACACCCCCGGTTCCTGCTTCGACATGCGGCAGGGTTGCTACGTGCCGTTCCATCCCGCCCACAACGACGTGCTTACGCCCACTCCGGCGAGCGTGCTGCGCTCCGGCCGCGTGGTGGAAACACCCGGTGCGGCATACGCCCCAAGGCTGCTGATGCGCCTGCGCTACGACACCGCCGCGCGCCTGAAACTTCCCCTCGCCGCGCGCCGCGAACTGCTCGACGGCCTGCTCCGCTACTATGCCATACACCTCCCCGGAGCGGACCGCCTAAACTCCCTGGACGTGCTCCGCTCGCTCTGAAAAAACTTTTTCGGCTTTTGGTTTGGATATTTCGGGGTTAATAGGTAACTTTGCCGCGTGAACGGGGTTAATGTCGGATGCGCGGTGTACAGTCCGTTGCTTGTTGACATAAAACCACATTGTCCGGAGCCTGTAACCCCGGCGTTCACTAACCTTGAGTCTAAAAACCGACTAACCGGAAACATTATGTTTGAGATAATTTCAAGACGCGAGCTTTCCCCCTCGATAGTGGAGATGCGGGTAAAGGCTCCGCGCGTGGCGACCTCCGGACTCCCCGGGCAGTTCGTCATAGTGCGCACCGACGAGCACGGCGAGCGCATACCCCTCACCATCTGCGACACCGACCCCGAAGCCGGAACCGTCACCATCGTGACGCAGAGCATCGGCATCTCGTCGCGCAAAATCAACTCCATGCAGCAGGGCGAGTCCTTCGCCGACTTCGCCGGCCCGCTCGGCCTTCCCTCCGACCTCCTGGAAATCCCGGAAGAGGAACTTCGCAAGATGCGCATCCTCTTCGTGGCCGGCGGCGTGGGAACGGCTCCCGTCTACCCGCAGGTGAAATGGCTCCACAACCACGGCGTGGAGGCTGATGTCATCATCGGCGCCAAGACCAAGGACCTCTTCACTTACGTCGACGAGATGGAGAAAGTGGGCCGCGTGCACCTCTGCACCGACGACGGCTCGGCCGGACACCACGGTATGGTCACCGACCTGCTCCGCGTGCTCGTGGAGGAGAAAGGCGAGAAGTTCGACCGCTGTGTGGTCATCGGCCCCATGATAATGATGAAGTTCACGGCCCTTGCTACCAAGAAATACGGCATCCCCACCGTGGCGTCGCTCAACGCCTTGATGGTGGACGGCACCGGCATGTGCGGCGCCTGCCGCGTCACCGTCGACGGCAAGACGCGCTTCACCTGCGTGGAAGGCCCCGAGTTCGACGCCCATCTCATCGACTTCGACGAGGCCATGCGCCGCCAGAATATGTACCGAAACAACCCCAAAACCGATCCCGAAACACATAAATGCAGTTGCCATGGCTAACAAGATTCCCCGTGTAGCGGTGCGCGAACAGGACCCGAAAGTCCGCGCCGCAAATTTTGAAGAAGTGTGCTACGGCTACAATGCCGAAGAGGCACAGACAGAGGCGTCGCGTTGCCTCAACTGCCCCAAGCCGCGCTGCGTTACGCAGTGCCCCGTGCATATAGACATCCCGGCTTTCATCAAGGAGGTGACGGAAGGCAACTTCGCCGGAGCCGCCGAGGTGATACACCGCGACAGCTCGCTGCCCAGTGTGTGCGGCCGCGTCTGCCCGCAGGAAAACCAGTGCGAGGGTGCCTGCGTGCTCGGCATCAAGGGCGAGCCGGTGGCCATCGGCAAGCTGGAACGCTTCGTGGGCGACTACGCCATAGAACACAATCCCGAAACCGTCACTCCCGCGCCGCGCAACGGCAAACGCGTGGCCGTGGTAGGTTCCGGTCCGGCCGGACTGGCCTGCGCCTCCGACCTCGCCAAGCTCGGCTATGAGGTGAAAATCTTCGAGGCGCTCCACAAGGTTGGCGGCGTGCTTGTCTACGGCATACCTGAGTTCCGCCTTCCCAAGGATAAAATCGTTGCCAAAGAGGTAGAGGCAGTCCGCCGCCTCGGTGTAGAGATAGAGACCGATGTCATCGTGGGCCGCACGCTTCGCGTCGACGAACTGCTCGACCGCGAAGGCTACGACGCCGTCTTCATCGGCACCGGCGCCGGACTGCCCCGCTTCATGGGCATCGAGGGGGAAAATCTCAACGGCGTCTTCTCGGCCAACGAGATGCTGACGCGCACCAACCTCATGCACGCATACGACGATACCTACGACACCCCGATACGCATCGGCAAGCGTTGCGTGGTAGTGGGCGGAGGCAACGTTGCCATGGACGCCGTGCGCACCGCCAAGCGCCTCGGTGCCGAAGCCTTCATCGTCTACCGCCGCGGCGAGGAGGAGCTTCCCGCACGCCGCGAAGAGGTGCACCACGCCAAGCAGGAGGGCATCGAGTTCCGTATGCTCAGCAACCCCGTGCGCATCAACGGCGACGAGAAGGGGGACGTCAAGTCCATCACCTGCATCCGCATGGAGCTGGGCGAGCCTGACGCCTCGGGACGACGCCGTCCGCAGGAAGTTCCCGGCAGCGAGTTCGACATAGAGTGCGACACCGTGATAATGGCGCTCGGCACCAGCCCCAATCCCCTCATCAAGAGCACCACGGAGGGACTGGAGACCAACAAACGCGGCTGCCTGACGGCCGACGAAGAGGGTCGCACCACGCGCGAGGGCGTCTTCGCCGGCGGCGATGCCGTCACCGGTGCCGCCACGGTAATCCTGGCGATGGGAGCCGGCCGCAAAGCCGCCAAAGCCATCGACGAATACCTCACCAAAAAGTAAACGCAAAAAGATTGACTCCAAATAGACAGCGGACAGCCTCGCCGGGCTGCCCGCTGTTGTATTGTCATTGTGGGGCTTAGAATTTGGTGACTTTGCCGAGGAAGAGGACGGTGCTGGTCGAGGTCTCCTCTATGAAGAAGATGAAGGGACGGTCGAAGGGAAATGTTTCGATTTCCATGGGATCGCCTGATATTTTCAACTCTATATCTGTTATGGCTGCGCCAACAGTGCCCATTTCGTCGGTGGAAATAGAGGATTTCTGCAGTGCGTTGCTGACGGCAGCTTTCATGCCGTTGAGGAAAATGTTGTCGAGGCCGTCGTCTACAAGTCGCGCCAGGCCGTTGTTCCTCAGTACTTCAAGTAAATCAAGGTTACTTGAGAGATTGAGTTTCGGAAACCAGATAGTGGCATTGTAGGTGCGCCCCTTGCCGAGAGATTCCATCACGGAGGCATAGCTTACCTGCTGCATGAAGCTGTTGAAGTCCAAGTATTCGTCGGGCATTGCGAACACCATCCGGAAATTGCCGTTGCCGTAGGGGAGCGCCATTACTCTCATGCCGTTGCCGTATGCGTGTAGTACGGGGCGGGTATCTGAAAGCATGTCAACGTTGGCTACGCTTCCATCCAAATTGCGGAACTTGTCCTTTTGGGTGTAGTTCTTGTCAAACGGATCAGTCCACCAACCTTTGAAATAGCTTGCGTTCAACAGTGCCATGTCGCCTGTCAGCGGTTTGTCGAGAATCTGTAGGATAAGGCCGTTGGTGTGGTCCGCGCCCCACTTGTTGATAAGGTTCATGGTGCCGGAAGCATCGTTGAAGTCGGCTTATTCCACGTATGCGCTGCAATCACCGGTAACTACTGAAATGAAGCTGGGGTTGACATAAGGGCGCATTCCGTCGTTAATCCACACTGAATTTGCGGAAAGCATGAAGGCACGTGAATCTGCTTTAGGCATCATGTATCATTTCGTCCCAGTTAAAAGTATAGCCATTATGTTGCCGTGGCCATTTATAAAAAGCCATTATAAGGCCGGTTGCCCGTTGAGCACAACCTACAACCGACTGTTTGCCGAAATAAGTAAAGCAATACTTGTTATATGGCGCATTTTTATGGAATTGTGTAAGAAATCCTTTTGGATTAATTGTGGGTTCGGAAAATATTGGATGTTGAATCCATGTTATTTATCAACGGGAAGAGGCATTAGAGTCGTATCCATGCCGTTCCCTCCATTATTTCCTGGTTTGGATGCTGACTCGGGCAAGGATATATTTTCAATTGAGTTGATGTAGTATGCGAGTCCTTTGTTGTAGATAGTATCGGACAAATGAAGTTCTCCTCTATCAGAGATAGCGAATACAGCATCTTGTCGTTTGTCAGCGGATAAGAGTGAGAATCCCTGATTATCTTTGTAGTTAACTACGTAGTAGCTGGCTTTTTTGCCGTCACCTCTGGTTGAAGGATTGATGTATTCAATGGATGAAACTTTACGTGCTGTTCCTCTGGTCTTTTCGCCAAATACAAGGTTGAAATGGGCATCGGCTTCTTTTAATGCCTCGTTTAACGAACGATGATAATTGTTTGCAGACTCTTGATTGTCAAAACGGGACGACAGTAGTTCTTCTTGCTGTGAACAAGAAACCACTAATGCTGCAAAAACAAGGAATAAAATTACGTTCGTTTTCATGTGGTTAGATAATAGAGTTAAAAATATTGATTGTTTAGTTATGGAACAGTATTAATAATTCCTGCCACAAAGTTAGGAATTGAATTTAAGATATCCAAAAATAATTGGGAAAAGTTAAAAATGTTCAGAAATGGTAAAAATAAGCCGGAAATCCGTGTTGGGGCGTCCGGCTATAGGAGTGGTTTGGATGTTTCGTTTGCTTATTACTCTTCGGGGGGCGGGGCCACGTAGACGAAGGCGCCAAGGTCGGGGGCGCCGGCGGCCAGGCGGTTCAGACCGTACATGTCGTAGCGGCACAGGTCGGTGACGTAGGTGCTGTAACCGGCGCCGATGGCCGGCGATTCGGGGCGCAGGCGGTAGTCGAAGATGTAGTCTTCGCGCACGGTGTAGAACAGCGGGTCGGAGTCCCAGATACATTCTAAGAAGTTGGCGTCGTCGGTGCCGGTGGAGCCGAGCAGCATCCTGCGCAGGTAGACGCTGGAGCCGGTGAGGTCGCCCTCGTTGAGTTCCGAGCCGAGTCCGTAGATGATGCCGTTCTCGAACTCGGCCTCCATCAGCGGCTGGTCACTGCCGGCCACGTCTTCGGGCAACGCGTGGTAAAGAGCTATCATCGAGCCTGTTATGGCGGAGAAGAGGTAATAGTTGGCGAAAGTGCATTGCACGAACTTGTGTCGGCCGCCGTAGAGCGCCACCACATCGTTGGCGGCTTCGGAGAACACGCAGCCGTAGGCGTCGACATTGGCGTAGCGCGAGGTCAGCACGTTGCCCTGGGAGTTGTGGAGCCACGAGTTGACCAGCAGCAGTTTCTGTCGCGAGAGGTCGGCGCAGGAGTCGACGGTGACGCCGGTCTTCGAACTGCGGAGGTTGACGTATTCCATACGGTTGCCGAAGGAGCCGGGCGCGAAGCTGACGCCGCCCCATTGACCCGCCATTATGTCGTAGGAGATATTGGGAAGGACGTTGTCGAGGCGGTCGCCGCGCATGTCGATGAGGCGCCCGGCCTCGCCTCGGGCGTCCAGTGTGCCCTCTACGCGCAGTTTCGCGTCGTCATGGAAGAGGAGGCGCGTGCCGGGGGTGACGTGCAGCGTGGTGCCTTCGGAGACTACCAGCGAGTCGAACACCACGTATGGTTGCGTGGCGTCGAGCGTCATGTCGCTTTCCATCACCACGCCGTGAAGGCGCGTAACGTTCTGCCCCCAGGCTTCTACGGTCACCTCCTGCGTGTTGCCGTTGGTGACGAACTGCAGCTGGTCTTCGATGAGCGCCGGCTCGGAAGTTGGGGAGGCCTCCGGGCGACATTCTATGAAGACGTAGATGCTGTCGCGTCCGCGTATTTCCACGTCGTGGAACGTCTGGCCGCTCTGGCCGTCCACGTTCAGGCGGTAGCGAGTCTCCGGGTCTTTGAAGCCGATGTATGATATGGAAACCCCTTTCTTGTTGGGGTTGCGTACGATGAGTCGGGCCGTCGGGGTGCCGATTTCGGTAAACACGGTGTCGAAGCTGACGGTGTCGCGCGAGAAGGTAAGCACCGCCGAGGGCGACGTGGTGATGTCATCGTCGATGCAGCTGAAACACAGGAGACCGAGCGCTCCCAACAGGGTCAAAATCACATATCGGAACAGTTTCATATACGAAAAACGGACGGCCTGCCGTTAATATTGTATAGACCGTCTTGCACCATGAAGTATATGATAATAGCCGGCGAGGCTTCAGGCGACCTGCACGCCGCCGGACTGATAGAAGGTATAAAACGTCACGACCCGGAAGCCGTATTCTGCTTTTTCGGCGGCGACCTCATGGCCCGCGCCGCACGCACTAACCCCGTGCTCCATTACGACAAACTGAACGTGATGGGGTTCAGCGAGGTGCTCCGCGCGTTGCCCAAACTGCTGAAATACCTCTCGCTGGCCAAAAAGACGCTGCGCGAGTTCCGCCCCGACACCCTCATCCTGGTGGATTATCCCGGCTTCAACCTCAAGATGGCGAAGTATGCCCGGCGCCACGGCATACGCGTGGACTGGTTCATCTCCCCGAAAGTGTGGGCGTGGAAGGAATACCGCGTGCGCACCATCAAGCGCTGTGTGGACGCCATGTACAGCATCCTCCCCTTCGAGGAGGATTTCTACGCCAAGCATGGCTACAAGGCAACATACGTCGGCAACCCGACGGTCAAGGAGATGGAGAAGGTGCTCGGCCACATACCCCCCTACAAGCACTTCTGCGAACGGCAGGGGATAGCCGACGACCCGCGCCCCGTCATAGCGCTTCTTCCCGGCTCGCGCAAGGGGGAGATACGCAACAACCTCCCGCTGATGATCGAGGCCGCCAAACGTTTCCCGGAATACCAGTATGTGGTTGCAGCCGCCCCCGCCGTGGGTGAGAAGTTCTACCGCGAGACGGCGCAGGATCCGGGCCTCAAACTTGTTTTCGGCTCCTCGCAGGTGCTGGTGAAGTACGCCCGCGCCGCGTTGGTGACCTCCGGCACCGCGACGCTCGAAACCGCGCTGATGGGTTGCCCGCAGGTGGTCTGCTACCGTGCCAATGGCAAGAAAATTTCTTACAAGATAATGGAGAAGTTGCTGAAAGTCAAGTATGTCTCGCTGCCTAATCTGATAGTGGGCAACAACATAGTGCCGGAACTGCTCGTGCACCAATGCACCGTCCCCGCCATTGTAAGGGAACTCTCGCCGCTGCTCCAGAACTCGCCGAAGAAAGAGTGGCAGACGCAAGGCTACCGCGCGATGCGTCGCAAACTCGGCACCACCGAAGCCGGCGACTACGCCGCGGAACTAATCGTCGCCGCCCTGAAGAAGTGAAAATTTTCAAGTTACCAGAGTGTTTGAGTATTTTGTAATTGCGAGCTAAACGTTTATTACGCAGAACGTTATGGTGCTTTGTTCCGCTCGCTTCACGCAGAACTGCGCAGAAATAATCGTGGGTGAATATCAACCAAATTAGGTAGGAATCGGTGTGTATTTTGGTAGGCCTGGAAGCCTACCCTCCATATTTGTTTCTCAGACGGTGAAGAATTATATGGAGCGCAGGCCTGTGCTTTTGAATTGACAATAAGGGAAGCCGCACCCGGGACATCGCGTCCGAGGTGCGGCGGAAATATGAAAATCGATTTAACTTCGTGATTGTTTAACGGCCTGCGCCTTTGATATGGTCGCGGAGCGTGGCGTTGAAGGTATTGGCGGCCATCAGTTGATCCACGGTCAGGTGCATCCGGTAGCGCCAGTAGTGTTTGGGGTTGGCCGGGATGTTGATGCGTTCGTCGGCGGGATTTTCGCGGCGAAGCGCACCGTCGGCCGACAGCCAGTCTTGCAGCGGTATGATGCAGAGCATCGAGGGTGATTGGAGGTTGAGGTCGAGGATGCGTCCGCAAATCCATGGTTCGGCGAAATGAGGCGCCGCGCCTCCCTCGTTAAGCACCTCGTTGAAGTAGCGCTGCGAGCGTTGGCGGTCTTCCTCCCACCACAGGCGTATGCCGGCCATGTCGTGGGTCGACGTGGTGCAAACCGAGAAGTAGGGATAGCCCCAGGTGTTGCCGAACTCGGTGCGCGGGTCCTTGGGCATGCTCTGGATTTCGAGCGAGAGGATTTCAAGCTCGCGCATCACGTGCGGCACGCAGTCGGGAATCATGCCGAGGTCTTCGGCGCAGGTGAGCATCGGGGTGGAGTCGAGCAGCGGCGGCAGTTTCCACAGCGCCTTCCCGCCCCAGAACTCGTTGTGGCGGCGGTAGAAAAAGTCGTTGTAAAGCCGGTCGAAGCACTGGCGCTCATAGTCGTTGAGACAACGGTACTGGTATGTGAACTGTGCGGAGATGCGGGGATGGTATTTGCCGCGCTGTTCCGGGTCTTCTATGAAGAGGACGTCGTCGATGAGGCCGAGCAGGGCATTGCACAGGCGGTCGTTCTTCTCGTTTTTCTCCTGTGTGGCGAAGTATTCGGCCACCTTCACTTGTGTATTGACGAAATCCTTTAGGCGGTAGCGGTCGCCCCCCGTGTGTTCGAGGAAGCGCTCTTTGGCTTCTTGGGTGTGTTCTCCGAAGAAGTCGGTTAGCATCCATTCCAGGATGAGTGGATGAGCCTGGAGGTCGGCGTTGAGCCAGAAGTCGTAGTTATGGCGCATCTCTTCGGGGGAGAAGGGGAGGGCCGGGTTGAAGTATCCGAGCAGGCCGTGGAGGGCGTCGACGGGAATCTGCCAGATGCGGAAGAAGCCGAGGATGTGGTCTATGCGGTAGGCGTCGAAGTATTCGGCCATTTTGCGGAAGCGGGCTTTCCACCAGGCGAAACCGTCTTCGGCCATCTTCTCCCAATTGTAGGTCGGGAATCCCCAGTTTTGTCCCATCACGGAGAAATCGTCGGGTGGCGCGCCGGCCGACACCTGCATGTTGAAGAGCTGCGGGTAGAGCCATGCGTCCACGCTGTGGCGTCCGATGCCGATGGGGATGTCGCCTTTCAGCACAACGCCGTTCTGGTGGGCGTAGTCGCGCACTTCGCGGAGCTGGCGGTCCAGGTGGTATTGCACGAAGTAATAGTAACCGGCTTCGCAGGCGTGTTCGGCGAGGAAGGCCTTGACTTTGCGGGCATCGTAGGTGGCATACTCTCCCCAGCGGGTGTTGTCGGGGGTGCCGTTGAGGTCTCGCAGTATGGACCATGCGGCGTAGGGACGCAGCCATTCGCCGTTCTTCTCCATGAAGCGGAGGTAGCTCTCCTTCTTGGCGGTGCTTTTACCCGACACCTTATAGATGGCTTCGAGATAGCGGCGCTTGGCGTTGTTGACGCGCTCATAGTCTATCTCGGCCAGGGAGTTGAGTTCGGTGCGCAGGGCGTTGAACTCGGCGCGCATCTTTTCGTCGGTCAGCGAGCCTACCTCTTCGAGGCGGATGTACATCGGGTGGAGGGCGAAGGTGGAGTTGGTCTTATAGGGGTAGGAGTCCACCCAAGTTCCGGTGAGGGTGGTGTCGTTGATGGGGAGGAGCTGGAGCACCTTCTGGCCTGTGAGGACGCACCAGTCCACCATGCGGCGCAGGTCCACAAAGTCGCCGCATCCGAAGTCTGCCTCCGAACGCACGGAGAACACCGGGATGGCGGTTCCGGCCCCGCGCCAGTTGTTGCGCGGGTTGGCGAAACGCAGTCCGTCGAGGATATAGGCGCGGTTTGCCGCAGCTTTGGTCTCTATGCCGAAGACGCGGTTGTCGAGCAGCTCCCAACCCACCGGTTCGAGGGTGTCCTTTTTCAGGATTACGAATTTATACTCGAAGGGACCGTCTATCTTGTCGAGGGGGATGGCGCCTTCCCATACGGGATAGCGGGCGTCGTTGAGGCGGAGAGCCTGATGCGGGTCCCAGCAGCCGAGCGCCGGGATGCTTCCGGCCATTGCCAGCACTTCGTCGGGTTCTATCATCGGGGCGGCGATGCGCACCGTCAGCGTGTCAGGCAGCGGTTTTAGCGGTTGGTCGCGGAAGCGGCGGCTTAATATACCGTCAACGAAGGCGGAGGAATAATAGGGTTTGTCAAGCGGCTGGTCCTGCCAGCAGTCGTAGACGTCGAGGCGCGCCACGCCGTTGATGCACGATATGCGGTGGCGGTGTCCCCATTCCATGCGCCAAGCGCCCTGGTCGGGTTTTACGATGTAGCGGTACTTTACGCTTTCGGGAAGTTCTTCGACATCAATTTCGAGGCGCCATTGAGCCGGGCCCACCATCTTCATGGCCGGGGCGGCGTGCTCGTTGCCGGAGCCGAGTGCCGGGATGTCGCCGCTTACGTAGAGCTGCTCGCCCCACTGTGTGCGGTAATTGATATTCAGTGAGATTCTCATGTAAAAATTCTGACCGCGGAGGCTTCAGGGTTGCCACCGGCCGGTCGCTATTTAGTGGTTTGTAAAGTCTGTCAATGGAAAAGCGGAGGCACCGGGCGCGCCGCTTCCTAAGAAGACAACGCATTACGGACCGTTTTCGGCAGCAAATTTACATAAAAAAATTAAGTTAAGCAATTTTCGCTCCTGAATTAAACATTTTTTACCCTCAGTAACCATTTTTTTGCCAAATAATTTTGGCGGATAAATTATAATGACTAATTTTGCAAAGAATTTTGGGCCTACCCCGCAGGCGACAAGCCTTTTTTGTAACCTTCGAAAACTTTAAGCAACCTTTTTCTACGGTTACTGAAACAAGCAGAGTTCCACGTCTTTATTTTGCCGGTCACGCTTCATAACCCGCGTGCCGGTATTTCTAAACAACGACTATTCTCCGCTCGCGGCCCGGTTCTTCCAAGTCGGAAATGTGGCTATTCCCTCGTAGCGTTTCTAATTCGGTTCCCAATAGCAATTATCTCATCCCGAAGGGACGGTGCCCGTCAGCGGTGCGCAACCCTCGGGTTGACGATACGCCGGAGACGCGCTTCCCGCAGTGTGAACCAGTAATATTTTCCCGGCTGCAAAACCCCTTTTTCTGTAACACAATCTTATCAAACGCCGAGCCGCCGGTCAGCATCCCCCGTTTTTATAGACCGAGCCGCAGGTTATCTTTGAACTCTATGTATAATATTGAACAACTGGAATCCATGCCCCGGGAGGAGCTCATCCGTGTGGCCTCCGACATGGGAATGAACGATGTCGAGACGGCAACCACACAGGATGCAGTCTACTATATCCTTGACAACCAGGCAGACACAGCCTCCGAAAACGTAAGCAAGCAAACTAAGAAAACCACAAAGAAACGCGGCCGCAAGAAGGCCGGGGAAGAGACGGCAGCCGATGAATCGTCCGACGCCACTCCCGAAGCGGAAGCACCGGCGCCCAAGAAGCGCGGCCGTAAAAAGAAATCAGAAACCGAAGCTGCGCCAGCCGCCGAGGCCGACACCGCGCCAGCCGAAGCTCCCGCGCCCAAGAAGCGCGGCCGCAAGAAGAAAAGCGAGACGGAAGCCGAGCCGCAACTTCCCGGAATGGAAAGTGCCGCAGACGCTGCTGCCGAACCCGTAGCCGTCGAAACTCCCGCTCAAGAAACCACCGCCGAGGCTCCCGCTCCCAAGAAACGCGGCCGCAAAAAGAAAGTGGTGGCCGAAGCCGAGATGCAACCCGCTGACGCTGAAGTTGCCGAACCGGAACAGGGCGCCGAACCGGAGTTCGAGCCTCAGCCGGAAGCCGTAACCGAAGAAATGCCTGCTCAGGAAGAGCAGGCTGTCGGCGAACAGCAGCCGGAGTCCGTGGCTGCCCATGAGGAAATGCCCGTTCAACCGCAACCCGCTCCGGTGCAAAAAGCCAAACCGGGTCTCGACGCCTTCTTCTCCAAAGCCAAAGGCAAGACCTTCACTCCGCGTTCGCAGCGCGAGATAGAGGAAGCCGCCGCCGCCGCCGCGGCAGCGCCCATCATCATAGCCGAACCCGGCGCCGATGCCCAGAAGCTCCCCACCCCCAAGCAGCAGAAACACCTCACCAAGAAACAGCGCCAGCAGCAGCGCCAGCTCGCGCAGCAGCAGAAACGCCTCGAACAGGAAACCATGTTCGACCTCACCGGCATCATTGAGGCCAGCGGCGTGCTCGAGATAATGCCCGACGGCTATGGCTTCCTGCGCAGCTCCGATTACAATTACCTCTCCAGCCCCGACGACGTCTACGTGTCGCAGCAGCAGATTAAGCAATACGGCCTGAAACCCGGCGACGTGGTGGACGGCGGGATACGCCCCCCGCGCGAAGGGGAGAAATACTTCCCCCTCTGCCACATAAACCGCATCAACGGCCTCGACCCGATGGTAGTGGCCGACCGCTCCCCCTTCGAGCACCTCGTGCCCCTCTTCCCCGATGAGAAATTCAACCTCACCGGTGGCCTGTCGAACAATATCTCCACCCGCGTCGTGGATATGTTCGCTCCCATCGGCAAAGGTCAGCGCGCCCTAATCGTGGCCCCTCCCAAGACCGGTAAGACCATTTTGCTCAAGGATATAGCAAACGCCATAGCCGAAAACCACCCGGAGACCTACATCATAATGCTGCTGATAGACGAGCGTCCAGAGGAGGTCACCGACATGGCACGCAGCGTCAACGCCGAGGTGATAGCCTCCACCTTCGACGAGCCGGCCGAACGCCATGTCAAGATAGCCGGCATCGTGCTCGAAAAGGCCAAACGCCTCGTGGAGTGCGGCCACGACGTGGTCATCATGCTCGACTCCATCACCCGTCTGGCCCGCGCCTACAACACCGTGTCGCCGGCATCGGGCAAGATCCTCAGCGGCGGTGTCGACGCCAACGCCCTGCAGCGCCCCAAGCGCTTCTTCGGCGCCGCGCGTAACATTGAGAACGGCGGCTCGCTCACCATCATCGCCACCGCCCTTACCGAGACTTCCTCTAAGATGGACGAAGTCATCTTCGAGGAGTTCAAGGGCACCGGCAACATGGAGCTGCAGCTCGACCGCAAGCTCTCGAACAAACGCATTTTCCCGGCAGTGGACATCGTGGCCTCCTCGACGCGCCGCGACGACCTGCTCCTTAATCCCGACATCCTCAACCGCATGTGGATTCTCCGCAACTACCTGAGCGACATGAACTCCATCGAAGCCATGGAGTTCATGAAGAAACGCATGGAGATGACACGCAGCAACGAGGAACTGCTCGTCACCATGGACCGCTGATGTGTGCCTCACCTAAAATACAGAAAACCAATGCGGCGCGGCTCCTTGACCGCGCCCGCATTGCATACGAGCTGGTGCCATACAAGTTCGACCCCGAAGACCTGGCCGCACAGCACGTGGCCGAGGAACTCGGCGAACCCATAGAGCAAGTTTACAAGACGCTCGTGCTCCACGGCGACCGGACCGGCCATTTCGTCTGCGTCCTGGCCGGCAACCGCGAGGTGGACCTCAAGAAAGCCGCCAAAGCCTCCGGCAACAAGAAGGCGGAGATGATCCACGTCAAGGAGTTGCTGCCGCTCACCGGCTACATACGCGGCGGCTGCACCGCCATAGGGATGAAGAAACCCTTCCCCGTCTTCCTGCAGCAGGACGTGGCCGCTTTCGACATCTTCTATGTCTCGGCCGGGCAGCGCGGCCTGCAACTGAAACTCTCCCCCAAGGATTATATAAGTTATACCGGCGCCACACTGTGCGACATCGCCGCCGACGAACCGCAGCCTGAACAATGAACACTTTCGGACAGACACTGACGCTCACCACCTTCGGCGAAAGCCACGGGCCGGCCATCGGCGGAATCATTGATGGACTTCCCGCCGGCATTGCCGTGGACCGGCAGCTTGTCGCCGTCTTCATGGCCCGTCGCCGTCCCGGCGCCTCCGCGCTTGTTTCGGGACGCGCTGAAACTGACCGAGTTGAGATTCTCTCAGGCATAAGCGACGACGGACGTTCGCTCGGCACGCCGATAGGGTTCATCATCCCCAACACCGACTCCCGTCCGCGCGACTATGACAACCTGAAAGACGTATTCCGCCCCAACCACGCCGACTTTACCTATCAGATGAAGTACGGGCTGCGCGACCACCGTGGCGGCGGACGGGCCTCGGCGCGCGAAACGGCCGTGCGCGTGGCGGCCGCGGCCATCGTCTATCCCCTGCTCCTCAAAGAGGGGATAACCGTCGGCGCGCGTCTGGAGACGGTGGGAGGACGTCCGGCTTCAGAAGCCGAGGAAGTGATAAAGGCCGCACGCGAAGCCGGCGACAGCGTGGGTGGAACTGTTTCCTGTACCATTACGGGACTTCCGCCCGGCATCGGCGAACCTATTTTCGACAAACTCCAGGCACGCCTCGCCTACGCCATGCTCGGAATCCCGGCAGTGAAAGGCTTTGAGTATGGCGACGGCTTCGCTGCCTCCGCAATGCACGGCAGCGAACACGCCGACATCTTCACCCGCGAAGATGGCCGCACCGTGACGCGCACCAACCATAGCGGCGGCATCCAGGGGGGCATCTCCAACGGCATGCCTGTGACGATGCGCGTAGCTTTCAAGCCCACGCCCTCCATAGCGCGCCCGCTTGAAACAGTCGACAAGGAGGGTAATCATACTACCGTTATGACGGAAGGACGTCACGACCCGTGCGTCGCCCTCCGCGGAGTGCCCGTAGTGCAAGCCATGGCCATCCTCACCGTAGCCGACCTCCTCCTCCAGCAAAGAAAACAATAATCATAAAGTCGGAACGATGAATCCGTATTATACTGATTATTCGGAGTTTTTGGGACGGTTGTTCCCGGGGGTGAAGGTGCAGAAGCTCTCGGTGGACGGCGGCTTCACTTGCCCGAACCGCGACGGGACGCTCTCGCGCGGCGGTTGCCTGTATTGCGACAACCGCTCCTTCTCGCCGGAATATACGCGTAGCACTCCCGACATCGCCGCGCAGATTGCGGCCGGACGCCGGTTCTTCGGCCGTAAATATCCGGAGATGCGATACCTGGCTTATTTCCAGACCCACACCAATACCTACGCGCCGGTGGAGGAACTGCGCCGCCTTTACCTCGAAGCTCTTGCGCAACCTGACATCGTCGGGCTTATCGTTTCCACACGCCCCGATTGCGTAGGCGAGGAAGTGACCGGACTTCTATCGGAACTCTCCCGCCAGACGGTCGTGATAGTGGAACTTGGTGCCGAAACGAGCCACGACGCCACGCTCAGCCGCATCAACCGCCACCACACCTGGCACGATGTAACCGATGCCGTGGCGCGGCTTCATGCCGCAGGACTGCACACCGGCCTTCATCTGATTTTCGGACTTCCCGGCGAAATGGTGGAGGATATGCTCGAGACCGTGCGCCGTGCGGCCGCGCTGCCCGTAGATACGCTAAAGCTCCACCAGTTGCAGATAATCCGCGGCACCGCCCTCGCCGCGCAATGGGCTGGAGGCACCGACGACACGCTCCCCTTTACTGCCGAAGAATACTTGCGCCTTTGCGCCGAAGTGGTGAAACTCGTGCCGCGCCGCGTCGCCATCGAGCGCTTCGTGTCGCAGTCGCCTCCCGACCTGCTGCTGCATCCCCGCTGGAACTTGAAAAATTACGAGTTCTCCAACCGTCTGCTACGCATCCTGCAAGAACAATCGCGGTGACAAGGTGGAGTGCCGCCCCTATTTCTTGCGGAAATGGTCGTTGTAGATTTTTATGCCGAAGATGATGGCCGAGCTGACGGCCGTTATCAGGTTGGTTACAATCAGCGGCCAGTTCACCGGGTCGTAGAAGAAACCCTGTATGACGAAGAAGACGGAGCCGAGCCCCATCAGCATGAACGTCGAGAGCGCGATACCGTCGGTGTCGCGTGTGCGGATAGTATATATAGCCTGCGGCAAATAGCCGAAAACCATACAGATAGCGGCCAAAGTGCCGAAAATAGTCAAAGCATCCATAAGCGAGTGTTTTAAAATAGAAAACGCCCGTCGCCCAGCCCGGGTTCATTCCCGCACATCTCTATCGCCGCGAGGCTTGCCTTGCGGCGATATGCGCGCTTATGGCGGTTATTCGGGATTGTCGGGCCAGGGGTGTTTGGGGTAGCGGCGTTTCAGCTCTTTTCTTACTTCGAAGTAGGTGGTTTTCCAGAAGTTCCGGAGGTCGGAGGTTATCTGCACCGGTTTGAAGCCGGGTGACAGCAGCTCCATGAGCAGCGGCACGCGGCCGTCGTCGACGCGCGGCGTCTCGTGCAGCCCGAAGCAGTCTTCGAGGCGCGCGCTGAGCACGGGAGCGGCGGCGCCGGGTCGGTAATCTATGCGTGCGTTGCGTCCGCGCGGCAGCCGCAGGTACGACGGCGCGAGACGATCGACGGCACGCCCTCCCTTATAACCCAGAAGTCCGGTAATCACCCGGCACATATCTATCTTCCGCAGCTCGGCGACGCTCGAAGCCTTGCCTATGTAAAGCGGCAACCATTCGGTCGCGGTATCAAGCAAATGTTCGGTGGAAACGTCCGGCAGATCCATCTCGGGGTGCCACCCGGCCACGGCGGCGACCCGGCGTTGCAGACGCTGCACGTCGTCGCCGAAGTCGAACATAGTCAATCCCTCCTTCTTGGCGGCGTCGCAGATGGCTGCCACGCCCTTTTCCCGTGCTTCGGCACCGGCCGGTTTGGCGTCGAGCACCAGCAGACCGAGGCACAATTCCCGCTGCGCTACAACGCGGCCCTGACGGCTGTCCCATGCCACCCGGTCACGCCACGTGGCCATGGCGGCGGCATCCTCCTGCGAAAGCGGCGCGGCGAGGAACACGCGGTTTCCCATGGCGGCGACGGCAAGCAGCGATTCGGCCAGAAGGTCGTCATCGTCGGAGAGTGTCACATAACCGCCGGCGGCGAGGCGGTATCGCCCGTCGGAGGCTTTTTGAGCCACACGTTCGGGGAAAGCCACGGCCACGAGCTGTCCTGCCTCTTCAGGGGCGACAGTGCCATTGTCGGTGTCCACGCGCATCAGCCTGCGGTAACGTTCCGCCACTGCGATGATGCGCTGCCAACGCCCGGCACGTCCGCTGCGTCGGGCCTGGCGGAGCATCTCCACTCGCAGAGCGAGGTCGGCTCCGCGTCCGTCGCCAAGCGGGTCTTTCTCTTCAAGCAGCGCGGCTACATCGGCGGCAAGTGCGCGTCGCCGGTCATTTTCTGCGGTTATGAGCATGCGTGCAATGCGTGGGTGACACGGCATTTCCCAAAGCCGCCGTCCTTGTCCGGTGATACGTCCGGCATCGTCGAGGGCACCGAGCATCCTTAGCAGCGAACGTGCCTGTTTAACGGCACCGGCGGGAGGCGGTGTCACCCACGGCAGGGTGGCAGGGTCGCTTTCTCCCCACGCGGCAAGGTCGAGCACGAGCGGCGCGAGGTCGGCGGTAAGGATTTCCGGTTCGCGGCAGTCGCGCATCCGGTGTTCGGCGCCCTTCGACCAAAGGCGGTAGCATGTTCCGGGACCGAGTCGGCCTGCGCGTCCGGCACGCTGCCGCGCCATGTCGAGTGATATGCGCACCGTCTCCAGGCGGCTTAACGCCGCTGACGGCTCGTAGACCATGGTGCGGCAAAAACCACTGTCCACTACCGTTGAAACGCCTTGGATTGTGAGCGACGTCTCGGCTATGGGAGTAGCGAGCACCACGCGGCGTCCGCTCTTTTGCGGAACGAGCACGCGGCGTTGCTCCTCCGGCGGAAGCAGTCCGTAAAGCGGCAGAACGGTGGTGTCGCCCGGCAATCCCTGCAGCAGTTCGGCACAGCGCATTATCTCCCCTTGGCCGGGAAGGAATGCGAGGATGTCGCCCTTCTGTTCGCGGTGGGCACGGCGCACCATGGCGGCGGTTTCCCCGGCTATATCCCGGGGGGAGATGTCCTGCGAATGAATGATTTCCACATCGAAGATGCGGCCTCGACTTTCTATGAGCGGAGCATCGAGAGCGGAGCAGAGCCCGGCGGCGTCGATTGTCGCCGACATCACCACGATGCGCAGGTCGGGGCGTAGCACCCTTTGCACTTCGAGCGCCATCGCCAAGGCTTCGTCGCAGACCAGGCTCCGCTCATGAAACTCGTCGAAGATGAGCGTCTGCACGCCGTCGAGCGTAGGGTCGTCGACGAGCATACGGCTCATGATTCCCTCGGTAAGCACTTCGATGCGAGTGGAGGAAGAGACTTTCGTGTCGAAGCGCACGCGATAGCCCACGGTTTCTCCCACTTTTTCATCGCCCATCTGCGCCATGCGCATGGCTATCTGCCTGGCAGCCAATCGCCTGGGCTCCAGCATCAGTACCTTCCCCTCCGGCGCGTCGGCCGACAACAGCAACGGCAGAAGTGTAGACTTACCGGCGCCCGGGGGTGCCGTGACCACGGCACGCGGACAGCGGCGCAGCGACCCGCAGAGCCGCCCGGCGATTTCTGCGACAGGCAACTGTGCACCAAATCTCTCCAACAATTTGGAAACTTCAATCATTCTTATTATCTTTGCCCAAAATATAACTATTTATGGAAAATACAAACACCGCGATGCGCCGTGATTTCGAGTCCCGCATCGCACAATTGGTAGAGAAATTCATCAAGGATGAAAACGCATACAGCGACAACGTGCAGTTGCAAATTACGATTTCGGACCTCTCTTTGGCCATCGCCGACCCGGAGCAGGACCTCCCGGAGTGCGACTACTACCCGATGATGGACCTTGTGCGCGGCTCCAGTGAGAATCCGGGCCAATGGGAACCGGACCCCGACGCCATAGCCGAGGTGGCCGCCGACTATATCTTCGCGCAGTAAGTAAATGGTCATATTAAACCGATACTAAATGAAAGGTTAATCTCACATATCATAAACTTCCAAGTTTTATCAGTCGCGATGCCCGCATCGCTCCTTCTTCAACTCGATGAAATCGCTCAAAAATGCCGAAGTTTCTGATATGTGTTTAATCTGACCATTTACTTAGAAGAAAAGAGAGTACAAAAACCGTCCGTGCCTAACCGCAAAATCCCGCTCTGAGCCGAAGCAAGGAGCGGGATTCGTATTAGGGGATTAGCGGCTGATTACTTGCCGAAGTAGCGTTTGTAGAGACCGTAGAAACCGCGGCCGTGGCGTGCTTCGTCCTTAGCCATCTCGTGAACGGTGTCGTGGATAGCGTCGAGGTTTGCAGCCTTTGCGTTCTTGGCGATGCGCATCTTGTCAGCGTTGGCGCCGGCTTCGGCGTGCATACGTTTTTCGAGGTTGGTCTTGGTGTCCCAAACCATGTCGCCGAGCAGTTCGGCAAACTTGGCGGCGTGTTCAGCCTCTTCCCAAGCGTAGCGCTTGAAAGCCTCGGCTATTTCGGGATAGCCTTCGCGGTCGGCCTGGCGAGACATGGCCAGATACATGCCTACTTCGGTGCATTCGCCCATGAAGTGGGTGTTGAGGTCTTTGATCATCTCGTCGCCGGTGCCTTTGGCAACGCCGATTTCGTGTTCTGTTACGAATTGGAGGAGTTCCTCTTTGTTCAGTTCCTTGAATTTAGAAGCGGGAGCGCCACACTGCGGGCACTTTGCTGGGGGATTTTCGCCTTCTGCTACATAACCGCAGACGGTGCATATCCATTCTTTTGCCATAATCTTTGGGTTTGTTTAGATTTATTAATTGGTAATCTTTTTTACTTTACGTCAAGTCAGTCTCACCGGCCGCAGGAGAAGATTAGCTTGCACATCCGGTAATTATAATACAACAACCGGACAGCGGGAATTATTCGCCGCAGAGAAGGAAAAACTGAAAAAATCGGCATCACACGCGGCGTTCGAGCCATCCGGTGAGAATCAGCACGGCGGCGATGGCGTCGGCCGTCCCTTTCTCTTGCCGTTTGCTCTTCTTCATGCCCGAAGCCAGCATCTCGCGGTGCGCTATGGTGGAGGTGAAGCGTTCGTCGAACATCTCCACCGGTACCTCCGGATGCAGCTTCTTCCAGCGGTTGAGGAAGGGCCGGATGTACCGCATCGACTCCGACTCCTCGCCCTGCATCGTCTTGGGTTGTCCCATCACGATGAGGTCAACGGTTTCGCGGCCAAGATACTCCTGAAGGAATTTCTCGAGGTCGCAGGTGCGGACAGTTTCCAGCGGATTGGCCGAGATACGGAGCACATCGGTCACGGCCACGCCGCAACGTTTGCGCCCGTAATCTATTGCCAGCACTCTTCCCATACGCGGGATTACTTCATCAGGTTGTCCAGGCGCTCGAAGAACGAAGGGTCTTCGCCGGTAGTGATGTCCACGATTTTGCCCTGCGGGTCGACGATCATTTTGGTGGGGAAGCCCTGGATGCCGTACATCTTGTCCACGCCAGCCTGCTCGGAGTTGTAGACGTGGACCCAGGGGAGCTGGAACTTCTTGATGGCGTTCTTCCAGGCGTCTTCGCTGTCGCCGCAGTCTATACCTATGATTTCGAGTTTACCGTCATACTTCTTGTAAGCCTCCTTGAGCGCGGGGAATCCCTTGATGCACCATCCGCACCATGACCCCCAGAAGTCGAGGATTACCCATTTACCGCGGAACTGGGAGATTGAAACCATCTTGCCGTCCGGGGCGGGGAGCGAAAATTCGGGAGCAGGCTGGCCCTTGAGGCCTTCCTGGAGTTTTTCGGCTTTAAGCGAAGCCTCGGTGCCCTTCACGGTGTGCTCCACGATGGGGAAGATAGGTGATTGGCGTGCTGCTTCGCCGAGCCCTTTGAAAGCTGCTATCTGTTTCTCCGGGTCGTCGATGCTCATGGCGGCGTAAGCCTGTACTGTGCCGTCCGGGCTGGTGGCGCAGAGGCGTTCCATGTCGGCGTCGAGCTGGTCCACGAGTTTCCGGATTTCGGGCGAATCGGGGCTTGTGCCGGAGCCTACCATCTGCATGAGCTTCTCCTGGTAAGGCTCGATAATAGCATTCACCCGGTTCATGGCCTCGACGAGCTTCGCGCCGTTGAACTTGGCCGAGAAGGGAGATGTGCTCACCACGGCGGTGACAATGTCTCCGGGCTCGGTGAAAAATACGGCCTGGCCTTCGTTGTCAGCCAGGATATTGAAAGCGGGGAAAGCGGGAGTCTTGAAGCTGTGGCCTTCGGCCGAGAGGGCTACGGAGTCCTTCAGCACCGTCTTTACGGCGTTGCGGCCCTGGGCGTACTCGGCTATGGGGATAGAGGTAATATACACAGTCTCGGAGACTTGGCCGGGAGCGAGGCTCACGTTGATGTCGGCCAGGGCGGCGCTGCAGACGCATCCCAGCGCGGCACAAAGGGTGATAAGCTTTTTCATATCTTGAGAACGTTCAAAACCATATAATATTGTATATGCAGGCGCAAGGCGCGCGGGTGCCTGCTGCGGGGACTTTAAGATCTTTAAAGACTTTAAGTACCATAACCCCGGTTGGAGCTACGGGTTTGACAGCCGGTGCCGGGGTTTATTTGGCGATGAGCAGGAAGTAGTTCTTTTTGCCGCGCTGGGCCAGGATGTATTTGCCGTTCAGAAGGTCGTCGCCGGTGACGGTGCGGTTTATGTCGGTGACTTTCTCCTTGTTGAGGCTTACGCCGCCGCCCTGTATCATCTTGCGGGCTTCACCTTTGGAGGGGAACACCTTGGTCTTCTCGGCCAAGAGCTCTATGACGGGTACTCCTGCTTTGATTTCCCCGGCGCTGACCTCGAACTGCGGCACTCCCTCGAAGACGTCGAGCAGTGTCTTTTCGTCGAGGCGGCAGAGCGCGTCGTGGGCCTTGTTGGAGAATAGAATCTTGCTTGCCTCCACGGCGGCCTCGTAGTCTTCGCGGCTGTGCACCATTACGGTCACCTCTTCGGCCAGGCGTTTCTGCATGGGGCGCTGTCCGGGGTCTTTGGCGTGCTCTTCGGCGAGTGCCCCGATTTCTTCCTTGGTGAGGAAAGTGAAGATTTTCAGGTACTTCTCGGCATCGGCGTCGCTGACGTTGAGCCAGAACTGGTAGAACTTATAAGGAGAGGTGTAGCGCGGGTCGAGCCACACGTTGCCGCTTTCCGTCTTGCCGAACTTTCCGCCGTCGGCCTTGGTGATGAGCGGGCAGGTGAGGGCGTATGCCTCGCCGCCTACGGTGCGTCGTATCAGCTCCGTGCCGGTGGTGATGTTGCCCCACTGGTCGGAACCGCCGAGTTGCAGGCGGCAGCCTTTCTCGCGGTACAGGTGCAGGTAGTCATAGCCTTGCAGCAGCTGGTAGGTGAACTCGGTGAAGGATAGTCCGTCGCGTGCCTCGCCGTTTAGGCGTTTCTGTACAGACTCCTTGGCCATCATGTAGTTGACGGTGATGTGCTTGCCCACCACTCGGGCGAAGTCGAGGAAGGAGAAGTCCTTCATCCAGTCGTAGTTGTTTACAAGCTCGGCACGGTTGGGGGCGTCGCTTTCGAAGTCGAGGAATTTTGCCAGCTGGCGTTTTATGGCCTCCTGGTTGTGGCGCAGCGTGGCCTCGTCGAGGAGGTTACGTTCGGCCGATTTGCCCGACGGGTCGCCGATCATGCCGGTAGCGCCGCCCACGAGTGCCAGGGGCTTGTGGCCGCAGCGCTGCAGGTGGCGGAGCATCATCACTCCGCAGAGGTGTCCTATATGGAGGCTGTCGGCAGTCGGGTCTATGCCCAGGTAGGCCGTAGTCATTTCCTTGTTCAGTTGTTCTTCGGTCCCCGGAATCATGGAATGTACCATTCCGCGCCAGGTCAGTTCTTCAACAAAATTCATTTCAGTGCTTATTTATTATAGATGTAATTAATCAGTGTCTGGCCCACGGCGCGGAGCGTCGCGGGGTCGATGTTGGGCACGTCGTCGCGCACGGTGTGCCATGTGGCGTTGAAGCCGCTGGGGGACGACGGGTCGTACTCTATGATGTCGATTGCAGGAATCCCGGCGTCGAGCAGGGGCACATGGTCATCGGTGACGGCACCGCCCGGCTCGTTGAGGAATACGTCGGAGAAGCCGGCCTGCGCGGCTGTCTGCCAGAAGGCCTGCACCAGGTCCGGGGTGTTTTCAAGGGAGAAACCCTCGTAGCGGAACTTGGCGCCTCGGGCGCCCACCATGTCGAGCAGTATGGCCTGCGATGGGGAATAGCCGGGGACGAAGGGATTCTGCGCGAAGTATTTTGCGCCGAGCGCCCAGCTGTCGTCGTCGGCATGTGAACCTCGGTCTTCGGCGTCCACGAAGAGTATGTCGATGCCGCGTCCGGGGTTTTCGAGTCCCATCTGCCGCGCGGTTTCGAGGAGCACGGCCACGCCGCTGGCACCGTCGTTGGCACCCGGCACGGGCTTGTCGCGGTTGGCCTCGTCGGGGTCGGAGTCGGCCCACGGGCGCGTGTCGTAGTGTGCCAGCAGCAGCAGGCGGTCGTCCGCCTCCGGGTTGTAGCGTCCTATTATATTAAGGGCGTCGAGGGTCACTCCGTCGGCGCTTTGTAGCGTCATGGGTTGTGTGACGACCTCGGCGCCGTGGCGTTTGAGTTCGGCCTGCAGCCAGTCTGCACAACGTTTGTGTGCCGGCGTATTGTTGATACGTGGGCCGAAGTCCACCTGCGTTTTCATGTAAGCGAAGGCGGAGTCGGCGTTGAAAACCACGGTCGGGGAGGCCACGGTCGGGGTGGTGTCCGAGGCGGCGGTATCTTCGTGAGTACTTTTAGCGGCAGAGCATCCGGACAGGAGGCATCCGGCCGCCACAAGAAGCGTAAATCTTAGCATGTTGCAAATTTAATCAAAATTTCCCGTTCGCCGAAACTTGAGGGAGCAAAAAATGCCCGGTGGCCGCTTTTCCGTTTACGGCTCAAAATTTTTTCTTTTCCCGAGGGAAAAACCGCTGTTTGATAATATACTGGTAATCAATGAGATAATTATTAAACGTGACTTGAATAATGTTAAAAAGCGAAAATTGCGGTAAAAAAAGCGTCGCAGGGGTTTCGCTATCTGCGAAAAAATGCTTAATTTTGTGTTAACATCCGCGGCACGTCCCCTTGCTTAAAGGGGGGGCCGCGCGCCGCGGTGACAAACAAAAACGCTACAGTTAACCATGACTAACGACAACAAAATAAGAGAGGCTCTGAAGTACCATTTCGGGTTCGACAGCTTCAAAGGGAACCAGGAGGCGATAATCCGTTCGCTTCTCGAGGGCCATGATGTCTTCGTGCTGATGCCCACGGGCGGCGGCAAATCCCTCTGCTACCAGCTTCCGGCCCTCTTGCAACCGGGCACGGCCATAGTGATCTCTCCCCTGATAGCGTTAATGAAAAATCAGGTGGACGCGATGCGTAATTTCAGCGAAGACAACGGAGTGGCGCACTTCCTCAACTCGAGCCTCAACAAGGCGGCCGTCGAGGAGGTGAAAGCCGACGTGCGCTCCGGACGCACCAAGCTCCTATATGTAGCCCCCGAGTCGCTCAACAAGGAGGAGAACATCGCTTTTCTGCGCGAGTCTCGGATTTCGTTCTACGCCATCGACGAGGCGCACTGCATCTCGGAGTGGGGGCACGACTTCCGTCCCGAGTACCGCAAGCTGCGCCCCATAATCAACCGTATAGGCAACCGCCCCGTGATAGCGCTGACGGCCACCGCCACCCCCAAGGTGCAGCACGACATACAGAAGAACCTGGGTATCATCGAGGCCGACGTCTTCAAGTCGAGCTTCAACCGCCCCAACCTCTTCTATGAGGTGCGCAGCAAGACCAAGGACGTGGACCGCGACATCATCAAGTACATAAAGGGCGCTCCCGGGAAGTCGGGCATCATCTATTGCCTGTCGCGCAAGCGCGTTGAGGAGCTGGCCGAGACGTTGCAGGTCAACGATATCAAGGCCCTCCCGTACCATGCCGGCATGGACTCTGCTCACCGCAACGCCAACCAGGACGCCTTCCTCAGCGAAGACGCGCAGGTGATAGTGGCCACCATAGCCTTCGGCATGGGCATCGACAAGCCCGACGTGCGCTTCGTCATCCACTACGACATCCCCAAGTCGCTGGAAGGGTATTACCAGGAGACGGGGCGCGCCGGCCGCGACGGCGGCGAAGGGCGCTGCATAGCCTATTTTTCAGTCAAAGACCTCCAGAAACTCGAGAAGCTCATGCAGTCCAAGTCTCCCGCCGAGCAGGAGATAGGGAAACAGCTGCTGGCCGAGACCGCAAACTACGCAGAGTCGTCGCTCTGCCGCCGCAAGATACTGCTCCATTACTTCGGCGAGCAGTACGGCAAGGAGAATTGCGGATGCTGTGACAATTGTTTAACTCCAAAGAACCAAGTGGAAGCTAAAGAAGAACTTTACGCCGCCCTCCAGACTGTGGCGGCATCCAAAGACAAATTCAAACCGGAATATCTCGTAAACATCCTCATCGGGCGGCGCACCGACGAAATACGTTCGCAAGGCCATGACAAGCTCGACGACTTCGGCTCCCTGCGCGAGACCGACGAGAAGTTCGTGCAGGCCGTAGTGCAACAGGCCGTGATAGCCGGGTACCTTTCCAAAGATATAGAAAACTACGGCGTGCTCTCGCTGACGCGCGCCGGCGACAAGTTCCTCGACAAACCCAAATCCTTCAAGGTGGTGGAGGACAACGAGTTCAACGACAGCGAAGCGGAAATGCAGATAAAGGGGGGCGACGCCTGCGTCACGGACCCGGCCCTCTTCTCCATGCTCAAGGACCTGCGCAAGAAGATAGCCCGCAAGCATAACCTCAAACCCTACGTCATCTTCCAGGACCCCTCGCTGGAGGCCATGTCCACCACTTACCCCGTCACCATCGAGGAGCTGCAGAACATCCCCGGCGTGGGTGCCGGCAAGGCGCGCCGCTACGGCGCCGAGTTCGTGGAACTCATAAAGCGCCACGTGGAGCAGAACGACATAGACCGCCCCGAAGACATAGTGGTGCGCACACGCCCCAAGGAGAGCAAGATGAAAATCCACCTCATCCAGGGCATCGACCGGCGAATCGACTTCGAGGAGTTGGCCCGTATGCACAACCTCTCGATGGACGAGTTGCTCACCGAGCTGGAATCCATCGTGAAGTCGGGAATGAAGATTAATATTGACTATGTGCTCACCGAAATCTTCGACGAGGAGACGGAACAGGAGATAATGGACTTTATCCGCACCCTCGACGAGGACGACCTGGATTCGGCCATCGAGGAGTTCGGCGACGAGTTCACGGAGGAGGAGATACGCCTGGCGCGCATAAAATTCCTCTCCGAGATGGGCAACTGACAATAACCGGGACAAGCGGGACGTTGAGATGAAAGGAAGCATTACAGAAAGGCGCCGGCGGCATGGCTCCGGGGGTGTCCGTGCCGGGGCATTCGTAGCTCCGGCGTTGGCCGCGTTGCTGTGTCTTCCGTCGTGCGGAGGCTCGCCCGAAGGCGCCGCGGCGCCGCAGGACAGCGCAGAAATCGTGGCGCAGGTGGGCGACTCCGTCCTTACCTTCGACGACCTGCGCGCACGCATCCCGCAGGGCCTCGACCCCGCCGACTCGCTGCGGCTGGCGTCGAACATCGCCGACAGCTGGCTCCGCGACGTACTCCTCGCCAGCGTGGCGGAAGAGAACGTGGTGGACCTCGAACATATAGACCGCCTCACCGAGGAGTTCCGCAACGACCTGATAGTGGGGGAATACATGAAGCGCTACCAGGCCGCCAAGCCCTCGAAGGCCTCCGACGCCGAGGCGCGACGTTTCTACGACGCCAATGCCGGACGGATGCTCCTGGAACGTCCGTTGGTAAAAGGTATCCTTATAAAGGTGCCTGCCGACGCGCAGGGCGTGGAGCAGTTGCGCCGCTGGATGAAGAGCGCCTCCGCATCGTCGGTGGCAAGCATCGAGAAGTATGGTCTCGGCTCCGCCATGCAGTATGACTACTTCATGGACCGTTGGGTGGACTTCTCCGACGTTGCCGCGGCGATACCTTACCGCTTCGAGACGCCCGACGACTTCGTGAGCCGTACCGACGACTTCGAGACGCAGCGTTCCGGCGCGCTGTACATACTCCACATCTCGGACCGCAAGCTGTCGGGCGACACGATGCCCTACGACTTCGCGCGTCCGCAGATACTCCAGGCTCTCGAGCAGCAGGAACGCTCGCGGTATGCCGACGCCCTGATGGCCGACCTCTGCGCCCGTGCACGCAAACGCGGAGTGCTGAAAACACCCGGTTATGACCCGAAAACACATAAGCTAATCATAAACAACCCGAAAAAGTGAAAAAACTGAAACTCCTTATAATACTCGCGGTAGCGGCAGGCGTCGTCACGGCGCTGGCCAAGCCCAGGCACAACGTCATTGACGAGATAGCCTGGGTAGTGGGCGACGAACCCATCTACCTCTCCGACATAGAGGCGCAGATAGCCTCCATGAAGCAGGAGGGGACCCCCATTGCAGGCGACCCCTATTGCGTGGTGCCCGAGCAGATGGCCCTCGAGAAGCTGTACATGCACCAGGCCAAACTCGACACCATCGAGCCTCCCGAGGCACAGGTGGCGCAGCAGGTGGACCGCCGCATCAAGTTCTTCATCGACAACCTCGGCTCGCGCGAACGCGTGGAGGAATACTTCCGCAAACCCATGGCCCAGCTCCGCGAACAGCTCATGGACATCATGCGCTCGCAGTACATAGTGCAGCAGGTGCAGTCAAACCTCACCAAGAACGTGAAGGTGACGCCCAACGACGTGAAGAAATACTACGCCTCGCTGCCCGAAGACTCCCTGCCCATGATTCCGCAACAGTTCGAGGTGCAGGTAATAACCGTCAACCCGGAGATTCCGCAGCAGGAAATCGACGATGTCAAGGCGCGCCTCCGCGACTATGCCGACCGCGTGAACCGCGGCGAAACGCCCTTCTCCACACTCGCTATCATGTACAGCGAGGACGGCTCCGCCATGCAGGGGGGCGAGCTCGGTTTCCACAACCGGGCCGACTTCGTGCCCGAGTTCGCCAACGTGGCGTGGAACCTCTCCGACCCCAAGAAGGTGTCGCGCATCGTGGAGACCGAATACGGCTTCCACATAATCCAGCTGATAGAGAAGCGCGGCGACCAGGTGAACGTGCGCCACATCCTGCTGCGCCCGAAAGCCTCCAACGAAGCCTTCACCGAAGCGCTGACGCGCCTCGACTCCCTGCGCTCGCACATCGACAGCCGCGAAATGTTCGAGGAGGCCGCCCGGCTCCTCTCCGCCGACAAGGACTCCCGTAATAATAAAGGTATCATGATGAACCCGAACACCGGTTCCACGCGCTTCGAGCTCAAGGACCTCCCCACGGAGATAGCCTCCAGGGTGGAAAACATGAAACCGGGCGACATCTCCGAGCCGTTCATCATGAAGGATGTGCGCGCCAACCGCGACGTCTGCGCCATTGTGCGCCTCAAGGAACGCTCCGACGCGCACCGCGCCACCCTCTCCGAAGACTACAACCTCCTCAAGGAGATGTGTACCGACCACGAGAGCAACGAGATTATCCGCCGCTGGGTGGAAGACAAGATAAAGACTACCTACGTGAGAATCGAAGACGGTTACCGCGACTGCGATTTCCAATATAAAGGATGGATTAAAGAGGAGGAAAAGAAGAAGTAGCTCCCCGGCAGCGGGGCAAGAGCTAAGTCAGCTAAAATAGCTAAGAGAGCTAAAATGCCTGTGCTGCAGAGAAAGCTCACGTTACTAAAAAAAGAGATGCCTTCACAGATATCCGAATTACGCCGACATTCCCCCCGGCGGGTCGCCTGGATGGTTGCCCTCGCCTTCGCCATACCCCTTCTCTCGCTTATCGACCAGGCTATGGCGCAGAACGTGTTGCGGCGCCCGCAGACCCCCGGGAAGGAAACGTACACCCGCCCGAAGCCGACGCAGCCGATACGCCCGGAGATGCCTTCGCAGGACCGCTACGTCACCAACCGGGTGTTCCTGGAGCGCGCCGACTCGCTATACCATTATTCCTGGAACGGCGACAGGCAGGTGGTGAGCGGCAACGTCCTCTTCCGCCAGGGCAACATGTACCTGTATTGCGACTCGGCGTTCTACTACCCGGACTTCAACTCGCTCGACGCCTTCGGTAACGTTAAGATGGTGAGCGGGGACACGCTCCACATCTACGCCGACAAACTCTTCTACGACGGGCAGCAGCGCCTGGCGCGTCTCAAGAACGGCCCGTCGCGCTCCAAGGTTACGGTGCAGAACCGCCGCGTCACCATCACGGCCGACTCCCTTTTCTACAGTTCAACGCAGGACCGCGGATGGTACGAGAATGGCGGCCGCCTCGAAGACGCCGTCAACGTGCTGACCTCCGACCAGGGGGAATACTCCCCGTCGCAGAAAGCCGCCGACTTCTACGGCAACGTGCACCTGCGCTCCAAGCGCAACGGCAACCAGCTCTTCACCGACACGCTCTTTTACTCCACGGCGACGAACGTGGCGCGGATAGTGTCGCGAACCGACATCTGGGGAACCACCGACACCATAGTGACTTATTCCGGAACGTACAACACGCGCACCGGGCAGGCCAACCTCACGAGCCGCTCCACCGTCTCGCACACCGACTCCAACCACAATGTCACCAAGCTGACGGCGGACATCATAGTCTACGACCGCGCCACGCGCATAAGCACCGCGCGGATGTTCGACGACGCCCGCGGCAAGCCGATGGTGCTCACCGATACCGCCCACAAGACGCAGATTATCAGCCGTTACGGCGAATATAACGACGCCACGCGCTCGGCTTTCGCCACCGGCAATCCCCTCCTCATAGAGTACTCGCGCCCGGACACCAACTATATGCGCGCCGACACCATTTATACCTACGTGGTGAGGAAAAACGTCCTCCCCGATTACACCGGCAAGCAGAAGGAAATCCTGGCCGAACTCATGGAAGAGCAGCGCCGTCTCGACGCTGAATACGACTCGCTGCAAACCGCATATAAAGCACGGATAGAAGAGGGGGACACCACCGCCGTCGAGCCTGTGAAGACCGACCTCATAGCCTCCGACCGGCGCCTGCACCGCGATTCCGTCCTCAAGGAGTTTGCCGAGGCCAGCGCCGTGCGCCACGCCCGCTTCTTCAACCAGCAGATTCAGGCCATCGCCGACACCATGCACTTCCGGCAGTTCGACTCGCTGCTTTACCTCAAGCGAAAGCCGATAATATGGTCGGACGAGCGGCAGGTAATGGGCGACACCATAATAGCGCACTTCAACGACTCTACCGTTGACCGCGCGCGCATAGTGGGCGGCTTCGTGGCCGAACATGTGGCCGAGGATTTCTATAACCAGATGAAAGGGAAGCTCATGCTCGCCACCTTCGCCGACCAGAAATTGAAACACCTCGACGTGGACGACAACGTGGAGGTGGTGCTCCTGCCGCAGGAGAAGGATTCCACCTTCAATAAGATAGTGAGGGCGGAGAGCGAGCACATGTCGGTGAACATGAACGGCGACGACCTGGAGAAACTGAAGATGTGGGCTGCCGTCGACGGCACGGTGACGCCGCTATTCAAGCTGAAAGCCGGCGCGCAATACCTCCCCGGGTTCTCCTGGCAGGAGGCGTTGCGCCCCAAGCGCGAATGGTATTACGGCCGCTGGGTCTGGGTCGACGACCTCGGCGAGGAACCCGACGACATGGAGGAATATTTCAGCACCAAGGAACCCTCCGAAAACATCGAGGAATACTTTACCCCTTAGGAGAGCAGGCATGAGCGACATTATTCACAGGCTGCCCGATGCGGTGGCCAACCAGATAGCCGCCGGGGAGGTGGTGCAGCGCCCCGCCTCGGTGGTCAAGGAGCTGGTGGAGAACGCCGTCGACGCCGGTGCGCGGAACATCTCGCTCTTTATCCGCGACGCCGGGCGCACCCTCATCCAGGTTATCGACGACGGTAAGGGGATGTCTGAGAACGACGTGATGATGGCCTTCGAGCGCCACGCCACCTCCAAGATAGCGGCCGCCGACGACCTTATGACGCTCGTGACCATGGGATTCCGCGGCGAGGCGTTGCCCTCCATCTGCGCCGTGGCGCAAGTGGAGATACGCACCAGAACGCGCGACTCCGAGCTCGGGACAGCGCTGCGCATAGACTGCGCGCGCCGCGAGATGCTGGAACCCTGCGTGTGCGAGGCCGGCACCAACATCATGGTCAAGAACCTCTTCTGCAACGTTCCGGCACGCCGCAAGTTCCTCCGCTCGGACGCTTCGGAACTCGCCGCCATCATGCGCGAGTTCGAACGCCTCGCCCTCGTCAACCACCGTCTGCACCTCAGCATCGACACCGGCGGCAAGGTGCTCGACCTGCGGCCCGGCACCTTCAAGCAGCGCATCGCCGACATCTGGAAAAACAACCTGAACCTCCAGCTCCTGCCGGTGGAGGTGGAGACCTCGGTGGTGAAGATTTCCGGCTTCGTATCGCGGCCGGAGTTCGCGCGGCGCCGCAACCCGCTGCAATACCTCATCGCAAACGGCCGCAACATGAAGCATCCCTACTTCCGGAGCGCCATCCTCTCTTGCTATGAGCAACTTACTGCCCCCGACACGCAGCCGTGCTTCTTCCTGCGCTTCGACGTGGACCCCGCCACAATCGACGTGAACATCCATCCGACGAAGAACGAAATCAAGTTCGAGAACGAGCAGGAGATATGGCGCATCCTGCAGTCGGCCGTCCGTGCCGCGTTAGGAAAATTCAGCGCGGTGCCCTCCATCGACTTCGAGGCCGACCCGCTTCCCGCCACTCCTCGGCAGACCTCCGCTCCCGTGACGGCGCCGCCGGTAGGTCTCGACCCCACGTATGACCCCTTCGCTCCGGAGAACAATGCTGCCGCCACACCGCAGGCCGGTCCCGGCGAGTTCAAACCGGTGGAAAACTTCGCGCCGACTCAGGGTGGCTACACGCCTCCGCAGAAACCGCCGCGCAACTGGAACCGCCTTTACAACGACTTCATGGAAGGGGTGAAAGGCTCCGACCGACGCCGCGAAACCCCGCGGCAGACCACTATCTCCGCGCCGAAAACACCATCAAAACAGCCTGACGTGCCGCAAGAAAGCGACTCGCCGCTCTTCCTGCAGCAGGGACTGAAATACATCGTCACCACCTCGGCTCGCGGACTGATAATCATAGACCAATACCGTGCGCATCTCAAAATCCTGTACGAGGAGTTCATGGAGAAGGCGCGGCAGCACACCGCCGTCGGGCAGCATATCCTCTTCCCGCTCATCCTCGACCTTGAACCTGCCCAGACGCTGACGCTCGAAGGCATCGAGGACGAACTGCAACGCATGGGATTCGTGCTCACAAACGCCGGCAATGGCCGCTGGCAGATAGAGGCGGTGCCGTCGCAGCTCACCGACAGCGACCCGAAAGACCTGTTGCTCAAGATAATAGACTCGCTTCAGGCACCGGAGCATGAAGCACCGCTGACGACCGACGACGAGCCGGGACACGACGGATTGACTTCCTCCGCGGCCATGACATCAGCCGAACCGGCGATGGAGGCCACGCTCTCGAAGATAGCCAAAAGCCTTGCGCGCACCGCCGCCATAAAGGGTGGCCGCGCGCTGTCGCAAGCCGAAATGGAGCAGATAGTGAGCCGCCTCTTCCGCCTTCCCGACCCGAACTTCTCCCCCGACGGGCTGCCGGTCCTGGCGCTGCTCGACCCGGCCACGCTGCTGTGACAATTCCGGCATAAAAGCATAACAAGGGAACATAAACCACATAAACCCCATAAATCACATAAACCACATATCCCCCCTACTCCCCGCAGCTCACGTCCGGGCTGCGGCAACAAGCCCATACACTCCCGCACGACGCGCCGTTTCGCGGAGCGGTTCAGGGGAATTTTTAAGGTTTTTTAATTTTCTGTACGGCTTTTTCTTCGTATCTTTGCAGATTAGATTCCGCGTGCTTATCTCAAGCAATGAGCGTGGATTGAAATTAGAAAAATATTAACGACTTATGATAAAAATTAAAACATTCAGCCGCGCTTTGAAAGCCCTCGGCTTTGCCGCCGTCGTGGCAGTGGCCGGTACCGCCGCTTCTTGCAACGACGATGAAGTGGGCTTCAGCCCCTCGTCCATAATCTATCAGGATTATCTGGCACAAGTTACGACCAGCGGATGCGATACCCAAAATCCGGAAGTCACCATCAGTGCCTACGCCGCGCTCCGCAACACCAACGCCTCAGGCACTATCCTGCCTCTCGCCAAGGGTTCGAGTCTCACGGCCAATACCATCGACATGCTCAACATCGCCGACAATAACTATAACTACGGGGCAGTGCTTCCGAAAGGCTCCGTCTCGGCACGTTTCATCTTCAAGAAATCCGACGTCCAGACCTACACCAACCGCATAGAGTTCAAGGACTGCCCGGAGATGCAGCTCGAGAATCTCGGCGGCAAGATAGTCAACGGCAAGGAATACACCATCACGGGCGCCGACCTCATGGACTCGCAGCAGACCGTGCAGATAGTGCTCTACACTACCACCGGCGAAACACAATATCCGGCCATGATGCTGGGCGGCAGCAACTCGTTCCGATTCATCAATGTTCCGGCCGGGACATATCAGCTTTCTGCTTCCGTGACCGTAGAGCAGCGCCTCCAGGAGGCCGATAACAACGCCGGCGGCAAGATTGCCGTTTCGCGCGTTTACCTCTACTCCAACCCTGTAACCGTCGAAGAATAAGAGCCATGCTGTTACCGATATACCTTTACGGCCATCCCGTGCTCCGCGAGGAGGCCGAAGACATAGACAAAGATTACCCGGAGCTTGAAAAGCTGATAGCCGACATGTGGGAAACGATGTACGACGCCGAGGGCGTCGGCCTCGCCGCGCCGCAGATAGGGCGCCCAATCGCGCTCATAGTGCTCGACGGCTCGGTGCTCGCCGAGACGTTCCCCGAATGTAAGGACTCGAAGATGGTGCTCCTCAATCCCTATCTCGAAGTGCTGGAAGACGTCGAACCGGTGACGCGCGACGAGGGTTGCCTCTCGCTCCCGGGAATGTACGAGCCGGTGAAGCGCCACGAGCATGTGCGCCTCACATGGCAGGACGAGAACTTCGTGGAGCACGAAAAAGAGTTCTCCGGATACCTGAGCCGCATAATGCAACATGAGTACGACCACCTGCTCGGCACCGTCTACACCGACCGCGTCTCGCCGCTGCGCAAACAGTTCATCAAATCGAAACTCTCAAACATAGCACATGGCCGTGTACGCTGCGACTATCGCGTGAAAGTCGGCCCCAAAACATCCAAAAAGTAACCGAACACAATGGCTGACGACAAGAAGATAATTTTCTCGATGGTGGGGGTGAGCAAAGTGATTCCCCCCCAGCGACAGATACTTAAGAATATTTACCTCTCCTTTTTCTACGGCGCGAAGATAGGCATCATCGGCCTCAACGGCTCCGGTAAGTCCACGCTGCTCAAAATCATAGCCGGACTTGACAAGAGCTATCAGGGCGACGTGGTCTTCTCCCCCGGCTACAGCGTGGGTTACCTGGAACAGGAACCTAAGCTCGACCCCGAAAAGACCGTCAAGGAGATAGTGCAGGAAGGGGTGCAGCCGACGCTCGACCTCCTGGCGGAATACGACCGCGTTAACGAAGCCTTCGCCGACCCCGAAGTGCTGGAGAACGAGGACAGGATGAACGCCCTGATAGCGCGCCAGGCCGAGCTGCAGGACAAGCTCGACGCCGCCGACGCCTGGAACATAGACAACAAGCTGGAGCGTGCCATGGACGCCCTGCGCTGCCCGCCCGACGACCAGAAGGTATCAACCCTCTCCGGGGGCGAACGCCGCCGCGTGGCCCTCTGCCGGCTGCTGCTGCAGCAACCCGACATACTGCTGCTCGACGAGCCCACCAACCACCTCGACGCAGAGTCCATAGACTGGCTCGAACAGCACCTGCAGCAATATCCCGGCACCGTCATCGCCGTGACGCACGACCGCTACTTCCTGGACCATGTGGCCGGCTGGATTCTCGAACTCGACCGCGGCGAAGGAATCCCCTGGAAAGGGAACTACTCCTCGTGGCTCGACCAGAAGTCGAAACGCCTCGCACAGGAGGAGAAGCAGGCCTCCAAGCGCCGCAAGACGCTGGAGCGCGAGCTGGAATGGGTGCGCATGGCACCGAAGGCGCGCCAGGCCAAGAGCAAGGCACGTCTCTCGAGCTACGACCGCCTGCTCAACGAAGACCAGAAACAGCGCGAGGAGAAGCTGGAAATCTTCATCCCCAACGGGCCGCGCCTCGGCAACAAGGTAATCGAGGCCGTCGGCGTGAAGAAAGCCTTCGGCGGGAAGGTACTCTTCGACGACCTCAACTTCATGCTCCCGCCCAACGGCATCGTGGGCGTCATCGGCCCCAACGGCGCCGGAAAGACCACCCTCTTCCGCCTCATAATGGGGCAGGAAAAGCAGGACGGAGGCACGTTCGACGTCGGCGAAACCGTCAAGATAGCCTACGTGGACCAGACGCACAAGGACCTTTCGCCCGAAAAGACCGTCTACCAGGTAATCTCGCAGGGAGTGGAATCGTTCCGCATGGGAGGCCGCGACATGAACGCGCGTGCCTACCTCTCGAAATTCAACTTCACCGGCGCCGACCAGGAGAAGAAAATCGGCGTCCTCTCGGGCGGCGAGCGCAACCGCCTGCACCTGGCCATGGCGCTCAAGGAGGAGGGCAACGTGCTGCTGCTGGACGAACCTACCAACGACATCGACGTCAACACGCTGCGCGCCCTTGAGGAAGGCCTCGAGAACTTCGCCGGCTGCGCCGTGGTGGTAAGCCACGACCGCTGGTTCCTCGACCGTATCGCCACCCATATCCTCGCCTTCGAGGGGGACAGCAAGGTGACATTCTACCAAGGCTCCTACAGCGACTACGAGGAATACCGGCGCAAGCGCGACGGCAACACCACGCCCCACCGCATACGCTACCGCAAACTCACCGACTGACAGTGAGCATCAGCATAGCCGCGCAGGGCCCCGGGGTTCTGCGCGTGCTTTAATAAGAACCTCAAGTCCCGGATTCGGAAAACGCTGAAATGCGCTGTTTCACCGGCGTGCCGACTTCCGGAACCTTGATTAAGAACTTAATTCTAACCCCGGTGTTTAAGAGGTATGAAGAAGATTATCCTCATCATATTCGCCGCGCTGGCGGCAGTCTGCGGCGCCTCGGCATGGGACCTCGGCGAGAAGTACAAAGGGCCGAAAACGCCCGAAACCGACCTCTCGTGGCATCCGGACATCCTGCCGGGCTACGAGGCGCGCTACGTGAACCAGGGGGAGGCCTTCGACGGCCCCTGCCGCTCCACCATAGTGCGCCTGCGCTCCGGGAAACCCACGCGCCGCGCATACCTCTACATCCACGGGTTCAACGACTACTTTTTCCAGGGGGAGATGGGGCGCCTCTTCGCCGACTCCGCCTTCAACTTCTACGCCGTGGACCTGCGCCGCTACGGGCGCTCGCGCCAGCCGTGGCAGTATCCCTTCAACGTCCGCGACATGCAGGAATACTTCGCCGACATAGACTCGGCGCTGAGCCAGATACGCCGCGACGGCAATGTGGACATCACCCTTTCGGGGCACTCCACCGGCGGCCTTACGGCGCTCTACTATGCGGCGCGGCGCGGCGCACGCTGCGGCGTCAAGAGGGTGGTCACCGACTCCCCCTTCCTGGAATGGAACTACAACGCCTTCTACCGCAACTTCCTGGTACCCATGGTCTCGGGCGTCGGGAAGGTGTTTAAGGACGCCAAGATAAAACAGGCACACTGCGACGGCTACGCCTGCTCGCTGCTCGACAGTTGCCACGGCCGGTGGAACTACGACACCGAGTGGAAAATGCCATACTCGCCGCCCGTCACGATGAGCTGGATAGGCGCAATCGACGGCGCGCAGGGCTACCTGATGCGCCACAGCCGCAACATCACCGTCCCCGTGCTCGTGATGCACAGCAGCAGGAAGGTGGAGGGGTGCGGCTGGACCGAAGAGTTCATGCACGGCGACGCGGTGCTCGACCCCGCCATGCTGCAGGAGCGCGGCGTGAAGATAGGCGCCGAAGTGCGTACCGTGGACGGCGGCCTCCACGACCTTATCCTCAGCCTCCCCGCCCCGCGCCGGCAGGCTTACGACTATATTTTCGACTTTATCAGAACACACTGAGAACCAAATGGATATGAACGACGGATTGACCATAGCCCGGCTACGCTCCCTCTCCTCCCTTTCTAACAGCTGGACGGCCCGCGCGCGGCAGATGCTCGACGGGAAGCAGCTTGCCACGGCGCGCCGATACATGCGCCGCGTGGAAGAGGCGCAGCTCCCCGTTGCGGACGCGCACGGAATACCGGTGCGGCTGCTAATGCTCAGCACGGCGGAACTCTTCGCCGAAAAGGTGGACCCCGACATCAATATCCTCATCGCCATCTCGCTGGCGCCATACGTGCGCGCCGGCGTCTTCCCCGTTGAGGAAGTGATGCGCGACTGGGGCGAGGATGTGGCGTGGCTCGTCAAGACGTTGCTCCACGTCAAGAGCTACTCCACCATCGGTTTGAACGCCGACCAGGACAACTTCCGCGGCCTGCTCCTCTCGCTGGCCGCCGACATCCGCGTCATCATCATCATGATAGTGGAGAACCTGGCGCTGATGCGCATGATAAACCTGCATCCCGACGACGACTGGGTGCGCAGCGTGGCCTTCGAGGCCAACTGCCTCTACGCCCAACTGGCGCACCGCCTCGGCCTCTACGCCATTAAAGGGGAGCTGGAAGACCTCTCGCTCAAGTACACCAACCGCGAGGTGTACAAGCGCATCGCCGCCAGACTCCACGAGACGAAACGCGCCCGCGACGAGTACATAAGGCAGTTCATAGAGCCGGTGCGCCGCGAGCTCACCGCCGCCGGGCTGCGCTTCGAGATAAAGGGGCGCACCAAGTCCATATCCTCAATCTGGGCTAAAATCAAGAAGCAGAAGGTGGACCTCGACGGCATCTTCGACCTCTTCGCTATACGCGTAATCATCGACACGCCGCGCGAGCGCGAGAAACGCGACTGCTGGCTGGCCTATTCCATCCTGGCCGACATGTACACCGCCAACCCTTCGCGGATGAAGGACTGGATTTCACTCCCCAAGAGCAACGGCTACGAGTCTCTCCACGCCACGGTGATGGGCCCCGGCAACAAATGGGTGGAGGTGCAGTTCCGCAGCCGCCGGATGGACCTCGTGGCCGAGAAAGGCCTTGCCGCCCACTGGCGCTACAAGGGCGGCCACGGCGACACCTCCGACCAGTGGATGAACAACATACGCGACATCCTGGAAAGCGGCGACGAGGGCGCCATGCAGCTCATGAAGGGCATGCGCCTGGACAATTACGCCAAGGAGGTCTTCGCCTTCACTCCCAAAGGCGCCCTTCTCCGGCTCCCAAAGGGAGCCACGGTGCTCGACTTCGCCTTCGCCATACACTCCGGCGTGGGTTCGCGCTGCGTCGGCGCCATCGTGAACGGCCGACACGAAAAGATTAACTACAAGGTGCAGAACGGCGACCTTATAGAGATAGTCACCTCGTCGACACAGACGCCAAAGCAGGACTGGCTGGCGACGGTGGTCACCTCCAAGGCGCGCAACAAGATACGCCAGAGCCTCAACGAAAGCCGTGTCCGCAAGGCGCAGCTCGGCAAGGAGACGCTGGAACGCCGCGCACGCAACCGCAAACTCGAATATGACGAGGCACTGCTGATGCACCTCATCAAGAAGCGGGGCTACAAGATGGTTAACGACTTCTACGCCGACATCCACGACGAGAAGGTGGACCCCGGACGGTTCCTCGGCGACTATGTGGCCGCCGCCGCGCGGCAAAAGGCCGAAGAGGCGCACCGTGTATCCGCCGAAGAGTTCAAGATAGTCAACGCTCCGGAGACCGACGACCGCGACATAATCACCATCGGCGACCGCTCGCTGCGCGGCATGAACTACCGCTTCGCCCGTTGCTGCAACCCCATCCACGGCGACGACGTCTTCGGCTTCATATCCTCGGACGGCCTCGTGAAAATCCACAAGTCAGACTGCCCGAACGCCGGGAACATACGCCGCCGCTACCCCTACCGCCTTATCCGCGTGCGGTGGAGCGACACCGAAGGCGCTTCCACGCTGCGCCCCGTTACGCTGCGAATCATCGGCACCGACGACATCGGCATCGTAACAAACCTCACATCCATCATCTCCAAAGACCCCGACACGCAGTTGCGCAACATCTCCATCTCCTCGGACGACGGCATCTTCCAGGGGCACCTCGTGCTCGGGGTTTCGGGCAACCGGTCGCTCAATATGCTCGTCAAGAAGCTGAAAGGGGTGAAGGGAGTGAAGGACGTGACCCGTTGCTGACCCAAAGAATTTACTACTAACATATAAGCACTTTTAGACAAATGACATTAAGAAAAGAAGACCTTGAAATCCTTGAAAAGAAAGGAATTACGCCCGAAAAGTTCGAGCGGCAGCTAAAGATGCTCCGCACCGGCTTCCCCTGTCTGCGCCTGAAGGGCGCCGCCACCGTGGGCGACGGCATCACCCGCGTGACGCCGGAACTCGAGAAGACCGCCGTCGGCATCTGGGATGACTATGCCGCACGCGGCGGCAAGGTGGTGAAGATGGTGCCCGCCAGCGGCGCCGCCTCCCGTATGTTCAAGAACGTGTTCGCCTTCCTAAACGGCAAGGACTCCAAGCCGCAGGACGACTTCATGAAGACCTTCTTCGCCCGCATAACGGAGTTCGCCTTCTTCGACGCCCTCAACGCCGCCGCAATGGCCGACGGGGGCAAGAGCATCCTCTCGCTCATTGCCGACGGCGAATACAAGAAAGTGGCCTCTCTGCTCCTGGAAACACCGGGACTGGGCTACGGCAAGCTCCCGAAGGCGTTGCTCCGTTTCCACAAGGTGCCCGGCGCGTCGCGCACGCCGCTTGAGGAACACCTGGCCGAAGGGGCGCAGTATGCCGCCGACCGAAAGGGGAACGTGGCCGTGCACTTCACCGTCAGCGAGGAACACAAGGAACCCGCCCTGCGCAAGGTGGAAGAGGTGAAACGCCTCATGGAGCAGAAGTACGGCGTGAAATACGACATCACATTCTCCGTGCAGAAACCCTCCACCGACACCGTCGCCGCCGACCTCAAAGGGGAACCGTACCGCGAGAACGGCGACCTCTTCTTCCGTCCCGGCGGCCACGGAGCGCTCATAGAAAACCTCAACGACCTGGAGGCGGACATCGTCTTCCTCAAGAACATAGACAACGTGGTGCCCGACGCACTCCGCGAGAAGACCATTCTCTTCAAGAAGATAATCGGCGGCGTGCTCGTGGGCGCCAAGATACGCCTCGACGAGTATTGCCGCAAGCTCGAAAACGGCAAGACCCCCTCGCGCCGGGAGATGGAGGGGATGCTCGACTTCGCACGCAAGACGCTCTGTATCACCGAAGAACGTGCGGATGATATGGAGGACCAGGAGCTGGCCGGATACCTTTTCGGCAAATTCAACCGCCCGCTGCGCGTCTGCGGAATGGTGCCCAACGAGGGTGAACCCGGCGGAGGACCCTTCCTCGTCTATGGAGCCGACGGCACCGTGTCGCCGCAAATCCTCGAAACCTCGCAGATAGACCTCAAGGACCCGGCTGCCGCCAGGATGCTCAAGGAGGCCACGCACTTCAATCCCGTGGACCTCGTCTGCGCCGTGCGCGACTACAAGGGACGCAAGTTCAACCTCCCCGACTTCGTGGACCCCACCACCGGTTTCATCTCGCAGAAGAGCCGCGAGGGAGTGGAGATAAAGGCGCTGGAGCTGCCGGGTCTCTGGAACGGTGCCATGGCAGGGTGGAACACCATCTTCCTCGAAGTGCCCGCCGGGACCTTCAACCCCGTCAAGACGGTCAACGACCTGCTACGTCCCGCCCATCAACCCGTTTAACCTTAAAATTACACTTTATGGACATGAACTATTTTGCCGGGCGCAGGACGCGCCGCCATTTCACCGACCGCCGCGTGGACGATGCGTTGCTACAGAAAATCGTGGCCGACGCCTCGCACGCCCCCAACACCGGCAACATGCAGACTTACAGCATCGTGGCCTCGCGCAAAGGGGAGGGACGCAAAGCCCTGGAAGGTTTCCATTTCAACCAGCCCGCCGCCGTGGAGGCCGACGTCCTGCTCACCGTCTGCGCCGACTTCAATCTCTTCTCGCGCTGGTGCCGCCTCAGCGGCGCCGAACCCTGTTACGACAACTTCATGTCATTCTCCTCGGCCATGACAGATGCCGTAATCCTCGCCCAGCAGATAGTGACCGTCGCCGAACTCAACGGCCTCGGCTCATGCTATCTCGGCACCGTCACCTACAATCCCGGGGAGATTTCGCAGCTTCTCGGGCTTCCGGAACTGGTGGTGCCGGTGGCTTGCGTGGCACTGGGTTATCCCGCCGACGGCGGCGTTGAGGCCGAGCGGCTCGGAACCCCGGCATTCCTCTTCAGCGAGAAATATCCGGAGCTCACAGACGCCCAGATTCTGGAGAACTACCGCGTGAAGGACGAGTACCCCGACAACGCCCGGTTCGTGGCCGAGAACGGCAAAGAGAGCCTCGCGCAGGTATTCACCGACGTGCGCTACACCCGCGCCATGATGGAGGGCAGCAGCGAAAAGCTCCTCGCCGCCATCCGCCGCGCCGGCTTCCTGAAATAACGCGTATATGGAGAGCAGGCAAGGGGCGGAGACCACCCTATGGAACGGAGGCATTCCTGCCTCCGCCAAAAGCCGCGCCAGCGGCTAACACACCCCCTGCCAGGCACTGACGCGCCTTCAGGCGGGCAGGATGCCCTCCTTTCATAGAGGTGCTCCATATGCTAATCCGACTTTTAGAACAATTTTAAAGCTGCAACCGTATTGCAACCGTCCCACGCGGACGGTTGCAATTTTTTATGTGAGGGTAGCAAAAAGCTGCAACCGTTGCAACCCATTCTGCAACCGTCAAAGGGGTACGGTTGCAGGATATTATTCAGTAACGCAGTTGATTACGGAGGTTGCAACCGTTGCAACCCTTAATTGGGTAAAACCTATATGAGAGTAAATATATACCCATAAGGGGGGTATAAGGGGGGTAAGGGAGGGTATATATGTATCATAGGAAATTATAGGGCAAAAATGGGTTGCAACGGTTGCAATACTTCGTTAAAATTTTTAACATCCGACATTTGGGACAATTTGCATGTATAGCGTAGCCAAGGGGGCGGAGGCCTCCCGGCCTCCGTGAAAACATGGTGTTGGGCTGCACGGGGGGTGTTTCACGGAGGCAGGAATGCCTCCGTTCCATAATAAAGCCACGGTACACTCGTTGCGCACCGTGGCTATGAGACTATGAGGCCCGGGTTCTGGTTATTTCGCGGTCAGTTCGCCGAAATGGGCTTTCTCAAGCTGGTCGTTGACATACTGCGCCGTTACCTCGAATGTCTTGGGCTTGGTGGTCGGGAGCTCGAACATGGCGTCCACCATCACGGTCTCCACGATGGAGCGGAGCCCGCGGGCGCCCAGCTTGTATTCCACGGCCTTGTCCACTATGGCGTCGAGGGCTTCGTCGCTGAAAGTCAGTTCCGTGCCATCCATGGCGAAGAGTTTCACGTACTGTCGCACGATGGCGTTCTTAGGCTCGGTGAGGATGCGGCGCAGGGCATCGCGGTCCAGCGGCTCGAGGCTGGTCAGAACGGGCAGACGCCCCACGATTTCGGGTATGAGGCCGAAGGTCTTGAGGTCTTGCGGCGTGACGTAGCGCATCAGGTTTTCGCGCTGGTGCTTCTTGGCCACTTCGTCCTTGCCGTAGCCTACGACGCGCGTGTTGAGTCGGGCGGCGATGCGGCGTTCTATCCCCTCGAAAGCGCCGCCGCAGATGAAGAGGATATTCGTGGTGTCCACCGGAATCATCTTCTGCTCCGGGTGTTTGCGGCCACCGTTCGGGGGCACGAGGACGGTGCTTCCTTCCAGGAGTTTGAGCAGGCCTTGCTGGACGCCCTCGCCGCTGACGTCGCGGGTGATGGAGGGGTTGTCGCTTTTGCGGGCTATCTTGTCTATCTCGTCGATGAAGACGATGCCCTTTTCGGCCTTCTTCACGTCGTAGTCGCAGGCCTGGAGCAGACGTGTGAGCAGCGATTCTATGTCCTCGCCTACGTAACCGGCCTCGGTCAGCACCGTTGCATCGACGATAGTGAAGGGGACGTCGAGCAGGCGGGCTATGGAGCGGACGAGCAGCGTCTTGCCGGTGCCGGTGGGTCCCACCATGATGATGTTCGACTTTTCTACCTCCACGCCGTCGTCTCCGGCGTCTTTCTTCTTGCGTCCGCGTTTCTTGGGCGCGACGTCGCCTGAGGCAGCGGCACGCTGCCGGATGTCCTCGAGGCGCTTGTAGTGGTTATAGACGGCCACGGAGAGGTATTTCTTGGCGTTGTCCTGCCCGATGACGTAGTTGTCGAGGAACTCCTTGATTTCCACCGGCGTGGGGATGGTGTGCTTCTCCTCCCGGGGGGCGTCGCCGGATTTCTCGGCAAGGGCTTCGTCGCGGGCCTCGTCTATGGCCTCGATGCAGTCGGAGCAGAGGTTGAGCCCCGGGATGATGGTCACCATCTTGACGTAGCCCGACTCCTCGCGGCCGCACATTGCGCAGATTGTTTTTTTTGCCATGCTCGGATAACGTTATTCCTGTTCTTTGGAGGGGTTGACGAGTACCTTGTCTATCATGCCGTATTCCTTGGCTTCCTGCGCCGTCATCCAGTAGTCGCGGTCGGAGTCGGCGTAGACCTTGTCGTAGGGCTGGCCGGAGTGGTCGCTGATGATGCGGTAGAGCTCCTCCTTGAGTTTGAGGATTTCGCGTGCGGTGATTTCTATGTCGGAAGCCTGTCCCTGGATGCCGCCCATCGGCTGGTGGATCATGACACGGGAGTGGGGGAGGGCGAAGCGTTTCCCTTTCTCTCCGGCCACGAGGAGCACGGATGCCATGGAGGCCGCCATGCCGGTGCAGATGGTGGAGACGTCGCTGTTGATGTACTGCATGGTGTCGTAGATGCCGAGGCCGTCATAGACGCTGCCGCCGGGGGAGTTGATGTAGATGCTGATGTCCTTCTCGGGGTCCACGGAGTCGAGGTAGAGGAGCTGTGCCTGGATGATGTTTGCGCTCTGGCTCGTTACCTGCGTTCCGAGGAAGATGATACGGTCCATCATGAGGCGCGAGAACACGTCCATCTGGGTGACGTTGAGCTGGCGCTCTTCGAGGATGTAGGGGTTCATGTAGTCGGCCTGCGGAGCCGTGGAGGAGAGGGATACGCCCTGTGCGCGGGTGTTTATGAACCGACGGTAATCGTCGAGTGTGTTGGGATTCACCGCTGCGTTGGAGACGGCGAATTTATGGAAATCATCTCTTGTCATATTCTTGTAGATTAACGGTAAAATAATTTAAGATGCACCGTGGGACAATTGTCGTGCCAGAAAGGGTTAACGGTTGCAAAAAGGGAATCGGCGGACGCACCGCGAAAGCAGCGAGCCCGCCGATGATATGTTTTGGGGAGCGTCAGGGCGAAGCAATGCTACGCGCCGTGGCGTCAGTATGGCCGCGGCTATTATGCTTCCGCGGGTTTCTCTCCGGTGTTGAACAGGGCGTTGAACTCGTCGACGGTGACGTCCTTGTTGTCAATGGTCACTACGTCGTGGATTTTGCTGAAGACCTTCATGTTGAAGGCGTCGCGGGCCACGCGTTCGCGCACTTTCTTGTCGGCCAGAATCTGGTCGGCATATTTGTCGAGCGTCTCTTCGGGCACGGAGGTCATGCCGTATTTGGCGAACTCGTTGCGTGCCATGAGGCGGGCCACTTCCTTGAGGTCGCTCTCTTCGAGCTTGAGGCCCTCTTTCTCTGCGAACTGGTCTTCGATGAGCTGCCATACGAGGTCTTCGGCGGCTTCGGCATACACCTTGTCGATGTTCTCGTCATTGAGGTTCTCGTTGTTCATGCGCAGGTATGCCTTGAGCACTTCGTCGGGAAGCTCGACCTTGCCGGCGGCTTTGGTGATGACGTCGCGCGCGTCGATGCTGAAGCGGTAGTTGCTGTCGGCCACGAGCTGCTGTGCAATCATCTCCTTGAGGGCCTTGCGGTATTCCTCCTCGTCGTGTACCTGGTCTTTGCCGAACACTTCGTCATAGTATTCCTGGCCGAGCTGGGCGGGGTTGAGGACGATGATTTCCTTGACGTCGAAGCGGAAGTTGCCGGTATGGGCGTCCACTTCCCCCTTGTCTATTCCGAGCATCGAGGAGAGTTCCGTGGGGTTGGAGTCGCAGGTTGCGGCGGGGTTGAACACTATTTCGTCGCCTACGTGCTTGCCCATGAAGAGCTGGCGCTGTTCCTCGTTCTTGAAGTACTTGGGAGCCACGATGCCGTTCTCCTGCACGATGCCGCCTTCCTTGACGGTGCCGTCTTCGTTAAGCTCGGTGATGACGCCTTTCACCAGGGCGTCTTCGTTGACGGTGTCGCCCGGTTCCTGTTTGCCGAGACGGCGGCGCAGGGCTTTGTCCTGGTTGTCGAGCATCTCCTCGCTCACCTCGATGGTGTAGTAGGGGATGTGCATCTCCTTGTCGATTTTGACGTCGATTTCGGGAGCGAGACCCACCTCGAACTCGAAGGTGAAGTCCTTGTTTTCGATATTGAAATCCTCGGAGCGTTTGGGCATCGGGTTGCCGAGCACGCGGAGTTTGTTGTCGTTTATATAGTTGGATAGGGCATCGCTTACGGTTTCGTTGATGACGTCATATTTCACGGATTTGCCGTATTTTCTGCGGAGCAGCCCTTCGGGAGTGTGGCCGGGGCGGAATCCGGGTTCCGGGCGTGATTCCCCGATTTTGCGAAGCTCTTTTTTTACCTTGTCTGCGTAGTCGTTTTCTTCAAGCGTGATGACGATTTTGCCTGTTACATCGTTCAGCTTGTCGTATGTTACATTCATGTCTAAGATATGTATTAAAATTTATTTTTCTATCTAAACTCGTATCGTGCGGCTTCGTGGAGAGAGAAAAGCGCACAATGAGCACGCGAAGTTACAAAATATCTTCCGTATTAACAAATCCGGACGGCGCGAATTTCGCCGCGCCCCAGAATTTAAGTTTTTTTATAGGTCAGGCAGTCGGTATTCTGGCATTTCCGACATGACTCCACTGTAAAATTAGGGACCGGGTCATCGCTGAACCGGGCTTGCCTCGCTTTGGAGTCTTGCGAACGGGAAGACCGGACGCAGAAGCTGCGCAATGTATACGGTCCGATTTGCCTCCAGTCCGCTATCGTGGCAGGGTGTTTATCCGTGTAGGTCCCCGCAGGGATATTGCTACGGAAGCGGAGGAGAGAATCCTCGCGGAACGCCGTTGCTCGTTTATGGCCACCTTTGACGCGACACCATGTCTTAACGCCAAGCTGGAAGACCTGGACATTGATTATATCAAGACTAAATATTTCCCGATGGCGTTTGATGCGGAAACGTTTGCTACGGACAGACGAGACATTAAGGAACAGTTGGCGTCGGTACATCTTTACGACCGTGATAATGTCATGCACGAAGAAAGAAGCCGCGCTATGCTTGTGCGCGGCTTCTGTTTATTTGCGGGTTAGGAATGGCGGTTAATAGGGGCGCTACTGGTTGTTTTGTACTGCGAGGTTGGGGACGGGACCGAAGCGGTTTTCGGTGGGCTCGCTTGCCTGGCAGAACCATACTATGAGGACGATTGCGCCCACGACGGGGATTAAGACGATGAAGTACCAGCCACCGGCTTTGCCAATGTCATGGAGACGGCGCCATATCAGGCCCAGTGTGGGAAGTAGAATTGCCAGGGAGTAGATTAACATGATAATCCCAAAGATGTTTAACGAGGGTTCAGGAACGGAGGTATATCCCGTGTAGGGGTCATACGCTGAAATCGCCTGTGAGCTTGCCATGACCGTATTGGCGATGTTAAGCGGAAGCATGACGATAATGTTGAAGAGGCAGAACCACCAGTATTCCGAGCGGGAGGCGCGGCCACGGAAGTTGCAATAGTCGGAGAAGGCACGCTGGATGGCTTCGCCGAAGCTTACTTGTCTTTGATACATAATGAAGAGTTTTTTTCGTTTTGTGTTGCAAAGGTAATCATTAGTTGTGATAAATGCAAATTGTTCTTAATAATTTGACGAACCTTGCGGATTTTTTGACGAACACCCGATTTTCAGAGTCCGGGAAGAGACAGAAGGAGCCGGCGCGTCAGCGGCGGCGGAAGTGGGGATGGTGGGCTTCGAGTTCGTGGAGAAGGTGGGTGGTGTTTACGTGTACGTATATTTCGGTGGTGGAGATGGATTCGTGGCCGAGCAGTTCCTGGATTGTGCGCAGCGATGCGCCCCCTTCCAGCAGGTGGGTCGCGAAGCTGTGGCGCAGCGTGTGTGGACTTACCTCTTTGTTGACGCCTGCGCCGGCGGCAAGGTCGCGCACCACGTAGAAGACCATCACGCGTGTCATGCCGCGCCCCTGGCGGCTGAGAAAGAGGATGTCCTCCTGCCCGGGGCGAATGCGGCCGCGCGAACGTATTTCGAGGTATTGCGGCAGCAACTCGCACGTGCGCGGAGAGAGCGGCACGAGGCGCTGCTTGCTGCCTTTCCCTTCCACTATGGCGTAGCTCTTGTCGAGGTGGAGCATCGAGATGCGCAGCGAACATAACTCGCTGACACGAAGCCCGCTGCCGTAGAGGGTTTCTATTATCAGCTCGTTGCGCAGGGCGAAGGGGGAATCCCCGGGGATGGCGGCGAGCATGGCGTCGATTTCTTCCACGTCGAGCACTTCCGGGAGATGTCGCCCTATTTTCGGCGATTCCATAAGCTCCATCGGGTCGGCGGCGATATAGTTTTCGAGTTCGAGCCAGCGCATGTAAGAGTGAATGCCGGCCATCATCCGTGCCTGCGAGCGCTGCCCTATCCCGGCATCGGTCAGGGCGGCGAAGAACTCAAGTATGTTGTCGTGGGTCAGTTCGTCGGGCGGCAGGGAATTGCAGTCGCAATACTGCATCAGGGCGCGGACGTCGCGGAGGTATGCTTCCACGGTATTGTCGGCCATACCGCGTTCCAGGCGCAGATGTGCGGCGAACTCGCTGAGCATCCGTTCTTCCTCTTTCAGCGGCCGCAGAGGGGGGCGGTAACCGTCTGTCATATAGCGTATTTTATGAAGGCTATGTCACGGCGTGCCACCGCTATGAGGACATCGTGACCTTCGAGGATAACGCCGCGCGGCATAGTCTCCTCTATCTCGCGGAGCGTAGCGGGTTCCGGGTCGATGACGAGCGATGCGACGGTGTCTGCCCCCGGCTTGGCAAGGCGTTCGAGAGCGGCGTCTGGGAGGTGTCCGCGGGCTATGCAGAGGTCCGCCGAGGCATCTTGCGTACGCTCCACAGTGCCGGGAGCGTGGCTGTAGATTTCGGGAAGGCCGGGGTCAATCCACACGTTGCGCCAGGGGAAACGCGCACAGAGTCGGTGGGCCATCCTCACGAGGTGGCTGTGCCGCCCGCCGGGATTGCAGGGAAGGCAGTCCAGCTCGTCGTAGAGGTAATAGCGCCCGTGCCGGCGCACCACATCGTTTATGAGCCGGTATGCCATCGGGGAATGGACGCCGAAGCCGAGGTAGTGGCGACGCCGCTTGTAGGAGTCGGCGGGATGCAGGAGCCAGCGGAGCGGAGAGGACATGGCGTGTGGGACGGGATTATTCGGTGGCCTGTACTTCCGTATTGCCGCCGTCGTGCTTTTTGCGGCGCGGCATGTAGCGGCGCCCCACGACGCAGGCCAGCGCACCGAGGCAGACTATGTAGATAAGGATAATCGAGGCCACGGAAATACTCTCGGCGCGTTCCACGCTCTGCGGCTTGAACTCGAAGGTTACGGTATGGTTGCCCGCCGGGAGGTTAAGGGCGCGCAGCACATAATTGACGCGGCCGATTTCCACCGGTTTGCCGTCGACGGTTGCCTGCCAGCCCCAGGGGAAGTATATTTCCGAGAAGACGGCGATGCGCGCACGGGAGAGGCGCGAATGGTAGGTGAGGCGGTTCGGCGCGTAGGTAGTCTCAAAGATGGTGTCGCCGGCGGCTGCGGGAGCCGATGTCTTCAGCACTTTCTCGAACTGCCTGTCGGCGACTGCCATTCGGCGGGGATCCAGGCTGTCAAGGGCTTTCATCTCGGTATTGGCGTCGCTGACGTAGCGTATGTGGTCCACGAACCAGGCGTTGCCCATGGCGTCCGGATTCTGCACAACGGTGTCGCCCTGCATTATCACATACTTGGCGTTGAGCATGTTGAGGACGGCCATGTTGTTTTTGGCAATCTGGTGTTCCAGCAGGTCGTTGTAGCGCGTCAGCTTGGCGGCGTGGTATCCGCCGATTGTCTTGTGGAAATAAGAGGAGCGGGCGGCCGTCATGCCGGGAAGGTCGAGCACACGGTAGTTCTGCGCCGTATCTTTGAGAATCTGGACATCGGCTGCGGTAGGCTGGAACGGTGCCTCTTCATAAGGCTCCACGAAATTGTCGGAGTTGACATAGCGCTTGTTGACCGACACGAGGTCGAGCACCAGGAGCACTCCGAGTCCGCAGACGAGCCACGCGGGTTTGATGCCCGATTTCTTGAAGTATAGCATCAGCAGTCCGAAGGCCAGCAGGATGAAGATGAACGAGCGGAGCGAGTCGGCGCTCACCAGGGAGCGCCGCGTTTCCTGGATGGCGCCTAACGCACCGGCGAACTGCGGGTTGCCGAGCGCACCTTGCTGCCGCAGGAAGTCCATCTCGTTGGCCGAGAACGTGTTGCCGAAGAATCCGGGGGCGACCCAGCCGATGAGGCAGATGACTGCCCCGATGCCGAAGATGCAATAGAATTGCAGCGAATAGCGCTTGAAGAAGTCGGGAGTGCTGATTATCTCGCGCAGGCAGAGGATGGCCAGCAGCGGTATGGTGAACTCCACTATCACGAGTATCGACGATACGGTGCGGAACTTGTTGTAGAGCGGGAAATGGTCAATGAAGAGGTCGGAGAACCACATGAAGTTGTGTCCCCAGGAGAGGAAGATGGCCAGCACGGTAACGGCGAATAGCGCCCAGCGCATGGGTCCTTTCCCCACGAAAAGGTAAAGGACGGCGAGCAGCAGGACGAACGCGCCCACGTAGACCGGGCCGTTGGTCATCGGCTGGTCGCCGAAGTATTGCGGGAATTGCTGGAGCACATATTGCTCCTCGGCTCCGTATTGCTGCCCACGGTCGGTCTGGTCGAGCGAGAGTATCCGGTTCTCGCCGCCCACCGGCTTGATGGTGGCGCCCCCCTTGACGTTGGGGATGAGCAGCGTCAGGGTTTCGTCCACGCCGTAGCTCCAGCCGGTGATATAGTCTTTGTCGAGACCTTTCGTTGCGCCTCCGGCATCAGGGGCTGAAAGCTCCGTGGCGCGGCCGCGGATAGTCTCTTTGGAGTATTCGTAGCTGTTATAAAGGCTCGTGGCGTTGGCACCCACGGCCACCAGCCCGGCACCGACGACGCAGGCCGTCGCTATCCCCCAGCGCTTCATCTCCTTCTGGCGGACGGCGTTGATAAGCCATGCTATGACCATAGCCAGCACCACGAAGAGGAAATAGTAGGTCATCTGCGGATGGTTCGATTGCAATTGCAGCGCCCCGAAGAGGGCGGTGAGCGCCGCGCCGCCGAGGTATCGGCCGCGGTAGCAGAGCGCCAGGCCGCCGATGGTAGGCGGTATGTAGGCCAGCGTCACGAATTTCCAGATATGGCCGGCGCCGATGAGGATTATAAAGTAGGTTGAGAAACCCCATGCCAGCGCGCCGAAGAGCGCGTTGTACCACTTGAACCTGAAGCACAGGCACATGATGAAGAAACCCAGCATCATGGCGAAGAGCAGGTTGGCGGGGGAGGGGAGCCACAGGGTGTAGAGCTTTGCCACCCAGTCGAGCAGCGACGAGGAGGCGTATGACGGGGAAATCTGGAAGTTTGGCATTCCGGAGAACAGCGAGTTGGTCCAGCGCGACGATTCGCCGGTCTGTTCGGCGTAGGCTTTCACCTCCTGGCCGTTGGCGAGGCCTTGCTGGATGTCGGCTTGCTGCAAGACGTTGCCCTGCACGTCGTCGGGAAAAAAGAAAAGTAGTGAGACAATGGCCAGGAAAGCCACCGAGATTAATGCGAAAACAGCAGATTTCTTCATAATATTCTTCGTTGGGAGCGGGGAGCGGGGTGTGGAGATTTCGGGAGAGGGGAGAGCGGGGCGGAATTATATTTGCATGCCGCCGCACTGTGGGGAGGCGGCGGCATGCTTTTTCCGGCCGTCACGGGCCGGTGTGGGGGTAGGTCACCGCAGGCTGCGGGGTCAGTCTATCTCGAGGTCTATCTGGCGGTTCATGCTCTGCTCGAGCGAAATCAGGGTCTCCGTTTCGGTGACACCGGCGATGTGCTGGATGCGGTCGTTGAGCAGTTCCATGAGGTGCTGATTGTCCTGGGCATAGACTTTGATAAGCATGGAGTACGGGCCTGTGGTGAAGTGGCATTCCACCACCTCTTTGATTTTTTCGAGTTCCTTGACTACTTCGCGATAGAGAGAACCCTTTTCAAGTTTCACGCCGACGTATGTGCAAGTGTTGTAGCCGAGTCGACGGGGATTAACGTTATATCCTGAACCTACGATGACTTTCATCTCTATCAGGCGCTGGATGCGCTGATGGATGGCGGCACGCGACACGCCGCACACGGCGGCGACATCTTTCGATGCTATGCGTGCATTCTTCATAATAATATTCAGAATTTTACGGTCTAATTTGTCTATTCTGTCCAACATAAAATATAATCTTAATATCGGCACAAAATTAATATAAATAATTCATACTGCAAGTAACCAAGGGTGAAAAAATATTAAAATGCGCAAAAAAGGCAGTCGAAATAGTGAAATGGATAAAAAAACTGACCGAAAAGGGGGACGTAACCTCTACTCCCCTGTTTTCAAGCCTGCGGACGCCCGGTGGCCCGTAACCTCAAAATTCCGGTATGCCAGCCGCATAAATCCCGTATTTCCGTGCCGCTTCACGCCCGGCAAGCAGAAACAGGACTGTGCGCGGAGCAGTGGGATGGGGGCTAATTGGTTTCTTACTGATGTACTAACGTAAGGAAATACTGACGTATGGATGAATTGACGTACTAACGTATGAACTGATTGCACTCAGAAAAAAACAACATTTCACATCTATGTGAAATAATTGTCGTATCTTTGCGTTATAATCTAAAAGGACAATAGATATGAGCGAAGTAGAACTGGTTTTAGTCAACGATACTGACAAGTGTACCATTTACACCATTCAGTTTTAGGAAGAATCCGAGACTGAATATGAGCGTTTTTATTCCAAATTCATTGAGGACGCTCAATTGAATAAGGACTTATTGCGCATAGTGCAAATTTTAGATAAGATTGCCGATGAAGGTGCGCTGGAACGTTTCTTCCGTCCCGAGGGCAAGATGCGTGATTCTGTGGTGGCTCTTCCTG
>OGNF01000258.1_pt1 | contig 61372 bp, 54 predicted proteins | sample 1573321 | NCBI WGS metagenome assembly OGNF01 (sample SAMEA2581911, study PRJEB24529) | metagenome | biome: Human gut stool | place: China | collected 2011 | reverse complement strand
TATAAAATATAGTTCTCCGCAGACCCTTGAAAACACTGGATTTATCGCAGGTGAGCTTTTCCTTATTGTTTCCCTTGTGTTATATCGTCCCATCGGTGTTTCGAACTCTGATGCGGTTTTGGAATCTCGATTTATCTTTTACCGATACTTTTATGGCTGATAAATATTCTAAATTCGGTCCTGCACCAAGAACTCCTTCCTCTATGCAGCGTTCTTATCTGCTTTCCATTGACTTTAAAGTTACCTCGATAACAGAATGGGCTGCCCAGCTTAAAATCAATCCCCTTTATGCCATCCTCAGTGGGTTTGAACCTGGTAATACTCCCGGGGTTGGCACTTTTTATGATTTTATAAACCGCTTGTGGAACTCTGATGATGACCATATGTCACCACATATCCATCCTCTTAAAACCAAGGTTAAGAAGCCTAAAACAAAAGGCACGAAAGCTGATTCTGTATCCACAGGACTTATTCATCCGGATTCTTTGGCTCTAGCCGGTGATGGAACTCCTGTTGTAACTTCACACAGAGAACGGAAAAAGCGTATCTGTAAATGCAAAGACAATGGCATTACTGACTGCAAATGTGACCGCTACTTTTCCCAGCCTGATTGTGATATCGGCTGGGATTCTTCCCGTGACTGTTATTATCATGGCTATGATCTGTACATGCTTGTTGATTCACAAAGTGACTTACCGGTATTTCCTCATTTTTGCTGTGCTTCAAAACATGATTCACATGGATTCCTGCACGCTTTTTTCAGGATGAAATTCAAATGTCCTAAAATCAGTCATAAAAATGGCTGTATCTCCTGTACCTGCGAAACTCCCTGTTCTGATGCAAAATACGGACGCACGGTTCATTTGGTCATGAAAGATACTCCAAGATTATTCAACAATCCGCCAAGGAGCAGTAAGGAATGGAAGCTGGAATACAATGCAAGGACTTCTGCTGAGCGTTCTAACAAACGCGAGAAATTAGACTTTAAATTAGAAGACGGCAGACACCGCTCAACTAAGATGTGGTACTGCCGCCTCTATCACATCCTGATGTTACAGCATCTGGATGCATGGGATTTGCCGTTTGAATCCACCCTGAGAAAGTTAATTTTGAACGTAGCATAATCCTACAGATATCATACCTCATTTTTTGGCATAGCAACAGTCCTATGTCTATTTTTTGTACCCATTTTTTCTATTCCGAATAATATTTGCTTGTCAAAGTTCAATGCCAGAATTTCGCTGGCATGATCAATCAGAATTCCGAGAGATCATATAATTCTAATCTGACCAGAATTTAGGTTTACACTGTCTTCTCGTATGTTAGATATTTCATACTCTCTGGCGCCTGTAGCAAAAAGGACTTCCACAACTGCTATATCCCTCAATTTGTATTTATAACCTGTTAAACCATTCTCCTTTAGGCAATCATACATGTAATTTAATAACATCTCTATTTCTTCTCGCGGTATTACCCTCGGAAGAGTCAAGGTTTCTTTAAATTTAACTTTAATCTTCCTAAAAGGATTGCGCGATATAATCTCTTCTTCCTCCAAATAATGAAATAGTGCTTTTACACTGGCAATTTTCCTCTTAACTGTTTTTTGCTTATACATACGGTGAAGATATAAGAGATATGAATTCAGCTTTTCTTTATCTGGATTATTTTCACTTTCTCCAATCAATACCATAAACTGTTCCAGATCCGCTCTATATGCCTTTATTGTCTTGTCATTAAGCTCTTTTTGAAATTTACAATAGTTCAAATATTTATTAATTTGTTCTTTTAAAATCATTATGGCAGCCTCCCTATTTTGTAGATAAAACATATAGTAATATTTAACATATATATCTGCAATCATACATTTTTAGTTGCCATATTCTTTATATTTTTAGCATAGTAATTATCTTTATAATTGAATTACCATCAAAAATCTGCTTATTTATTATATAACTGATTATCGCCCTTTCATCTACTTAACCAATAAATGAAGTAGTAGTTGAACCAATGAACGTCCTGTTGATGTCATTTAAGAATAATCTTTGAGCAGTGCCAAGAATATCCTTCTGAGTAGATGGCACTCTGATACTTGGAGATTCAGCAGATGTAAAGTAATCAACAACATCACCTGTTGTTTTCTTTTCCTTTGCTGTATAGTTTCTCCTCTGATATTCATTCTGCCAGTCCATATACAGATAATATTCACTTACAGAGCTGTTGCAGCCAAATGCAGCAACCGGCTTATAATTGCCACTCTGACCCATATAAACATCCAAAGGTGTATACAGATTTGTATCAAGATTGAGCAACCAATACCTCGGAGTTATCTGCATCTTATAGTATAAGTTACTATCCGTGTATTCGCCACTTGTATCCAGATTCTCTCCATAGTAATTACCAATAGTACTGATATCCATGTAGAGATTATAGCCAGGACGCATCGGCTCTATCAATATTGATAAAGGTATCTGATATATTAACAGCTTCACCACCATGCTGAACTAATTGTCCTGTCTTCTTCTTATGGTTCTCATCATTATTACACGGTGTCCAGCAATGGGAATCGCCATAAGCGTAAGCTGACATGTATTATCAACTGTAACTCCATCACCATTAGAGCCACATACATGATCCGTGTTGCCATAGATATTCTCATTATTGACCTTCTGGTCACCGGCAGTCACAAAGAATACCAGCCGCCCGTTACCATCAGTGCCTGACTGTGGATTAGTGGCATGTGCATAATTACCCTGTGATGTGAAAGAGACATTGCCAAGGTTAGGATCCCATTTCAGTAAAGACGGATTGGTCAGGGCTGAGTTGCCATTATAATAGCACTCATTCAGCATCCACATATCCATATCTGTAATGTCCAGATAACCAAACGGAGCAATCTTCTGGTTAATGGTACCTGTCCATGTATGGGAATGCGTATGCGCCTGTTCTTCTTCCCCGAAAAAGAAGTCTGCCTCATGCTTGTCCGGCAACTCTTCATTCATCACGATGCACTTCAAAATATCATAAATTGTCACGGGAAGCTGCTCAGGTACGGTTACTCCGCATAGTTTCGTTGTGTACCTCTGCCCGTCAAAATCAGACTTGCTGAACCTTGGCGACTGCCCATGGGTGCTATATTTTATATGGCATTTGAATAAAAATAGGGTTAAGCACTTGCTTCTTTACAGCTAATCTCTTGACTTAGTCCTATTATAACGTCATCATCAAAGGTAATTGCGATTTTATGCACTTCTGTCACCTGTGACATTGTCCTGATTACGTTCCCTGCCTGTCTGTAGCCATATAGAAAAAGGAGAAGCAGACATATTGCCACTTCTCCTTTTATTATGTTCTTTGCCGATATTCTGATTGTCTCCATGCAATAAACGCTCCATTTTTATGCTCATATTGGGGCACATCATTAAGCCCCTGGCATCATTATATATATGCACGTATTGCATGTACTATGTCTTTTATCTGATATACAGACCTACGAGTTTCATATTTTCATCAAAAGTCAGGGAATAGATCACTGTGACATTCTCGTACTTCACTTCCTGCTGCGCAAAAGCATACACATTACCATGCTGGTTCATCTCATCCATCGTAATGTCACCAAATGATACAAAGCTGCCAAAATTGTCACTGACTTTGGCTTTTGCCTGGGTGATCGCTGCCGGTGTCAGTGTCGTATTCATATCGCCTGTCGTACAGGTATTGAAAGTCGTATAATCAGCCTCGTCCAATAAAGAAACAATATACTGTGTCTGCTGCTCTACTTCCTGCGCCTGAAAAACCGTACTTTCTGATATATCTTTGGACTTGGGCCATATCCAGGCTATCGAAGCTGCGATTATTATAACAATTGCAAGAATCACTCCCAGCGCAATCAGAAGATTCTTACGTTTCCTTCTCTTCTTTTCTTCACTTGTCATATTGATTACCATGCCTTTCCAACATCTGCGAAGTTGAGTTTATTTTACATACTATCACAGCATCCCATTTCTGACAAGGTCACTGTTCACTCATCACTCGTTCCAACAACAATTTATGCCCAATATGCTTTTTACAAAAACATATTGAGCATAAGCAGCTTTACATATATGCCATAAGGTCTTCAATCGTCTCACGTCTGCGGATCAGCTTCACACTGCCATCCTTGCAGATCATGACCTCCGCCGGTCTTGGTCTGGTATTGTAAGAAGAACACATACTGTATCCATATGCTCCTGTATCAAGGATACAAGCCAGATCTCCTCTCTGAATCTGAGGAAGCATACGGTCTTTTGCCAGTAAATCACCTGATTCACAGATGTTGCCGGTGACTGTCTGCTCTTCCATATCCGTTCTTGGAACAACCTGTCCATCACGAAGCACCTCGATATCATGCCAGGAATCATACATGGATGGACGCACCAGCACATTCATGCCGACATCTGTTCCTACATATTTCTTGCCTGCATTCTGTTTCACAGCATGGACTCTGCCAAGAATCACACTTCCTTCTGCTACACAGTAACGCCCTGGTTCTGATTTGAAAAGCGGTGCCTTTCCGTATTCTGCCACAAACTGATCCAGAATCGGTACCAGACGCTGACGGAAGCTCTCCATGTCAAACTCAGCCTCATCATCCAGCTTATGATAAGGGATGCCATAACCGCCGCCAAAGTCAATAAATTCCAGATTAGGGAATCTCTCTGCGATACGAAGCAGATTAGACACTGCCTTCAAATATGGTTCGGGGTCCATAAACAGAGAACCGATATGCTGATTAATCCCTGCAATGGTCAGCTGATATCTGGCTGCGATTTCAAAAATCTGGTCAATATCTTCCTCTGCAATACCGAATTTTGTCTTTTTACCGGCTGTTACGACCTTCTCATGATGTCCCGCACCAACGCCAGGGTTAAGACGCACTGCACACTTGCCGCCCGGATTCAGAGAACCGTATAATTCCAGCTGTGCCAGACTGTCAAGACTGGTCATAACCCCAATTGAGATTGTCTCTTTCAGTTCTTCCTCTGATACATTGTTTGGTACATAGAAAATGCGGTCTGTGGGGAAGCCTGCCTTTTGCAGCATGCGGATCTCGCCGATGCTCATGGCATCACAGTTATTGCCTTCTTCCAGCGCAAGCTTCAATATATGGATGTTGGTATTGGCTTTTACAGAATAATTCGCTGTATAGGGATATTTCGTAATGACCTTCGCCACTGCATCCATATGCTTGCGGATGATTTCTTCATTATATACATATAAAGGTGTTCCATACTCCTGTGCGATCTTCTCAGGATCATTGCCCTTGAAAAAATCTACCTGATTAATATAGGATTCCATCTTTTCTCCTTTGCGAATGTATTTTTACAGTAAATGTGCTCTTAATTCTTCTCCGCTTAATGGGCTGAGGTATGCAGGTGCGATATCAAATACAGTCTTGCAGCCTGTCTGTCCTTCCTGATGAAGTCTGTTGATAGCTCTTGCATATGCCACGATAACAGATGAAGTAAATTCAGGGTTGGAATCCAGCTTCAGGCTGTATTCGATTACGTGCTTGTTCTCTTTATTCCAGCCGGTCACACCTGTACGGAACACAAAACCACCATGAGGAATACCGCTGTGGTCACGCTCCAATTCTTCCTCTGTAATGAAATGAACTGTTGTATCATAATCAGCAAAATAGTTAGGCATTGTCTTGATATCATTCTCAATCTGTGCCAGATCTGCACCTTCCTCTGCTACTACGAAGCACTCTCTTGTATGCTTCTGTCTGGTAGTCAGTTCAGGATTCTCACCATTGCGGACAGCATCTAATGCAGACTGGACAGGAATGGTATACTGCTTGCCATTCTTTACACCCTTGATACGGCGGATGGCATCAGAATGTCCCTGGCTTACGCCTTTTCCCCAGAAAGTATAATCGTTGCCTTCGGGAAGAATGCAGTTTGCATATAAACGGTTCAGTGAGAACATTCCAGGGTCCCAGCCTGCTGAAATCAAAGCAATATGACCGTTCTCCTTTGCCACCTTATCTACATTGGCAAAATGCTGTGGGATATTGGCATGTGTATCGAAACTGTCGATAACATTGAAGTACTTCGCATACTCCGGTGTCTGATGAGGTAAATCTGTCGCACTGCCGCCGCAGATAACCAACACATCAATCTCATCCTTATGAGCTTCTACTTCATCCACATGGTATACAGGCACACCTGCTGTCTGAATCTTTACAGTAGCAGGATCACGTCTGGTAAATACTGCCTTTAATTCTACGTCTGCGTTCTGGCGGACTGCACACTCTATACCTTTGCCAAGGTTGCCATAGCCTAAAATCCCTAATCTCATTGTCATGTCTCCTTTTTATTGTGTATTAGTAGTCCTAAACAGTACTACTTATATTCATTTATGCAATATATTCTACTGATTTGTACGTTATCTGTCAATTGCTTTATGAAAAAATGATGACTTTCTTCTCCATATCCACTCTTGCCATGGCTCCGTACTGCAAGGCACAACGAGGTGTGGCATGTCCAAAATTAACATTATATACAATAGGGAGCTGGTCATTATTCACTGTCTTTTTCCATATATCCTTATATTCCTCATAAAAGGCCTCATCCTGCGGCTTTCCTACAATAACTCCCGCAACGACATCAAATACACCTCTATCCTTTAATGCCTCCAGTTCTTTCTCAAAAAGTGCAGGCTGTGGCTTTTCCTCACAAGTCTCTACAAAAAGTATCTTCCCTGTCCATTCTTCCTTGGCTGGAAATAAACCATACTTCTCGCATACAGCCTGTTCATCAGCATACCGTGTCGTAGTCAGAATATCATATAAGCTCTCCAGACAGCCACCTAGTAATCTTCCCTCAAACACCTTTTTACCCTGTAATAATTCATAGCCCCTCTCTTCCTTATGGCTTATTCGCTCCGTTCCTACTGCTGCTCTTGAGAAATCCGTCCGTTCCTCATACCAGACTTCACTGGATGCAATCTCTTTATATTCCTTTCCCTCTAAATAACTCTCAAAAGCTCTCCTGCTATAGGGCAGCATTTCATTTGCAATTTCCCCCAGGTCACAAATAAAGTTCGGACCATAGTAGGTAGATAACCCTAACCGATAAAACATGAGATGATTCACCGTTGTATCAGAAAAGCCAGTAAACAGCTTCGGATGCGCCTGCACTGCATTCACAAATTCCCTGTCTTCCATTAAATAAGGTAATAACCGATACGTATCATCACCACCAATTGCGCAGATAATTCCGGCTATCGTATCATCCAGAAAAGCCGATTTTAAATCCGCTGCCCTTGCCTCCAGGTGTTTTTTCAGATACTCCACACCCTTCAAAGCATTCGGCATAAAAACCGGCTCCAATCCATATTCCCTTAAACGCCTCACACCAATTTCTATATTGTGGCTGCAATATTCCTCTCCAAGCATACCACTGGATAAACTGACAATTGCTACCTTATCATCACGTCTTAACTTTCTCGCCTGCTGCATATGGAACCTCCCACTTTACTAAATGTTTCCATAAAATATTTTGAAAAAGACCAATACCGAAGTACTGGTCTCAAACTTGCTTTTGTAAGATACATTTTATTATAATTTTTTCAAAAATTCCTCTGGTAAGATTACTTTCACTCTTGAATTTGCAAAATCTGCCGGATTTCTTGTTACAATATAATCTGCCATAGACTCAACTGCACATTCTTCCTGCAGACCATCTTCAAAATCTGAAAATACATTGTTTTCCAATGCAGCTACTATCTTCTTTTCATTCAAGTCAGAAATCTGAAATATCTCACATAAATTTTTCAGAAGAAATCTTCTTTCTTCCTGACTGAAATTTTTTCTAAGAATATAAAACAAGTTTGGTATGCTATGTGCCGCAAGTATTCCTGTTATTTCCCTTGCCGCACATTTTTCCATAATTCTTTTTGCATCATCAGCATATGGTTCCCGATTGGCAAGTGCATCTATAATAATATTTGTGTCAACCAATATTACCATACTTTTCCTCCCTTGCCTCCTGTAATTCCTTGTCTGCGTCAAAATCTTCTGGTAATCTTCCGCTGAACTTCAGCACATTCTGGAGTGCTTCCATTGCCTGTTTCTTATCATCAGACTTGTTAGATGACATTTCTTCAATATTCTCAAGAATATTAAGCACATAAAACATATTGTCATCTGGTATACGTTCTATTAACGCAACAGCACGTTCTTTCATTTGTGTCATCGACCACCACTCCTTCCTTTTCTTTTATCATACTGTAAGTTTTATCACATTGCAATTATTTATTTGCCACCATATGAGACTTTCCCCATATTTCATTTTGGTAAATAAATGCACCTTTCTGTGTACTGCCTATTTTAAATCCCACCTTTGTATAACATCTAATCTATCTGTAAATGTTCACTCCGCTACCAAATAAAATAATGCAATCCCCAGGCAGTGTCAGCCCGCCGTCCCCCCTCCATCCCTTTTCATACACTTGCAATAGACAGCACCGCCTCGGTGTGGCTCGCCATCTTGTATGTAAATAGCAAGAAAACACAGAATGTTTCATAAGAAGACCCTCTGCGAGTGTCGGTACTTAGGGCGCAGGAGCTGATAAGCTCATGCACCCTTATGTACCGCTACATCGAGCAGCGGAGTGAAAACGTGTCTTCGAATGAAATATCTGTGCTTTCTTGAAATAAACTATATCTGGCGAGCCACACGCGTCCCTATTTACTGTATAAACATATTGGAGTAGCCCATCAGACTCTCATCCACTTCTCTGGCGCATTCTCTGCCCTGTCTGATCGCCTTGACTACCAGAGACTGTCCTGTATGCATATCCCCGGCAGTGAAGATATTATCCACGCTGGTCTTGTACTTACCGGCTTCTGTCTTGACATTGCTTCTTCCATCAACAACTACCTTGAAGGCATCCGTTACATACTTCTGGCTTCCAAGGAAACCTGCTGCAATCAGTACAATCTGTGCCTCCAGAATCTGCTCGCTGTCAGGAATCTCCTTCATGTTCATTCTGCCTGTCTCAGGATCTTTCTCCCAGGCAAGCTTCACGATCTTAACAGCACTGAGATTTCCATTCTTATCCTTAATAAATTCCTTTACAGTAGATTCATAGATTCTCGGATCATGTCCGAACATGGCAATTGCCTCTTCCTGACCATAATCTGTCTTGCAGATCTTAGGCCATTCAGGCCATGGATTGTTGGCAGCACGATGGTCCGGAGCCTTTGGCATCATCTCAATCTGTGTCACGGACTTCGCACCCAGACGGATAGAAGTACCAACACAGTCGTTACCTGTATCACCACCTCCGATAATGACTACATGCTTATCCTTGGCAGATACGAAATTGCCGTCCTTTAAGTTGGAATCCAGCAGACTCTTCGTTACGCCCTTTAAGAAATCTACTGCGAAATAAATGCCTTTGGCATCTCTGCCCGGTGCTTTGATATCTCTTGGATTGGAAGCACCACAGCACAGTACTACTCTGTCAAAACCATCTAAGAGTTTCTTGCTCTTTGCGTCCTTACCAATATCTGTATTGGTAACGAACTTCACGCCCTCTTCTTCCATGATCCTGATCTTACGGTCAATGATGTGCTTCTCAAGCTTCATGTTAGGAATGCCGTACATCAGTAAGCCGCCTATTCTATCGCTTCTTTCAAAGACTGTAACATTGTGACCACGCTTGTTGAGCTGATCTGCTACAGCCAGTCCAGAAGGGCCGCTTCCGATAACGGCTACCTTCTTATTGGTACGAACCTTGGGAGGCTTTGCACAGGCATAGCCTTTTTCATAAGCATTCTCAATAATGGCATATTCGTTCTCCCTGGTTGCCACTGCATCACCGTTCAAGCCACAAGTGCAGGCATTCTCACATAATGCAGGACACACTCTGGAAGTAAACTCTGGGAAGTTGTTTGTCTTTTTCAGACGGTTATAGGCACGTTCCCAGTTGCCACTATAAGCCAGATCGTTCCATTCAGGAACCAGATTATGCAGAGGACATCCTGAAGTCATACCTGCAATGGTCATACCAGCCTGACAGAAGGGTACGCCACAGTCCATGCAGCGTGCTCCCTGTTTGCTCTGTTCCTCCATGGATAAGTGTGTATGGAATTCATTAAAATGCTTGATTCTCTCCTTAGGTGCCTCAGCCTTGGAGGTTTTTCTTTCATATTCTAAAAATCCTGTTGGTTTTCCCATCTCTATACCTCCGTTATTTCCTTGTGTTTGCATAGAATGCTTCAATCTGTGCCTGTTCAGCGCTTAAACCCTTTTCCTCCATCTGTACGATGGTCTTTAACATTCTATCGTAGTCATAAGGAATGATCTTCTTGAATTTAGGCAGGTATTCACCGAAGTTCTCCAGAATCTTCTTACCTTTCTCAGAATTGGTCAGAGCAACGTGCTCCTGAATCATATCCTTTAATTCGATGACATCATATTTGTTGGTAATCTCACTCATGGATACCATCTCTTTGTTGACTCTCATGTACAGATCATTGTCTTCATCCATGACATAAGCAATACCGCCGCTCATACCGGCTGCAAAGTTCTTACCTGTTGTGCCAAGTACAACGACACGTCCACCTGTCATGTACTCGCATCCATGATCGCCCACACCTTCCACAACGGCGATAGCACCGGAGTTACGTACACAGAATCGCTCACCGGCTACACCGTTGATAAATGCCTTACCACTGGTCGCACCGTAAAGAGCAACGTTACCGATGATGATATTCTCATCCTGCCTGAATGTACTTCCCTTAGGAGGATATACGATAAGCTTGCCACCGGAAAGTCCTTTGCCGAAGTAATCGTTGGAATCGCCGACCAGCTCCAGTGTCAGTCCCTTGGGGATAAAAGCACCAAAGCTCTGTCCACCGGCGCCATTACACAATACCCTGAAAGTATCTTCCTCTAAGGTATCGCCAAATTTCCTGGTGATTTCAGAACCAAGAATTGTACCAAAGGCTCTATCCGTATTCATAACATCAACTTCAATGCTGCGCTTCTGACCTGTCTGGAGTGCTTTATCTAGTTGTTTTAAGAGCACTCTCTCATCCATGGTCTTCTCTAATTCAAAGTCATATACCTGCTTCGGATCAAATACCGCCTTTTCCTTTGTATAAGGATTGCTCAGAATCTGTGACAGATCAAGCTTAGGTGTTCCCTCCGGAAGCTTATCCTTCACTTTCAACAGATCTGTTCTGCCGACTAATTCATCCACTGTTCTGACACCCAGGGCAGCCATATATTCACGAAGCTCCTGTGCAATGAACTTCATGAAGTTCATAACATATTCCGGCTTGCCCTTGAAACGCTTACGAAGCTCAGGATTCTGTGTTGCAATACCTACAGGACAGGTATCCAGATTACATACACGCATCATGACACAGCCCATTGTTACAAGCGGAGCTGTTGCAAAGCCGAATTCCTCCGCACCGAGCATTGCTGCGATTGCTACATCACGACCACTCATCAGCTTACCATCTGTCTCGATACGAACCTTGTTACGAAGTCCGTTCTGAATCAATGTCTGATGAGTCTCAGCAACACCAAGCTCCCATGGAAGTCCTGCGTTGTGAATAGAGCTCTTAGGTGCCGCACCTGTACCTCCATCATAGCCTGAGATCAGTACAACCTGTGCACCGGCCTTGGCAACACCTGCAGCGACTGTACCTACACCTGCCTCAGATACCAGCTTGACGCTGATTCTCGCTGCTGTGTTGGAGTTCTTCAAGTCATAAATCAACTGTGCCAAGTCCTCAATTGAATAGATATCATGATGAGGTGGCGGTGAGATCAGACCTACTCCAGGTGTGGAATGTCTGGTCTTTGCAACCCAGGGATAAACCTTACCTGCAGGCAGATGTCCACCTTCACCGGGCTTAGCTCCCTGTGCCATCTTGATCTGAATCTCCTGTGCGCTGACCAGATATCTGCTGGTAACACCAAAACGTCCACTGGCTACCTGCTTGATCGCAGAACATCTGTTAAGTCCGTCAGCACCTATCTCCATTCTGTCAAGGTCTTCACCACCTTCACCACTGTTGGATTTACCATGCAGGGTGTTCATGGCGATTGCCAGAGTCTCATGCGCTTCTTTGGAGATAGAACCATAGGACATCGCACCTGTCTTGAAACGGGTCACAATACTGTCCACACTCTCTACTTCATCGATTGGAACGCCTTTTTCAGGATAATTAAAGTCCATCAGACCACGCAGGTTCTTGATACTTGTCTCATCATTAACAAGCTTCGTATATTCCTTGAACATCTCATAATTGCCCAGTCTTGTAGACTGCTGTAACATATGGATGGTCGCAGGATTGTACAGATGTTCCTCTGCACCGCTTCTTGCCTTATGCTGTCCCGGATTATCCAGAGTCAGGTCTGTTGCCAGTCCCAATGGGTCAAATGCCAGTGAATGAAGGTCATCTACCTGCTTCTCAATATCCTTTATGGACAGACCACCTACCCTACAGACAGTATTGGTAAAGTATTTATCGATTACTTCCGCATTCAAACCAATTGCTTCAAAGATCTGTGATCCCTGATAGGACTGAATTGTGGAAATACCCATCTTGGAGGCAATCTTAACGATTCCATGAAGCACTGCATTATTGTAATCATCTACTGCTGCATGATAATCCTTATCCAGCATACCTGTCTCGATCAGCTCCTTGATAGATTCCTGAGCCAGATATGGGTTGACTGCACAGGCACCATAGCCTAACAGTGTGGCAAAATCATGCACTTCTCTTGGTTCTGCGGATTCGATGATCAACGCTACACTCGTTCTCTTCTTAGTGCGTACCAGGTGCTTCTGCATTGCAGATACAGCCAACAGGGAAGGAATTGCCACATGGTTCTCATCTACGCCACGATCAGACAGGATAATGATATTTGCACCATCACGGTATGCTCTGTCTACTTCTACATACAGTCTGTCAATTGCACGCTCCAGACTTGTGTTCTTATAATAAATAATAGGAATCTCAACTACCTGGAAGCCTTCCTTCTTCATATTCTTGATCTTCAAAAGGTCAGTAGATGTCAGGATTGGGTTGTTTACCTTCAATACGTGACAGTTCTGCTCACAGTCCTCCAGCAGGTTGCCGTCTTTTCCAATGTAGACACTGGTGGAAGTAACAACTTCCTCACGAATCGCATCAATAGGCGGATTCGTTACCTGTGCGAACAACTGCTTGAAATAATGAAACAGTGGATGATGGGTCTTTGCCAGAACCGGAAGTGGTGTATCTACGCCCATTGCTGCAATAGACTCTGCACCATTTCTCGCCATAGGAAGGATACTTGTCTTCAATTCCTCATAGGTATAACCGAATGCCTTCTGCATTCTCTGACGCTCTACATAGGAGAACTCAGGTACTTTCATATTTGGGATTTTAAGCTCTCTAAGCTCTACCAGGTTGGAATCCAGCCATGCACCATAAGGACGGCGCTTTGCATATTTTTCCTTCAGGGTATCATCATCTACCACTTCGCCTTTTACAGTATCGACCAGAAGCATCTTGCCCGGACGAAGTCTGTCCTTCTTCACGATCTTGGTCGGGTCAACAGGAAGAACACCGACTTCTGAGGAAAGAATCAACTGGTCATCAGAAGTAATATAATAACGGGAAGGACGCAGACCATTACGGTCAAGTACCGCACCCATGATATCACCATCGGAAAAGACAATAGATGCAGGACCGTCCCACGGCTCCATCATCGTTGCGTAGTACTGATAAAAGTCTTTCTTGCTCTGAGACATGGTCTTGTTGTTAGCCCAGGGTTCAGGAATCGTAATCATTACCGCAAGTGGAAGATCCATACCACTCATAACTAGGAATTCCAGTGTGTTGTCCAGCATAGCGGAGTCAGAGCCCTGTGCATTGACAACAGGAAGAATCTTGTGGAACTCACCCTTTAAATGGTCAGATGCCATATTCTCTTCACGGGCGATCATCTTATCCACATTACCACGAATGGTATTGATCTCACCATTATGTACGATAAATCTGTTCGGATGTGCACGCTCCCAGCTTGGATTGGTGTTTGTAGAGAAACGTGAGTGAACCATTGCAATCGCTGATTCATAATCCTCGCTCTGCAGATCCGTAAAGAAAGAGCGGAGCTGTTTTACAAGGAACATGCCCTTGTATACAATTGTACGGCTGTTAAGAGATACCACATAGGTATTATCGGAACTCTGTTCAAATACTCTTCTTGCAATATAGAGCTTTCTGTCAAAGTCCAGTCCTTTCTCAACATCTGCCGGTTTCTTGATGAATGCCTGCATAATGTAAGGCATACATTCTACTGCCTTATGTCCCAGTACGGAAGGTACACAGGGAACTTCACGCCAGCCAAGGAATTCCAGCCCTTCCTTCTCTACGATGATCTCAAACATCTTCTTCGCCTGATTACGTTTCAGTTCATCCTGCGGGAAGAAGAACATACCGATACCGTATTCGCGCTCTCCTCCAAGTTCAATGCCAAGAGGCTTGGTTACCTTGGAAAAGAATTTGTGGCTGATCTGTACCAGAATACCAACACCGTCACCAGTCTTGCCTTCTGCATCTTTACCGGCTCTGTGCTCCAGATTCTCTACGATTCTGAGGGCATTTTCAACCGTTTCACGGCTCTTCGTACCTTTGATGTTTACAACAGCACCAATACCACAGTTGTCATGTTCAAATTCTGCTCTGTGAAGCGGTGCTTCGGGAACATTCATTTTTGCATCAAACATCTTGCTTTCTCCTTTTCTTTCTATGTACCACGGGTACATTTTTCTAACTTCAAAATCTATGCAGTGCTTTGATTTTTCTAACTATACACCTTAGTTTTTTCCTTGTAAACATGGCGTTTTCTATGAATTGTCAGATTATTTGACAATATGTGTGTTCTGTATAAAATAGTCAGATAAAGCAACAAAAAAAGGCAACCAAAAATACGCTATATTAAACCGCCTTTGGTTACCTTGTTCGCTATATTAGATTTTTTACGTTTTCATCATTATAAAAAAATTTTTTTCATTTGTAAAGAGTAAATTTATAATTTTGTGCGTTTTCCTGTTCTGTTCATGTATTATCTGGTCTTTCCATATAACAGCGCTGTCAGCACTGCTGATAACAATAAAAAAAATACAAGAAACGGTATATACAGCAATGCAGAACTGCCACCCATCAGGCTGGATACCACGAATACCACAATATTCGCTGCCATATGAAATACCAGCGGTGCTGCAAAGCTCTTCACCCACTCATAGCACAGTGCCAACAGCACTCCCATGCATAATGCATATACGAACTGCGCCAGATTACCATGAAAACCGGCAAACAACACTGCTGTCACAATTACACCCAGAGGGATTCCAAAGAATCTGCGCATACGGGTATATGTCAGTCCTCTGAATACGACTTCTTCTACAAAAGGAGAAATCAGTCCATACAGAATCAGTCCAAGCCATATGGGAACAGAATACTGGATAGCTTCTACCTTCTGATAACCCGGTGACTGTATCTGTATGATTCCAGCCAGAATGTTAAACGCCAAAGCCGAAGTGATTCCAAGTGATGCAGACAGTGCCAGAGGTACTGCCTTATCTTTATCTGCTTTCACTCCATTCTTCATCCATGCACAGAACTGCCTGAAAAAACTGCTGTCAATGTCAATCTCGCCAATTACATTTACTTCCTTGAGGAAGTCATTCATCAGAAATGCAACAGCGAAGATGCTCGCCAATGCATTGAGCACCGCATTGATCTGATTACTGTGAACCGTTACCCATTCTGCCATGGAGCTGATTGGAACCGATATGACCAGTAAGGATAATAACAGCAATGCCGCAGTCTTAATGACCATATACAGAATGAACGGTTTCAGGATATACCATGCCTTTTCCAGTGGATGTGTACGCTTTGGCTGTACTTTAGGTTCTCTGGGAGCTTTTAATCTTCTGCTCATAGGCTTCCCTGCAGCAAAAGTCTCTGCAGCTCCTCTACTGTATCTACAATATAGTCTGCGCCTGCATCCTCCAGTTCATGCTCACCGGCATAGCCGAAGCTTACGCCGATTCCCGTCAGTCCATGAGCTCTCGCTCCCTGAATGTCGAACTTGCGGTCACCGACCATGGCGACATCTTCCTTCTCATATACAGAAGGAACCAACTGTTTGAGTGCTTCTTCTACAACTGCTTCCTTCGTTGCAAATCTGCCATCAAACTCGCTGCCCACTACGGTATCAAAATACTGTGCGATCTCAAAGTGCTCCAGAATCCTGATAACCAGAGGTCTTGGTTTGCTGGACGCAATGGAAACTCTGCGTCCGGCATCCTTCAGAGCCTTTAATAATTCAGGGATTCCTTCTATGATCTCATTTTCAAAGATACCCTTCTCATCGAATCTCTCATGATACTTGTCTATGGCACGCTTAATCTGTTCGTCATCAAAGCCATAGAATTCCCTGAAGCTGTCTGTCAGAGGCGGACCGATAAAGGGCTCCAGTTTGTCCAGATCGGGTTCTTCGATTCCCGCATCCGCCAGTGCATACTGCACGCAGCTTGTGATTCCTGTCTTGGGGTCTGTCAGTGTCCCATCCAGATCAAATAAAACATACTGAAACATATATTAATATACCTTTTCTATTCTCTGCAGAGCCTTCTCGCCTTCTTCTGTCAGAGCCTTGAACTCGTCAATTGTCTGACGTACTCTAGGCAGAGCCTCCTGCTTGTAGTTGCTGATGTCTTCCAGAGCTGCAAAAGTATCTGCAAATGCCTGCTTCATTGTATCAATGGAAATATTGGATTCGATAGCCTGCTTCTGAATCTCTGCGCCCTGGTCCTTTAACATCTTGGAGGTGGCAGCGATCATATTGTTGGTCGTCTCATTTAAGAGATTTACTTTCTCTAATACGATCTTCTGGTGGTACAGAGCACTTGCTACTGTAACTGCTACACGCAGAGCAGATACGGTTACTGTCTTGGCACGTTCTACGGAACGGATCAGCTCCAGATTATTTCTACGGATGATCTCCATTGCAACGATACCCTGCTGATTTACAGCCAGCATCTGTTCAAAGTCAAGGAGTCTCTGTCTGAGTGGAAGCAGGATTTCTTCCTCTACGAACTTCACTCTGTCAGGGTCTGTGCCATCTGCCTTTGCTTTCTCAATGGCATTTGTTAAATATTCGTCAAGCTGTGTGCCCATTTCCACTTTTTCATTTAACTGCTTGGTCAGATCACGCATGGATGCCTGTTCCAGCTCCAGTGTTGTGTTGTCATTTCTAAGGGAAGTCTCTCCCTTATCCAGTGACTTGATGATATCGCCGATTGCCTTGTCAGAGTCTTCAAACTTGGTGAAATATCTTCTTACAGGGTTGAAAATCTTACCCAAAGGACCAGTCTTCATGAAATCAATTGCAGAAGGGTCCAGGTCTTTCATCTCAATAGTCAGATCTTCCAGTCCCTTAGCTACATCTGCGCTGGCTCCCCCGAAATTACCCAGGTCACCAACCTTGGTCTTTAACAGTTCATTCTTGGTTGCAGAATCCTTGACCAAGTCTGCACCAAATGTCTCGATTGCTGTTGTCAGTTCTTTTCTTTCATCAAAAGAATTCAAATCTACTGTAAGGAAAGCATCTGCATTCTTACCAGCAACTTCTGCAATAGCCTCTTTTCTCTCCGGAAGTGGAGCAAGCTCTGCCTTTACCTGTTCTTTAATTGCCGCTTCATCCGGCATATCCAATGAAAATCCCATATTGTCCTCCTTATAAATTCGCATTAAACAAGTTCTTAATCTTATATACTACATCATCTGTGTCAGCATTGATGCTGGCTGCCTCATTGATTGCGGATATCTGGGAAAGGGCATCGATATCTGCATTATAACCGATGGTATACACAGGAATATTAAGCGCATCCAGCGGTTCTCTGATATCAGACAGGTCATAGCCACGGTTGCTCTGTCCATCTGATAATACGAAGAGCATCGGCTTTGCATCGGGATATTCCGCCATTGCTTCCTGCAGCAAGTGGATACCTACTATAATTCCATCAAAAGTAGCTGTACCGCCGCCTGTCTCAAGGCTCTCTACACCGCCCTTGAAAGCAGACTGATGATTCAGGTCAAATTTTCCAACAGGTACATTGACTGTGACGTCGTCACTATAGGAAACCAATCCTACATAATTGTCTTTTCCAATGTACTTCATACCATTGATCAGAGACTGGCGAAGCATGTTGATGGGTTCTCCATCCATACTTCCTGATACATCCGCCACGAATACGGCAATGACCGGCTTACCGTTATCCTTCTCTTCTTTCCAGAGTTCCTGGGCATTGAGAAGATCATCTCCTGATACATCTCTTTGTTCACAGATATAATCATCCATGCCATTAAAACCATACTCTGTTGCCAATGCCTGCGCTTCATCTGTCAGACAGTAATCAGCGAACATCTGCAGAATCTGGAGCTTCTCATCACTGATATTGCCCACTGCATAGAGTGGTCCGTCATGACGGAAGCCAAATGGAACTGCCTTATATTTTCTCTGCAACTCCTTATCATTCTGATAAGCCTGATATTCATAGATCAGACCTGTCAGAGAACCTGATTCTACGGCAGTCTTCATCTGCGGCGTATTATATGCAACAAAAGGCACATTAGCCTGGAATGTCTGGAAACCTGCTACCGCCTCATCACTTAACGGATCAGACGGGCTATAGGTCTGCAATGTGCTGATCAGGAAGTTCAGGCCTGTAGAGCTGGCATAAGGGTTCGTATATCCCATGGTAATCTCGCCATTGGCAGTTGCTTCTACAACCGTCTTCAGATTCAGGGCTCCATATTTCTTCATCAGCTCATCATACGTATCATTCTGGAACATCAGAATCGGCACATTGCCAACCAGTCTCTCTGCCACGGTCTGTACACGCACATCATCCGCTTCCAGCATCTTTCCCCAAAATGCATTGGATGGTGAGAATCCATCAGGTACATATTTGCCGGTGGCAATATATTCCATGGCAAGTCCCGAAGTGACATTTCTGATCCTGACAGATACATCCTGGCCGTTCACCTGCATATCTTCACGGTTGAACTTCTCTGCCATTTCATTCATCCAGCCATCCTTATCAGAGCCTGAACGCTCCGGCGCTGTAAAAATCTCCACATACAGGCCGGAATCCTCATTTACGGTAATCTCGTTCTTGTCAATGTCAGGAAGCTCATCCTCTTCCTGTGTGTCCAGCAGGTCAACCTGTGATTTCACGGGATCCGCATACGTCACCTCAATGTTACGCAGCATCTTGTCTATACTGGTCGTAGCGGATTCCGTACTGATTGTCTTGGCAGATTTGCCGATATTTCTCGTTGCATTGATACCGGCAAGTGCCAGTGCAAACACAACTACGGCAATCACAATGACCAGTATCGTTGTCTTACTGTTGCTTCTTTTCAATTGTATACTCCTTCCTCTCCCCTGATATAATATCAGTTCTGATAGTACTCTATCTGCTTAATCAAGGTATCAATCTCTGCGTATGCCTTGATTCCTGCCGCATCTACTGCCTCTGAGGCTGCAAGCTCAATCCTGAGCTCATCCAGCTTATAGATAAGTCCCTCATTCTGATTGCGTTTCTCCTTGACAGCCGCAATGTTCTTATTATACAGTTCCAGCTGCTGTATCTGGATATCATCCGGTATATCATCATGCTTGTAATTCTGCAATCTGGCATAGACACCATCATCAATTACCTTCATGCGGTTAAGCATATTCACCATATTCGCCAATATGGTATCCTGTGCAGCCTTGGCAATGGAATCAAACTTCTGATAAGTCAGACTGCCCTTCTCGAATTTGCGGTCCAGCACTTCATCCACACCAGCCTGCATCTTCTCACATTTATCCAGCTCATCCAGACTGGCCCTGGCTACTTGGCCAAAGACTCCGCTTCCAAGATAATGCTTCATCTCCTGTCTGATACCCTCTACGGAATACTGATTCGTACCGATTAATTTTACATCATTCTTCTGTGATATTGTCTTGTAATTATATGCTACCATTCCCGCAGGCATCATGATTCCCAATGTCAGGGACAATGCGGCCTTGACTGCACTGGCATCCACAATACTGAGTCCCAGCAGCCCCGGCGAGAACAACACGACAAAACCTATGAGAAAACCAAGGTTTCCAAATATTAACTTCTTTATTTTCTTCTTTTTCATGTGCTCACCTCTATATGAAGTCGTCCAGGCGACTCTAAACAAGCTCCATTATATGCTATAATGTGCAAACTTGCAAGGTTACAGTCCGATTTCCTGTGCTAAAGCGAAAGAGTAAATGATCCGCTCTTTTACATGCGCCCCGGTAATCTGTTCCAGCGCTCTCTGATAATAATCCAGCTGTGTCCGGTATCGCTTCTCCAGCTCTACAGCCTGTTCGACCCTGTCCGTCTTATAATCTGCAATGACCAGCTCCCCATCTTCATAGAAAAAGACATCGATTACACCCTGTATCAATACTGTCTCTTCCGAAGGATACTGCTCTTTTAATTCATGCGCCGGCAATCCCAGTACAAAGGGCTGCTCTCTGTACAGCTCTCCCCTTTGCTGTGCTGATATCATTCTCTTTGCCAGATTGGAATGGAAGAATGAAGCAATACGTGAAGTATTTACACAGGCAATATCCTCTTTCTGTACCCTGCCTTCTGCAATCCATGTCTGCATCTCGCCCCATATTTTCCCCATATAGACTTTATCTGACGGAACATTCTGATAAGATGCATCAAAAGACAGTAATTCCATGACCTTGTGCACAGCAGTACCGTATTGTGTTCCCTGCACTGCCTCTTCTCCCGATATAAAGCGGGGAATGTATGGCTCTCTTGCCGTCATGATCAATTCTGCTGCCGGCTCTGCCTCTTCCTCGAAGGCTGCCTTTTTCAGCTCTGATACGGTGGTCTTGACTGTCAGCCCCTCCAGATATGCATAAGGGTACTTAAAGTTCAGCCTGTCGGAAAGCTTCTGTTCCAGCTGTGTATCTGCATATTGCGCGGTATGTGATAAAGCCTCCTCAAGCATAGCTGCCTTACCGGTTTCTTTCACCTTTTTCTCCAGTGAATTATCCTCCTGCCACAACCTGATCTGTAAGGGAATCTCCCCATAAGGTAACTGATGCTTCTCATATGGCAGTCCTCTCTCTTCCAACAGGGATTCCATATCTCTGTGACGCATCAATGCAGACAGGATCATATCAAAATAGCAGGCTGAACCCATCACTACAGAAAAAGGCAGTTTCTGTGCATTTTCCATAGTAAGGTAGAGTCTGTCGGATAACTTCTTATCCAGCTTCTCACCCTGATAAGCCGTCAGTATCAGCTTCTCCTTGGCACGGGTCAATGCTACGTAGAGTACACGCAGGTCTTCGCCTCTGGTGTCCTCTTTCATTCTCTGTGCCACTACATTTTTACGCATTGTCTTCCTTCTGGTGCGCATGACAGGGTCTATGCAGTCTACACCAATACCAAGCTCCACATCCATCAGAATTGATGCTCTGGCATCCATCTGATTGAACTGCTTCGCCAGTCCGCATACAAAGCAGATAGGAAATTCCAGACCTTTACTCTTGTGAATCGTCATTACTCTGACAACATCCGCACTCTCATCCAGAATGTTGGCTTCGCCAAAATCCACTTCCTGTTCCTGCATAGTCTCCAGATATCGTATGAAATGAAAAAGTCCATAGAAGGAGGTCTTCTCAAAGTTACCTGCACGCTCCAGAAGTAATGCAATATTTGCCTGTCTCTGATCTCCTCCCGGCATAGAACTGACATATGTGTCATATCCTGTGTCCTGTATCAAAAAGCCCAGAAGTTCCTTGATTGGTGTATATGCCACCATCCTGCGGTACTGTTCCAGCTTCTGTAATAAAAACGTCAGCTTCTGTATCAATATCTCATCATATACAGTGCCATCCAGTGCAGGAGTCTCCTTGCAGTATTGACATATCTCTTCATATAAGAACTGCTTATCTGCCGTTTTTTTCATTTTTTCCTTTTTTTCTTTTGCCGCACACCGAAGCATTGCTACCTCTGCTTCCGTTATATCAAAGCACGGTAATTTCAGTACACCATATAAAGGAATATCCTGTAGCGGGTTGTCCAGTACTCGAAGCAGATTCACAATCCCCTGAATCTCCAGAGTCTGAAAATACCCGGTCTTGCTCGTGATGTGCACCGGGATTCCTTTCTGAGTCAGAATCCTTCTGAAATCCTCATCCCACCCTGTCGTAGCTCGAAACAACAGTACAATATCAGAATATTTCGCCGGACGCTGTTCCCCCGTCTGATCGTCCGTCACCGGGAAATGCCCTACCAGCTCCTGAATCCTCTCTGCCACCATGACAGCTTCCTTCTCCTTCTCTGTCATAGGCTGTGATTCATCTTCTGAATCCGTTGCGATCAGAAGCTCTGTCGCATATTGTCCGGCATCCTGCGGTTCTACATAAGAAGCGCCTGCATACAGGGCTGCATTCTCATCATATTCCACATTACCTACTTCTTTTGCCATAAGTTGTCCACATAAGAAATTCGTCGCTTCTGTCACTTCCCTACGGCTTCTGAAGTTCCTGCTCAAGTCAATGCGGACTCTGTCTTTTACATCTTCTCCTGTCTTATAGGTATCATATTTCTCCATGAAGATCTCAGGTCTTGCCAGACGAAATTTATAGATACTCTGCTTCACATCTCCTACCATGAAACGATTATAGTGCCCTTTATCCTCACCAGAGATGCTGCGAAGCAGAAGCTCCTGTACTTCATTGGAATCCTGATACTCGTCAATCATGATCTCTTCAAAATAATCCTGCAATTCCAGTGCTGTCTCTCTTGGTTTTAATTCACCGTTATCGTCTTTGGTCAACAGAATCTCCAGTGCAAAATGCTCCATATCCGAGAAATCCACAAGATTCTTATCTCTTTTGGCTGCATCCAGCCTTTCCTTGAAGGAAAGCGTCAGCGTGACCAGTTCATCCACTGCCTTCTGGCAGACAGACATATCCGCCAGCATATCTTCCGGTGAAATAGGAAACAATGTCTTCTTCAAGTCTGCGATGCTTTTCTTCACTTCATCACGGATTGCCTTTACCATATCCTTTCTGACAGGATCAACATCCTCTGCTTTCTTACGTGACAAAGTGGTAAAGCTGATATAGGTAAAGCTGTCATACAACTGACTGTAATCTCTTGCTTTTCCCATATTTTCCAGCAATTGAAGGTCCGCTTCCAGATTCTCTACGTATTGAATAGGCCCGCCATATCCCTGAGCAATCTCCAATGCCTTATGGATGCGCTTCCTGCACTCTTCCAATACGGTATCCATGTATTTAAGGGCATCCTGATACCATTTTCTGTCATTCAGCTCTTCTACCGACTGCACCTGATAGTCCTCTCTTCTGGCTTCCAGCCATTCCTCCGGGAAAGGATAACTCATAGAGAAATGATACAGTCTGTAAATGGCTTCTTCAATCTTCTGGTCACTGCTGCCAGTGCTGTAACTGTCTACAAAATGCAGAAACTCCGGGCTTGCTTCCCCATGGGCGTCTTCTAACAGCTTCTCCATCACATCTGCTTCCAGCAGCTTGATCTCGCCCTCATCAGCTACACGGAATCCGGGATCCAGACCTATCTCGTTGAAGTTATTGCGGATAATGAACAGACAGAAAGAATCAATCGTAGTAATCTGCGCATTGTGTATCAGCGCAGACTGCTTCTGCAAGTGTTCGTTCTCAGGATGTTCCTCCAGCCTCTTCTGAATCGCCCTGCTGATACGTTCCCTCATCTGTGCCGCAGCCGCAGAGGTAAAAGTCACAATTAACAGGCGGTCAATATCTACCGGATGTTCTTCATCACATATTTTCCGGATAATTCTCTCTACCAGCACTGCTGTCTTACCGGAACCGGCAGCCGCAGACACTAGGATATTCTTATCCCTGGTATCAATGACCCGTTGCTGATCCGGTGTATACTTTACTGCCATGGTTCTTCCTCCAGTTCTTTCTTCATCTCATCCAAAGCCTCTTCCTGATTCATATCCTGCAATTCTCTCACCAGATCTGCCCCCAGCTTCCTGTCAAAACCACAGATACTGCGGTAACTGCAATATGTACAGGCATTACCCTTGGTCTGCTTATACGGATTCAGTGCAATATCCCCTGAAAGAATCTCACTGCCCAGCTCCCTGATCTTATGGTTTACATAATCTGACACTACATGGAAATCCTCCTGGGAAAGCACAGAGGATGCCTGAGTAAAGCTGCCATCCTTTTTCTTCGCTACAGGCAACACTTTGGATTTATCTGTAAAGTCCTTATCCAACAGCTGAATGATCTCTTCCTCATCACTGACCATGCCTGTCATCTTCAGTTCTTCCAGAATGGCATCCTGAATCTCCTGTGGGTCAGGCTGTCCCTTATCCGTATCCGTCATCGGGTCGCTGACATGATAGTACAACATGGCTGCCGGGATAACTTTCTTATCCCTGTGTGCCTTTTGCTGCATCTCTACTGCCGCATTCATATATACAACAAGCTGTAGCTGCAATCCATAATAAAGCGCAGCCAGGTCAAACCTGCGGTTACCGGATTTATAATCAATGACCTTCACATAGAGCTTATCCTGCTGCTCACAGGTGTCAATTCTGTCAATACGCCCAATCAGGCGCATCTTCTCTTCCTCAGACAGTGTGATATTCACCGCATCCAGATCTGATGCCATTTCAAAAGACATCTCGAAATTCTCCGGCGTAAAAGCCCCCTGCTGTAACTGATATTGCAGTGTCTGTACAGTCCTGTCAAGAATCCTCTCCATTCTGGTGATCAGATACTCATTTCTCTTACTGCTGTAAAGCACAGTCTCTCCATACGCAGCCGCATAATTCTCCAGACATTCCTTTACCAGCCGTTCCCCGACCTCCTTTGGGAAATCAAACCAGGTATACCCTTCTGTGGGCAATTTATCTGCAAAATTCTCCAATACAGCATGAAATACATTACCCATATCCACAGTCTCAAAGCTATACTTATCCCGTTCTTCCAGCCCCAGTCCATATTGCAGAAAATGGGCATAGGCACAGGAAGCAAACTTCTCCAGCCTGCTGACGCTGTTATGAAGCACCTGACCATACAGGAGCTTCGCCAGTTCTTTAGGCAGTCTTCCATTCTCATATTGGAAAAAGGCAGCCCTCTTCATCTGCTCCAGAATTGGTGCATATTTTTCATTTCTGACATACGTGTCATAAAGTGTCAGGAACAACTTCTTATCTAACTTATCATCTTCTGCCGCATACTGGCGCAGCATTCTCACCAGATATTCCATGGCATCCGCAGGTGCATCAATCTGTTCCTCAATATCTCTCAGCTCCGGCTTTTCTATTGTCATTTTCGGGAAAAGACGGCATACCGTTGCGATGAGATATGCCGGTCTGATGCTCTTACCTTCCGAATCCACCTTGGCATAAGATAACCGCAGATAACGGGTAGGCTTCGTCATCATCAGATACAGATACAGCCTCTGAATATACATCTGCTGTCTCGGGGTAGGGGCAAGTTCAAAATCGGATTCCTGTAAGAATTCCCTGTCAATATCGGAAATAATACCGCCTTTTGCACCGCTTCGCGGAATGATACCGTCATTTACGCCCATGAAGAACAATGCCTTGATCTCACAAAGTCTGGTTCTCTCGATATCACCAATTACGACCTTATCCACATTCTGGGGAATCGTTCCTACCTTGATCTCTGCAAAGCCTGCATCCAGAATATCTGCAAATTCCTTTATCGTCATAGTCTCATCACCAAGCAGGCCAATAATCTGTTCCAGAAGTTCCATGACCAGGCGATAAATCTGTGCATACTCCTTGGCTTTTACCAGATTGCCCTGCGTAGTGAAAGCATCTTCATACTCAGCCAGCTTATTCTCGATATCTGCCCTCACGATAAAATCATATAATGCTCTGACCTGCGCTTCTCCTGTGGCTTCCTTAATCATCAACGGCTCCAGCATGTCTGTGATCTGCTGTCGGAGATGATTCAACTGCTCCAGCTCCTGTGCTTCCTCTTCCTGCCGTTTCAGGCGTCTGGTGAATGGCTCATTCCATGCCTTTCTCCCCCGTATTCCCATGGTGCGCACATAGTTCTCCAGTCGGTCAGTCTCCTCCGGGGTGATACCAGAAAGACCACATCTTAGAAAATGAAATACAGCTTCATAGGAATATTCCTGTATGGATACCAGTAACGCACTGCGGATAAACTCAATAAAGGGATTCAGCACCAGCTTGTTGGTCTGATCCAGATAATAGGGGATTCCAAACTTCTCGAACTCTTCCTTTGCCAGATATCCATATCTCTCGATATCCCCTGTAACAACTGCAATATCACGGTAACAGTATCCCTCTTCCCTGATTAACTGCCTGATTGACAGACAGATCTGACGCAGTTCTTCCTTGGGCGTGGAGGCTTCCATAATGCGAATGCTGTCCTGCTCCTTCTGATACTCTGTGGTCGGATATCGGAACAGTTCTCTCTCCAGATTGGACAATCCGGGATTATCCACATACCGCTGCACCGTCGCTTCTGTGATCAGAACATCCTCCGCTCTTGCCACACCGGCTTCCTTCGCCTTTTTCTCCAAATCATATATGGTCTTCTTACTCAGGTGAAAAAGCTTCTGCTCGCCATCAGGCTTATAGCAATCCTCCCTAGTGTCAGCAGTGACTGTCACAATGACCTCATTTGCCAGCAGCATCAGCTCCTGGATAACGTTATACTGTATCGGGGTAAAGCCTGTAAACCCATCAAAGGCAATGACACTGTCTGCCACGATGCGGGACTTGGGCAGTACATGACGCAGGCGATCCAGCGTCTCTTCTGTTGTGATATATTTCTCTCTGATATATTGCAGAAATCCTTCATAGAGCAGATGCAGGTCCTTTAATTTATAGGACAGGGCGCCCCTCTTAGAGGAATATTCCACCAGCTGTTCTACTTCCTTCGTACCAAGTCCATACTGCATGAATTCGGAAAGGGCAGACTTCACCTCATGGATGTAGCCTATCTTCTTAATATTCCGCTTCATGACACTAAGGTCATCTTCCAGTCCTGCCGCTACTTTACGCAGTACGAGGCTCTTACCTGTATCATCCAATACGGGCTTATCATTGCCGCCTACCTCTTCAAAGATACGGTGAGAAAGCCGTCCGAAGCTCAATACATCAATATTCATGATACCGCTTCTAGGGTGGCGGCGCACCATGTCCAGCTGGGTCTGCATAGTGAACTGATCCGGCACTACTACCAGGTAGTTCCTGTGCGGATTCTCCATTGCCTGGGCAATGATGTCTTCATATAAACGATAGCTTTTGCCGGAGCCCGAGGCTCCTATATAAAATTTCAATCCCATGGGATGCTCCTTTTGTGGTAGGTATGGTGCAAGACTCGCCACAGTTCCTGTGGCTGTATCTTGAAACAGGTGTTGTACATAGGCTTTTTTTCATGCAAGTAATGTGCTGCACCATCATTTAGACATATCGTAATTCAAGAGTAAACGGTAGAACCCAAGTACCTTTACAAATATGTGGCTGCTTTCACAGCCTCATTATTTATCATCGGATTTCACTGGTTTTCGGATGTGTTCCGGCAGGGTTTCTGACCATGGCAGAAGTTCTGCCAGAAAATCATTATTGTTATCATTCATATGTTTCGGCAGTTCTGTCAGCAGATACTCAAAGTAATCATACGGCTTTAATTGATTTGCCTTTGCTGTTTCAGCAATGCTGTAAATGATTGCTGAACTGGAAGCGCCATTGATCGTGTCGATCATTTCCCAGTTCTTTTTACCGATACAGAAACCATGGATAGCGCGTTCACTGGCATTATTATCCATTGGCACATCGCCATCTTCAAGAAATACTCGCAGGTAACGTTCCTGGTTCAGGGCATAGGTAACAGCTTCTCTGGATTTTCCACTTTTGGGTATCCGATCTGAAATCTGGTTCATAAGCAGATATAAAACGGACTGCTTCCGCAGATCTTTCGGAATGATTTCCAGTGCTTCATGGAACTTACGTCTGCAATGCACCCAGCATCCGGCGATCCTCAGGTCTTCTTTTTCTTTTGCCAGAGTGTGATAAACCTGATATCCGTCTGTCACACAAATGCCTGCGTAATTCTTCAAAAATTCCCGCGGATGAGAAGCATTACGTGTTTTCTGATATTCATACAGAATGATCTGCTTATCTGCATACATAAAACCGGATCGATAAACCCACATCCAGCTTTTGCTTCCGGCCGGACGCCCATCTTTGTTGACAAGGACAGGTGTCTCATCTGCCTGGATCACATGATACTGATAAAGCAGCTTATGGAGATAGTCATACATGATTCCCAGATAACTTTCGCCAAGACGGATCATCCAGTTTGCCATGTTTTGACGCGTAATGGCAAGGCCGTAACGTTCAAACTCTTTTTCCAAACGGTAAAGCGGAACTGCATTCACATATTTACCATTGATAATAGCGGCCGCCAGGGATGGCGAGACAAGACTTCCGTGAAGCAGATTCTTCGGATGGGGTGCCTTAACCATATGTTCATCATTTTTACTGGAATAAACACCTATGTGATGTTCCTCCACTTCAACTTTTGCCGGTACAAAATGATAACATCTGGATATGGCATCTGGGAGTTGTTTCCAGCCTTTTTCTCCGAATTCCGCAGTTAATTCTGTTTCTGTCATGTAATGATCGATGCGGTGGACAGTGAGTCCAGACAGATCGGCAGTTTTTTTGCCTGCCTGCTTTTTCTTCTTTGGTTCTCTGAATTCCAGATCATCTGGTTCAGGGGCATTAAGATCACAGACAGCTTCTGCTTCATTAAAGAAAACGATCTGACCATCCACTTCCATAAAGCGGATTTGCTCCGGAACAGCCAGCCTTTCGCTGGATCTGCCAAATCTGTTTTTGTTGGATAAGACAATCTGTTCCATCATCAGCTGCATCTTATCATTAAGTGCCTGTGTCTGTTTGGTCAGTTCATCCATCTGATCCTGCAGACCAAGAAACAGTTGGATTAATAGTTCCTTGTCCAGTTTATTCAGTTGTTCTTTGGTGTACTTAAATGCCATGACCAGAACTCCCTGCTCTTTATTACTGGTTCTGATTATAGCAGATTTCCTGTATTATCGCCAATCCGCCCACATTGCCTGTTCAGCATTATGACAGTGGATAATACATCTGAAAAACCGATATTTTACGGTCTCTCAGATGTGTTATCCACATCAGCCGGAACATTTTTTTCTGCCTGAGCCTGCTCCGGCGGATCATTTGTGGATAGTCATGCTGCTATGGCAGTTATCCACTGCTGCATCTTGTTTTGTGTTTTTTTATTTTCAGCACTATGTACAAGTTACATAAGGTCTGGTAACCGGCAGACCCCAGTAATTGGATTCTTTGCAATGACCTCAAAACCCTGCATTAACATTCGGTACTGATCCTCAGTGATAGTCATTGCTTCACCTGCAGATCTTGGCCAGCGAAAAGAGCCCTTATCCAATCTTTTATACATCAAAAGAAATCCGTCGCCTTCCCATAAAAGGGCTTTGATCCGGTCATTTCTTCTCCCGCAAAACAGAAAAACCGTATTTTTATCGTATGGATCAAGTTCAAACTGAAAACGCACAATTGATGCCAGACCATCAATTCCACGACGCAAGTCTGTATATCCAGGGGCCAGATATACTTTCTTGAACTGTGAGACCCTGGCATCATTCAACATGGCTGAAAGCTTCTACCAAACAATTGAGCAGCTCTGGCGTGACCGGCGAAAATATCTCTGCAGAAAGCCCATGAACATTTTCAATCCGCATCACCGGAACTTCAACTGCCGACATAGCCCCTTTTTCTTCTGGTTGTTGGAGTTCTACAAAAGCAGGCTGCGCTGCATCAGAAATTTGATCCAGACACATTTGCCGCACTCTTTTGAGCCGATAATAATAATTAGCTTTAGTAATGTTATGCTGCGCACACCAGGTTGTCACATCCATTCCTTCCGGACGGTTTTGGCAATCCCTGATCTGCGCAGCCCACTGGCTAAGTCTAATCTGCTGTGCTACCAGACTGGTTTCTTCTGCCATGATTACACCCCCATCTTTGGCAAGTAGTCTAAAAAGTTGAGTGACTGAACTTTTAAGACTATTTCAACTTTGTTGAGTATGATTATGGCATAAATTGGCTCTGACAAAAAGGTACTCGGGTTCTACCGTTTACTGTCCGGGAGAATTCCCGCAATTCCTTTTCGCATGAGAAAAGGCGCACCAATACCTGCCAATAGGTAGGTATAGAAGTGCGCCCTTAGTTCCTAAGGGATTATTTATAATACTCGTCCATATCGTTCGTTATAATGCATAATTTCTAACTGCCTGAACAACACTGCTTGAATTCCAACCAACCATAACATCTGCATTGTTACTTACCTTACTTGGTATTCTCTCCTGCCCTCTGGGTTTTACTCCAATAATGGGTTTTCCTAAACTTATTGCTGTATCAATTTCGTAATCTATCCATTCACTATATGAAACATACATACCTGAAAGAATAATTACACAACTACATAGTGATATTCTATTTCTGAGTTTTTCTTTCAATTCTCTTTTTCCATTAACATCCAATGGTTTTGTAATCGGTACAGAATAATTCGTCCACATAAAATTTGATGCATCATCAAGCCATTCTTTAATTGTCTCATAATCTGTATTGTAATCCCATGAATGACTAATTAAAATATGATAATCTCTTAAACTTGGCATATCTATCCCTCCTATATTCTTCCTTCTTTTACCAAATGCCAATATTGTTTTCCAACAGCTGTTAATTTGCATGCTTTTGAATTCATTGCAGCATAATACATATGCTCCTCTCCAACAGGAACAACTAACCCGATTCCCTCCAGTTTTTGTAAATCTTTGAAAATAGCAATATTTTCATCATCTGCATACGGCTCAATAACATTATGCACTTCTTCTCTTTTATTTGTCGGTTCATATGATGGATTTAGGTTATACTGAAAATCTTCGTTTTGAAAATAATTTGCAATCTTTCTTAAAACAGTTATATCAACCTGAGGTTGTACATCTCTTAATGATGTAAACCTTGTCACATTTGTCTTAAATACGGGTCTCTGCTCCCAAGGTCCCAAAGCTTTGTCTATAAAAGCATACACTCCAGCAATAGAAATATGCCCTGTGACATCTGCTGCTCCACCATTTAATGCTTCCAAAAGCAAAGAAGTAAACACACCATGTCCGTTTACCTCCACGGAAGTTTGACTATTTCGGCTTGCAGTCATTATTGTAACTCCCTCATTTATATTAGCGGTATTTTGTCTATCTGTATTAATGCTTCCCATAAATCCAGAATAACAACTATCAAGTATAATGATTCTTTCTTTACACTTTGATTGATTTGCAATTGTTAATATTTCTTGCAGTGATACACCATAATCATTTTGCGAGAAATCCGGTGTAACTAAATATCCTCCAATTGCATCAATATATCCATGTCCCGAATAGTAGAACAGTGCCACGTCAGCATCACCTTCAAAACATTTCTCAATCAGTCCCCTCAATTCCCCCTTTGTAGGAACATTATCCTTTTTCCAAACAGAAAAATTGGGATCGCCATTTCCATGATTAGTTAACAAATCTTTGATTGCCTCTGAATCATTACAACATCCATATAACGGACAAGAAGGATAGTCATTTATTCCTACAACTAATGCCTTTCTCTCTCCCATAATAACCTCCTCTTTCTATCAATAATCTCTACAAATTTATTGCGTAATTTTTAATTACTTCATCGATAAACATTTTACAATTCCGTTCTATTTATATACTTTATTGCACCAACAGGTAATGGTAATGAAACAAACAGGTCTTTGTTTATTATTTTCATTTGGAATCTTTGGTATTTTTTATATGAAATAGTGGAATAATCTTATCTTCAACATCTAATGTGCCTTTTTTTAAGTGTAACAACTCTTCTATCATATATGGATACAATACCACTCCATGTCTCTTAAAATCAGCAATCAATGTTTTAGGTGTAAGAATATTGTTATCAAACAATAAATCTATTGCTCCTTGAAATATACTTTCATTTAATACCCCTGGAATATCATCTGGTTCTTTTGTTCTCCACCCATTTTTCGATACTTGTCTCATCATATATTGATACTGATTTGCAGATATTATATTAAGTTGCCGAGTTCTATACATCATTGCCTGAATTGAAACTTTCCATTTTTTCTTTAGAAAAAGATAAAACTTCAAATCCGTTGGATACTGTAATACATCTTTTGAAAAACTATCTCTCGGTAGTAAAAACGCACTTGCGAACATATTTGCTTGACGTTCTCGAGCCTTAAATTCCTCTTTAGAAAGAGTTTCTATATCTTCACTCCATGGATGCAATACAATATGGCCTAATTCATGTGCCATATCAAATCTCAATCTGCATTCAGGTCTCGATCCCAATGCTACTGCAATCAAAAAAACATCTGCATTATCAACTAAAGTTCTCTGACTAAATGCATCTATTTTATCCTCGTTAGTAGCAAATCCCGTAACAAGTATCCCATTCTGTTCAAGCAAATACTGAATATCCTTAATTGGGCCACTGGGTATGCCCCAACATTCCCTCACTCTATTTGCAACCATTTCCATTTCGTCAATTGCGTCTTGAGATTCACAATCACAAGGATCATCATACCCTTCAAAGTCCAACTTAGGATCTTTGTATATTGGAAAGTCAATATAGTTCCATAGTGTCTCATACATTTGAGCAACAAATTCTAATTTTACACTCTGTGCTGTTCTGTCCTTTTTTGTTGCGGTTGCCTGTGATCTAAAATAGGTTGTTTCTGTACAGGTATTTATCTTATCATTTTGGAAAAAATAATCATAAGGAAATCCAAGAATTTTGGACAATATCCTTACTTTCTCATAATCAGGTATATTCTTTCCATTTTCATACAAGGAAATGGACTGTTTTTTTATATCAGCCTTTGTTGCAAGATCTGTTAAAGAAATGCCATTATATATTCTAGCCCTCCTTAGTCTATCACCATTAAACTTTCTCTGTTCCATTTCATATTTCTCCTGTTTATTAGAATTTTAGGAGTACTTATACTTCTTCCTCCATAGCTCTTAGTACAGGCTTAACACCAGGTTTAAGCTTAAGAGGAATTTTTCTTACTTCTTCTGTATTTTCGTTCAACGATTCCAGTTCATTATATTCCTGCTCTGTTAATGAAGCAAAATCAGGATTTACATATTCCATAAGATCCAAGTTATCAGCCTCAGCAAAATCTTTATCCAACAGAAGTATTTCAATAGCGGATATTGTATGATGATCAGATGTATATGCTACAATATAATGCCTATATCCATCTGCTCTACAAACACTGCCTTGCATAATTTTGTCATAATCTTCTTCTAGCTCTCCAGTGTCAAAAGATGAAGTTACCAAATTTGGATATAACTCCCCAATAGAGAGCTGTTTTGGCAAGCCTTCGCAATCACCATTCTCTGCAAACAATATTGATTGCAAGTAATGCGGTCTATTTCTATTTTTACGAATTATACTTCTAAGTGTTTGATGTGTGGAAATTGTATATGTCACACAATTAACTTTATCAATAAGAATTCTGCCCTCCCATCCATTTCTGTTAAATGCTAACAATTCCACTTCATCCTTTACTACATGTTTTCTAAGGTTTTCATTAATATAATCACCAGGTGCAAAAATATGGCGATTATTAGTTTCAAGATGATTTTCTCTAATTTCGTGAGGTACATCATCTGAAATAGCCTTATTGATTGCATATACAATTTTACGATTCAATATGCGATTTTCAATAATTGACTTTTTATTATTGCCTTGCATATTTTACCTCCTGTTCATCTTTATAATATTACTTTTACATTTTTATATCAATTTGTCAAGTATTTTTATTTATTCTTTTATTTATGTCATCATATTTACAAAACGCCAAAAAGTTTGTTTATTGTAACTTTTTGGCATTTTCTTCTTACTTATTAACTTCATGCATATTAAACATAAAATTTATTTTAATAATATCCTTAAAGCATCCTCTAGTGTGTGTCAAGACACATTTTTCAATCTCCTGAATTAAATTCCACTAATTTTTCCCAATCAATAGCCCCATCTTCTTTACAAAAACTGTTTGAGAATTCTCTGATCAATCTATTAGCAGCTTTATTATAACTTTCTTTATAAGAAGCTACGTATTGTTCTGGCATTGTTCCCATAAAGTTGATTATTTTAATATAAAACATTTCATCTCCCGTTAGTTCTGTCCAAAACTGCTTACCTGCTAATTCCTGATACATTTTCGGCTTTCCCTTACCGCTGTCTTTCTTCTTTCCATAGCAATATCCAATATAAGCCTCGTATCTTGCCTTAGCCTGTTGTGCCAATTTTGATGCCGCCATAAAGTTCTGTTCCTGTCTCTTCTTGCTATCAGCATTAAATACGGATGGCCCACTTTTCACAGCAATAGCATAGATAGTGTTATTTTCATCATCTTGTATCATCAAGTCTATACCTTCAGCTAATGCTTTATTTCCACCGCTAACTGCAATAGCAATCGGTTCAAAAAAGCAATTACCAAAAATGGTTTCTTCACTTGATGTTACAAAGGCACTTAAAACTGATTCCACAATCTCCGATGCATTTTCCATTGCCTTCGCTCTATACAAATATGGATTTTTCCGTTTCATGACTTTTTTGATATCGAGTGTATCTATTTTTTCAATCAATGTACTATAAAATATTTCCAGTGATTTTGCTATTGCTTGCACTACCTCTTTTTCATCATAAGAATTATTAATCGACATATGATTTACCTCCCAATTCTATCGCATTTTTTATCCTGTTGTGTACACTAGTTCCCCTAAATCGTTTTGTTTCTATTGTAGCTGTTTTATCCGCTGTTGAAATAATAGCTTTTCCAATAGCTTCTGCTAACCCAATTGGAACTGCATTACCAATTTGCCTATATTTTGCGGCTGTGGTTCCCGTAAATATCCAATCATCCGGAAACTGCTGAATTCTTGCATACTCTTTTATACTCAATGGTCTATCTTGCCTTGGATGACAAAGCATTGTCGCTTTTTGCGCAGGTGAAGTTGTAATTGTAGGTGCTGGTTGATTATATGATAATCTACGGTAAAATCCCACTTTTCCTCCTCCAGACTTATAAGCACCGCCCATTGCAACCGGTATTATTTCTTCTGGTAAATCTCTCCAATTTCCACCTTCTGGAACCATATGAAGATATTTTTTTCTTTCCCCACTTAACGGAGTATAATCACCTGGATTACTTTCCAAATCTCTTATAACTTCTCCGACCGTCTTCCACCTGTACTCTGGATTTTGATGCATCTGAAAATGTGTTGGTATTGGCAAAAATATATCTTCATTATCTCTACTTCCTATCAAAACAAATCGTTCCCTAAATTGAGGGACCCCATAATTTACAGCATCTAAAATACCATAAACCGTTTTATATCCCAGCTTGTCAAATTCCGATAAAATAACATCCAAAACTGTTCCCAACTGCTGATCCGGATCATCTTTCTCCCTTTCTTTCGCAGAAACATGTTTTAATGGAGAAGATACTATACCTTTTACATTTTCCATGACAAAAAATCTAGGACGAATGTAATCTATCATTCTTATGAAATCCATAAAAAGACTTCCCCTTGGATCATTGATTCCAAGTCTTTTTCCAGCCGTTGAAAATGGTTGACATGGTGGCCCTCCACACACCATAAATGGTTCACCAATATGTAACCCCGCTAATTTCAAAATTTTCTCCGGACTTATTTCTCTAATATCTCCACCAAGAACATTATGTCCATTAGCTCTCATTGTTTCTACACATGATGGTTCAAAATCCTGTCCGATAACCACATTCAATCCAGCTTTTTCAAGGCCTATATCTAATCCCATTGCCCCAGAAAAAAAAGAAACCACATCTCGGTTATCCTTGTATTTCTCACGTACATCTTTCAAATCAAAATTATCCATCAAACTTTTTCTCCATCATCTAGTATAAATTTTCGTTCAAATGTTGTTCCTGTCGCCTCTGCAATTTGGTTCAAATCAGAAACTGTAAATGTTCCTCGCTTAAGCTTAGCATTTAAATTTTGAGGAGACATTCCCATTCTTCGTGCCAATTCTGCAACACTTATATTAGTACGCACACATAACACCCTTATTTGTTCTGATATTGTCATAGTAATACCTCTTTAATAATTCATCATTTGCATTTAAATTATAAATCTCAGAGTTTATATCGTCAACATATTTATCATCCTTTGACCCTTGGAAACTCGAACTACAATTCGAATAATCAAATCACTTCAAATTTTGAGTTTTCATTTTTATCCATATAAAAAGATCCTACTTATTCCAATTCTGCTGAAATAGGTTGAATCTTTGTTTTTCTTCTTATCGAGGGTAGTCCGTTTAACAATCTTTAAATATAGGGGTACAACAGGGGTACAAATCACTTTCCAAGTCCCACGAATCCTTGATCTTAAGGCATTTCAGACAAAAGCACGGATTCTGCCGTGGCAGATGAATAATATTTTTATCATAGTTTTAATTTACTCCTTTTTGCCCTGAAATGCCCTGTTTTGCAAGGGTTTCTGGGGTTATGGTAAAATGCTCTGATATTACAGATTGTGGCAAATCAGAGCAGAATTTAGCAAGTTGTTACTACCTGTTAGTAGTAAAATTGGTAGTAATAGGGAATGGGTTACTACTAAGGGTTTTTAACTACTTTTTAATAGTCGGAATTTTTGTTCCTTTTACATTCACACCGAGTATGGCTGCTCCCAATAGCAAGGCTCCACCGACAATAGGTACACCATACTTAATAATTCCATTCAGAAAATCCTTATTTTCTGTGTCTTTTGCAGAAATTTTATCCGCTACTAATATCATTTTCTCTGTAATTTCATCACGTTCTTCTTTAGAAATGTCCTCTTTTTTCAAAAGTTCACTTAAATCTTGAAGAATCACTTTATATGCTTCTACAGCATCTTTCTGACTTGAATTATTATCCTTAATAACATTGTCACACATGTCATTTAACTGTGCAACCATATTATTGGCCGAATCAGCATATGCCGGAAACTGATTAATAATAGCAATAGCTACCTCTTTATCCATATTCGGTATAAGTGATACAAACTCCATAATCTTATCTTTGGATAATTCACTAAACTTGTTAATTTGTAATGCATCTTTTACTTGTTCTTCTGATACTAAATTCTGTGCCATTTTATTCTCCTTATGCAATCTGCTTTCGTTGTTTATAGTAGTTTTTTGCTAATTTGCGTTGACTACCATACCAACAATTGTGGCTTTTATCATTCATATTCAACCTCTAAGTAGTCCACTACTACTAAGGATTTCTCCCAACACCTTTGCCTTTATCCCCATTCAGCCCATAAGCCTTAGTAGTCGAAACCGTAGTAATTCCAAGGCTTTCTGCCATATTCTGCCCTGTGTTGCCCCAGTCTACGAAGATATGCATTATCATAAAACTAGAGTGCTGTGGCACACGAAGAGTACTTTTATCATTGCTTTGTTTCTACCTGTTTTGCAAAGGTTTCCGGGCGTTTTGTGAAATGCCCAAAATTACAGATTGTGGCAAATCGGAGCAGAATTGAGCAAGCTATTACTACATGTTGGTAGTAAAATAGCAAGGGTTACTACTATGGGCTTTTACTCATATTTAAAATTGTCATCAATGTATTTCTTTATAGTCTTTTCGCTCTTAACAAAATACATCTTTCCTGTACTATCCGTCACATATAATGTCAGCTTATCTTTTTCTGAGAACACGCCATCATTTACCTGTTTTCGTAAATTCCTTAAAAACAACTTAATATCAAAAACCAAATCCATAGATTCTTCTGGTTCTAAAGTACATGGCAATGGTTTCTGTATCATTTTTACTATTGGATTTTTTATATCAGGTACAATCAGTAAATTTTGCTTTTTCGAAACTTTGATTCCCCAATTCTTTATTATTACATTCCTATTACCTATGTTAGTGACCGTTAAATTTACAAAATGAAATTCAAAATTTCCATTTTCAGAAAACAGCACATTTTTATCCGAGAAACTTAATCTTAATCGCTTTCTATTTGCATATTTAATTTGCCAAAGTGTAACTATAACAGCAGCAGCTGTCGCTATTGCACCGACTGCTTGACCTATAGCTGCAAAAGCAGTCCAAAACAAATTATAATCTTTCACAGTTTACACGCTCCCTTCAATATGATATCAATTCTTAAATAATTCTAATGCAATATCTTCCACTGCTTTTCCAATTTTCATAGAATTCACTCCTATATGTAACTAAGAACACCCCAAAATTGGAGTGTTCTTACTATCTAATTCATATCATAGTTCTTACTTTATATTTGTGTCTTAATGGTCTCAAAATCCAATCATTAAAATCAACTATTTTATCATTTTGCAGTCTTCCTAAAACAATACCAGGATCACGATTTATTCTATTTGCAAATTCCTTAATTGATTGTAAATCGAATTTTGCACCTTCAACAAACTTTTTGTATTGGTCGCTTGGTATCAAACTATCTTGTGCGAACTTATTTGCTGCTTCTTCCTGCTCTCCAGTTTCCTTTTCAAACGATATCCCATAATCGCCATTTATAATATGACCTATTTCATGAAACAAAGTAAACCAAAACGAGTCAGCATTCAACCTTCGATCATTTACCATTAGCATAATATTATCACCAATCTTTTTTGTTGCTCCATTAGTCTTCGAACCTGCAATATTAGGAAGAATTACAAATATTACACCCGTTTCCAAAAAAGCTTTTCTGATCAAAGGATAAAATTCTTCGTGATTTCTAGTAAGTGTCAAAGCATATTTTACAGCTTCTTCAAACTTTTTCTTATTAAATTTGGGTGCTGATATTTTTAATGCCTTGTTTGTAGCAATTTGAACCATTGCGTTTGCTTTAACAGTACTAGCTTCCGTCAAATCCTCTGTCAAACTCCTAAAGCTAACAGCCATGTCTCTTTTACACAATACAGTAAGGGTTGCTACATTAAGGAATGTTCTTAATGCCTTAATTTGTTCATCCTTCTGCCTTGGTAAATCTGGTAACCCATAATTTTCTCTAAAGAACTTGTAATCAAAATATTCAAAAACTTTTCTTTCTTCCGCAAGTTCTTCTTCTGACCTAAATTCTGCAATCAATGCATCATACGCATTTTGAAGATTTAACCAATAATTTACACTAGTACCAATCAGCCTTGATAATTTCATTGCGATGTCAATTGATAAACTCTGCTCACCCCGAATTAAAAGGCTTAGGTTTTTAGGCGTCGTATCAAGCCTTTTTGCAAAATCCTCTTGTGTCAATCCGCTTTCATCAACAATTTCTTTTATATAATAACCCGGGTGAAATGCAATCTTATTATTATACTCAATATAGTTACTCATAATGTTTGCTCACCTCCATAATTTCTACTACTCTCACATTTTCCGCTATTTCATCAATATTACAAGGATTATAAGTCTGTTCATTTTCGTCCAACGGCTCTATAATAATTCTCCATTGTTCGCGCCTTGATTTTACATCAATTGCAAAATATCCTTCTAAATCTCTACCATTCTTATTTATTAATTTATGAAAATGAAAAGCAGGTTGCACTATAATATCCTTTATAGTGTCAGCTTGCTTCAATGCATTTATTCGAGCCATAAGACTATTTGCCAGCAATGTATTCCCATTAAAAAATTTTTTTGCTATCCTTAGATCTTCGCACAAATTTTTAACTTTTTCAGTTGAATAATTTACTTTCAAATCCTCCCTCCTTATAATCAAATTACCTGTCTGGTAATTTGATTATACTCTTATCCTATGTTCAAGTCAACAAAGATGCTAAATTGCTTAACAAAATCATGCAGAAAAGCTGAGCTTTGCAACATTCTCTGTTATAGGAAGCTTTCTTGTTCCTGCAGAAGTTTTTGTTGGCTCAATAACCAACGTCATATCGGATAATCGTTGAAGCTGATGATCTATATTCACAATCCTGTTTGTCAAATTCTTTTCACCAAATACTCCCTTGCAATCTCAAGTCCTTTCACCGGAACACAAAACTTCTGGTTATGTGCCAGGCATTCTCTATAGACATCCTCCAGATCGAACCACTCTACACATTCCAATTCTTCCTCCTGAACAGTTATCTTATCAATATCTACTTCTCCCATATACACATAGACAAATGCAATTTCATTATCCTTAAATATTTTATTATGGAATTCCTTCTCATATTGTATACGAAATGTGTCTACGAATTGCAATTGTTCAGGCTTTGCTGCTATGCCAAGTTCTTCCTTCAGTTCTCTCATTGCCGATTCCAGTGGTTCATCTCCAGCCTGTATATGTCCCGCTGATGAGGTATCATATCTACCTGGAAAGGAATCTTTTGTCAGCGCACGTTTCTGCAAAAGCACCTGCCACTTTCCCATAACCTCTCGTGCAATCCAAATATGTACAGTTCTGTGTCTGACACCATTTGCATGTGCCAGACTGCGTTCTATCGTTTGTCCGGTCGGATTCCCATTGTCATCAACAATATCAAATATCTCAATGCACAAACCTCCATCATCTCACGTATTATTTCCCCCTATTATATATGGAATGCCCAAAACAATCTACTTCATTTGGTAATTTCTCATAATACCCAACAGCAAACGGCTGTCATCCATATGATATCTTCCATATGCCTTATCGCCCTAAAAACAGAAAGATTTATTGCATAAATGCTTCAAAAATGATAGTCTAAATACATGCTTGTCGTTAGTTATGAACCAAGAGTTTGTTCCAACTAACACTCATGCAGGTATTTGCGAAACACACTACCCCAGATACAGAATTGTGTTGCATTGTGAAAACAACACAATTCGTCACTCGCACAGTAAATTCGCACTTACCTGAATATTTTAAATACAGGAGGTGTCACAATGGGTGATACAGAAAATAAAATACCTTTAAGAAGTGAAGTAGCCGTTGAGAATACCTGGGCTTTGGAAGACCTCTATGCTACAGATGATGACTGGAAAGCAGACATGCAACGTCTCAAATCCATGATGCAGCAGGCTTGCGGATACCAGGGCAAATTAAGCCAGAGCAGTACACAGTTACTGGCTTTCCTGAAATTACAGGATGATATCAATGTCGTTCTGACAGACTTTGCCAACTACTCTTTCCGCAAGGCTGATGAAGATACCAGAAATACCACATATCAGGGATTTAAGAGCCAGACCAATTCTTTGATTGTTGCCCTGTCCGGTGCTTTGTCTTTTGCGGAGCCGGAGATTCTCTCCATCCCGGATGAGACTCTGGAGCAGTTCTATCAGGAACAGTCTGAATTGTCCGTATACAAGCGCTATATCCACGATATCCGTCGTAAGAAGGCTCATATCCTGAGTAATGCAGAAGAGAAGATCATGGCTGCTGCCGGTGAAATGGCACAGGCTCCAGACGAGATCTATGGACTTCTCAACAATGCAGATATGACTTTCCCCGATATCACAGACAGCAATGGCAAGCAGCTGCATGTAACTCACGGAAGTTTCATTCCACTGCTCCAGAATTCTGATGTGAAGGTAAGAAAGGCTGCTTTTGAATCCCTTTACAGCAGCTATGATTCCCTGAAAAACACTTCAGCAGCTCTGCTTGCAGCACAGATGAAGCAGTTACAGTTCAATGCGGATATGCGTCATTATGACTCTGCACTGGCTGCGGCTCTCGATAACAACAACGTAGATACTGCTGTATACTACAACCTGATTGAAGCTGTACACGAGAACATGGATGCCATGTACAAATATGTTCGTCTCCGCAAGAAGCTTCTGGGCGTGGAAGAGCTTCATATGTATGATCTGTATACTCCTATCGTATCAGATGTTGACAGCTATATCTCCTTCGAGGATGCAAAAGCCAATGTCCTGGATGCGCTTGCAGTCATGGGCGAGGATTATGTAGCTATTCTGAAGGAAGGCTTCAGCAACCGTTGGATTGATGTATATGAGAACGTTGGGAAACGCAGCGGTGCTTACTCAGCAGGTACTCGTAAGCATCCTTACGTACTGTTAAATCACAACAACGATCTGAATACAGAATTTACACTGGCACACGAAATGGGTCATGCACTTCATTCCTATCTTTCAACTGCCAATCAGCCGGTCGTAGATTCAGATTATGTGATCTTTGTTGCAGAAGTTGCATCTACCTGTAACGAAGCACTGCTGATGCAGCATCTGCTGAAAAAGACATCAGACAAGAAGCAGCGTGCATACCTGATCAACTATTTTCTTGAGCAGTTCAGAACTACTCTGTATCGTCAGACAATGTTTGCAGAGTTTGAATTAAAGATGAGCGAACTGACTGCAAAAGGTGAAAGCGTCAATGCCGAGACTGCGACTAAGGTTTACCATGACCTGATTGATCTCTACTTTGGTCCAGATATCATTCACGATGAATATATTGATCTGGAATGGGCTAGAATCCCTCACTTCTATTACAACTTCTATGTATATCAGTATGCTACCGGCTTCTCTGCCGCTATCGCACTGTCACAGAAGATTCTGTCTGAAGGGGAACCTGCAGTTAAGGCATACAAGGAGAAATTCTTAAGTGCCGGCTGTTCCAAAGATCCTGTATCCATCTTAAAGGATGCCGGAGTAGATATGTCCACCAAGAAACCTGTAGAGCAGGCACTTGCTCTGTTCAATAGTCTTCTTGATGAAATGGACGAACTAATGAAATAATCTGTATAGAAAAATGGCGGCTGATCAGTTCAGTCGCCATTCTTATGCTTATTATAACAATTCTTTTAAAATCTGATTTACCATTGCAGGATCTGCTTTTCCCTTCATGGCTTTCATGGTCTGTCCTACAAGGAAGCCGATTGCACGGTCTTTTCCATTGTGGTAATCCTCTACTGACTGTGGATTTACAGCAATGATCTCTTCGATGGTCTTTCTGAGCGCTCCTTCGTCATTGACAGTCTTTAAGCCCTTTTCCTCTACATACTTCTCAGGGTCCACATCCTCTTCAAACATGACTTCGAATACTTCTTTTGCCACAGAAGAATTAATTGCCTTGGCATCTACAAGGCCAATGAGCTTCGCCAGATTCCCAGGCGCGAACCTGATATCCTCCGGGTCCATATTCTTCTCCTTCAAAAGACGCAGTGTCTCTCCCATAAGCCAGTTGGACACTTTCTTGGGCTGCTTGCAGATAGCAACCGTCTCTTCAAAGAGATCTGCCATATGCTTGGAATCTGTAATGATTCCAATATCATACTCCGGTATATCGAATTCTTCCTTATAACGCGCCATCTTCGCTTCGCGAAACTCCGGCTGTCTGGAACGGATCTGCTCCAGCCATTCATCACTGATATAGACCGGTACAAGGTCAGGATCAGGGAAATAACGATAATCCTGTGCATCCTCTTTGGAACGCATTGCATAGGAATATTCCTTCGCATCATCCCAGCGCCTTGTTTCCTGTACAACTTCCTTACCTGACTCCAACAGTTCAATCTGTCTCTCACGCTCTCCCTCGATTGCATGTGTGATTGCCTTGAAAGAGTTGAGATTCTTCATTTCTGTTCTGGTTCCGAATTCCTTTGCACCTACTTCTCTGACAGACAGGTTCACATCTGCTCTCATAGAACCTTCATTTAATTTACAGTCAGATGCTCCCAGATACTGTACTGTCATACGCAGCTTCTCCAGATAGGCAATGACCTCTTGCGCACTGCGCATATCTGGCTCTGATACAATCTCGATCAAAGGCACACCGGAACGGTTATAATCTACCAGTGAGCAGTCTTCCCATTCATCATGGATCAGCTTACCGGCATCCTCTTCCATATGAATCTCATGAATACCGATAGATTTTGTTCCCTGCTCTGTCTCAATATCTACATGTCCATTGCGGCAGATAGGCAGATACAGCTGACTGATCTGATAGTTCTGTGGATTATCCGGATAGAAATAATTCTTTCGGTCAAATTTACAGTACTGCGTGATCTGACAGTTCGTAGCAAGACCTACAGCTACTGCATATTCAACGACCTGTTTATTCAATACAGGCAAAGAACCCGGCATACCTGTACATACAGGGCAGGTATGTGTATTAGGCGCACCGCCAAAAGCGGTAGAGCATCCACAGAATATCTTGGTCTTGGTTGCAAGCTCTACATGAACTTCCAGACCGATGACTGTTTCATATTGCTTTGACATAACTATCTGCCCTCCTTCTTACCAAACTCACCACGGATTTTCTCATACGTATATGCAGCCTGAATCAGTTTCTTTTCCTCGAAGCTGTCTGCAAGAAGCTGCATACCAATCGGTAATCCCTGACTGTCCACGCCGCATGGTACGGAAATTCCCGGTAATCCTGCCAGATTGACAGAGATTGTATAGATATCTCCCAGATACATCTTCAACGGATCGGATAAGCTATCTCCAAGCTTCGGTGCCGTAGTCGGCGCAACAGGTCCAAGAATCAGGTCATATTTGGAAAAGGCATCATCAAAAGCCTTACGGATCATGGCTTTTACACGCAGCGCCTTTAAATAATATGCATCATAATAACCGGAGCTTAATACAAAGGAACCCAGCATGATTCTACGCTTTACTTCCGGTCCGAAACCTTCAGAACGTGTCTTCTTATACATGTTGTGGAGTCCTTCATACTCAGAAGTACGATAGCCATACTTGATGCCGTCAAAACGCTCCAGGTTAGAGCTTGCTTCTGCTGCTGCAATAGTGTAGTAAGTAGGAATCGCATATTCTACCAGACTCAGGTCAAATTCTTCTACAATAGCGCCTTTTGCTTCCAGTGCCCTGGCAGCTGCAAGAACTGCCTCTTTTACCTCGCTGTCCAGACCATCTCCGAAATAATCTCTTGGAATACCAATCTTCATGCCTTTCACATCCTCTATTAAAGCTGATGTAAAGTCTGTGTCTTTTCCAATCGCAGCTCTGTCAATGGAAGTAGAATCCTTGGTATCGTGGGACGCAATTGCTTCCATAACGGTCGCGCAGTCTGTTACATCCTTGGTCAAAGGCCCTATCTGATCCAGAGAGGAACCATATGCAATCAGACCATATCGTGATACCGTTCCATAAGTAGGTTTCAGACCAACGACACCGCAGAAGGATGCTGGCTGACGGATAGAACCACCCGTATCAGACCCCAGTGCGAAGAAACATTCCTCTGCTGCCACGGCTGCTGCAGAACCACCGGAAGAACCGCCTGGTACATGCTCTGTATTCCATGGATTTCTGGTAACTCCATAAGCAGAAGTCTCTGTTGTAGAGCCCATGGCGAACTCATCCATGTTGGTCTTACCAATCATCACTGCACCTGCCTTTTCCAGATTCTTCACTGCTTCAGCGGTAAAAGTCGGGATAAAGTTGCCCAATATCCTGGAAGAACAGGTTGTCAGAACGCCTTCTGTACACATATTGTCCTTGATTGCCACAGGAACACCGGCTAAAGGTCCTGTCAATTCTCCTGCTTCGATCTGCTTCTGTACAGCTTCTGCTTTTGCAAGCGCAGCTTCCCTGTCTATGGTCACATAGGCATGAATGGATTCCTCGGATGCATCAATCCTGTCCAATACTGCCTTCATGGCTTCTACAGCAGTGGTTTCACCAGCCTTGATTGCCTGTGCCAGCTCCACTGCACTATATGCTAAAATATCCATTGCTTAACCTCCATCCTAGTCAAATGTTCTCGGTACCATGAACATGTTATCCTTCTCACCCGGCGCATTCTTTAAAGTCTTCTCACTTTCATCACCGTTTGTTACCACATCTTCACGAAATACATTCTGTACGGGGAATACATGTGACATTGGTTCAATCCCTGTCGTATCCAGCTCATTTAACTTATCAATATAGTCAAGCATACTGCCCATATCCTTCTTTGCCTGTTCCTTCTCTTCCTCAGAAAGCTCCAGCTTGGACAGGATGCCTACATATTCAATTGTCTCATCACTGATTATATTTGCCATAACTATTACCTCTGCCTTTCCATATGCGCATCTCTTAATCCCTGACCTTGATATGAACCTCTCTTAACTGCTGCTCTGTTACATCATTAGGTGCTCCACACATCAGATCCTGCGCTGAACCGCTCATTGGAAATGCGATAACTTCACGGATATTCTCTTCATTGCGAAGAAGCATGATCATTCGGTCAATACCAGGTGCCATACCTGCGTGTGGTGGTGCTCCGAACTGGAATGCCTGATAGAGTGCTCCAAACTTGCTCTTCAAGGTCTCTTCATCATATCCTGCAATTTCAAAAGCCTTTACCATGATCTGCATATCGTGGTTTCTGACTGCACCGGAAGAAAGCTCCACACCGTTGCATACAATATCGTACTGGTAAGCCAGAACATCCAGCGGATTCTTAGTCTCCAATGCTTCCAGACCGCCCTGCGGCATGGAGAATGGATTGTGGGTAAAACCAAGCTGCTTTGTCTCAGGGTCGATTTCATACATCGGGAAATCATTTACATAGCAGAAACGGTATGCATTCTTCTCGCACAGGTCCAGTTTATCACCTAATTCGTTACGCAGCTGGCCTGCATAATAATTGGCTCTTTCTTCCTTATCTGCAATAAAGAAGATGGTGTCTCCTGCTGCCAGAGATGCAATCTGGGCAAGCTGCCTCTTTAATTCATCAGGAATGAATTTGTCAATAGGTCCCTTATAAGTCATATCCTCGGCAACTTCCAGATAACCTAAGCCGCCCATTCCCATATCGGTGGCAAATTTCAGGAGCTTCTCATGGAAGCCCTTGGACATCTCTGCATGTACCTTGATTGCTCTGACTGTTCTTCCGACAAAGGGCTTAAATGTACATTTCTGGAAGAAATCTGTCACATCTATAATACGAAGCGGATTACGAAGATCCGGCTTATCACAGCCAAACTCCAGCATAGCCTGCTTATAGCTGATAATCGGATAAGGAGCCTGTGTTACGGCATATCCTTCCGGTGCAAATTTCTCAAATGCTGCTGATAAGACTTCCTCACCAACCCTGAATACATCCTCCTGTGTAGCAAAGCTCATCTCGAAATCAAGCTGATAGAACTCTCCCGGTGAACGGTCTGCTCTTGCATCTTCATCTCGAAAACACGGTGCTACCTGGAAATATTTGTCAAAACCGGATACCATCAGCAGCTGCTTATACTGCTGTGGAGCCTGGGGCAATGCATAGAACTTACCCTTATACTTTCTGGATGGTACGATATAATCTCTTGCGCCCTCCGGGGAAGAGGCACACAGGATAGGGGTCTGAATCTCCAGAAATCCCATCTCTGTCATCTTCTGGCGTAAGAAGCTGATTACCTGGGAACGGAAGATAATGTTATCCTTAACCTTGGCATTCCTCAGGTCAAGATAACGGTATTTCAGACGGATATCTTCTCTTGTCTCCTTGGATGTCATGATTTCAAAAGGAAGCTGGCTGTATACCTTGCCAAGTACAGTGATCTGCTGCGCTTCCAGTTCAATAGTTCCTGTAGGAATCTTGGGATTGTAAGTTTCTTCATCTCTTTTCTCAACAGGTCCTTCAATAGAAAGGCACATCTCCTTAACAATGCCTTTTAACAATTCTGTCTTGCGGATGACTACCTGCAGTACGCCATACATATCTCTTAAATCAATAAAAGACACGCCGCCGTGATCACGGATATTCTCTACCCAGCCTGCCACCTGCAGAGTCTGACCAATGTGCTGCTCACCGATTTCCTTCATAGTGATGTTTCTATACATGTTATACCTCCTACTGTGTGAGGCATTCCGTATAAACAAAAAGTCCCGGAATGCCTTATATTAGCATTCCGGGACGGATAAACAAATTCTGTATCCGCGGTACCACCCGCATTGCCAGACCGACATCTCCATCAAGATGTGTCCTCGCTCTGACCTCTCTTCTCATTTAACGCATGATCACGTATCACCCTAATAGTCAACCGTTCAGATGATCTGCTCCGGAGTGTTCCCTGTGTCAGCTTCCACGTACAGCGCTCTCAGTCGGTGACGCCGTCTTCCTGTCGTATCCCTTAACAAGAGTCTCCTTCATAGCATTTCAGTTGCATAATTATTCAAAAACTTGCAATCATAATAGCACACGTCTTTATCGATTTCAAGTAGTAAATTACATTATTTTATTTTTTTATGAAGCATACCATATATAACGTTCACAGTGACCGTTATAGCGATTAATCAGCAATCACGCTTTCCATTACTGCGTCAACAGATTCACATTCAGGAAAGTCTCCATATATCTCTCTACACTTTCCCAGATTACGACATCTGCATCGTATTCATCCAGCATACTCATAGTAAAGTCCTTGGTGTAGATCCAGTGGACTTCCTTATAGTAGCCCTTGGCAATCGTAGAGAGGAATCCTGAGAAGGAATCTCCGACTACCAGCGCTACCTCATCTCTGTACTGTGCCTTATCTGCAGTATCTGCGTCAAACACATAGGTCGTGTCGATGTTGTACTTGTCTGCTACACCACCGATGACTGCCAGGTCACCTGCCAGATCATGGGAAGTAATGTCAAAAGACACAGAATCCAGGTCTTTTGCATCTACGCCATATGCCTCGTGCATCAGTTGCTGCATTCCTACGAAAGCACCCTTCTGATTCCAGTGTGTATCTGTCTGATAGTAGATCTGTCCTTCTGCCTTGGCATCCAGCAGTGCCTGCTTCGGATATACATAGACCAGGTCGGTATTATCCCAGATATAATCTGCCAGCTGTTCTGCCCTGGAGACTTCATCTACTCTTGCCACCGTGTCAGGCATATACTCTTCATAGATAATCTCCTTGTTAGGAAGTGCTGTCACGTAGAAGTCAACACCTCTTTCGTTGAAGCCATCCCTCATGCTCACAAGATTGGCTGCAATCGCTGCCAGCTCCTCATCTGTGAAATGATTGATACCCATATAGTCCCACAGCGGATGTCCATCCAGCTCTGTCTTATAGAAAAGCCAGTTGTTCTTACCGAGTAATACCTGGGTAGACTCCATATAAGTACCACCTGTAAGCAGAGAGGTCAGCTCAGAGTTGAACGCAATCAGCTTATTTCTTGCGCATAATCTCTCTGTGAAACTGTTCAATGTATTCTGCAATGCAGTAAACCATGGTGTTTTGACTTGTTCTGCTGTCTGCTCACCAGTACTTTCTGTGGAACCATCCGTACTATCTCCATGGCTTCCACCCTGCATCGTACCATTTTTATCCAAAAGCTCCTGCTGTTCTTGGGTAAGGGTCTCTTCCTGTGACTGTGGCAGGAAGCCCCTGACTACCGTAACAATAGGCAGAGTAAAAATAAATAACATGAAAATAACTGCTATCCATTTATCACGATTCTTCATAGCCTGTGTCCATACCCTTTCCTAGAAATTAAAATAAATGAACGGATTGTAAGCATTGTTGCTGATAAAGGATACCGACACCACAAGAATGGTCACAATACCGACTGCATATACGATGTTCCATGCCTTATATTTACCAAGCTTCTCATCAATCCTTGGCATGATTGGTGCACAGCCTATCAGGGCAAAGACAAACCAGATCCAGTTCTGGGCGATATATGCCCACACTGCCTTGTCCATAAAGCCTTTTGCTCCGATGCCAAACATTGCCTTGATATAGAGCATCGCTGTTCCCATGCCTGTAGAGCGGAAGATAACCCATCCAATGATGACAAATACCATAGTATAGATATGTCCCCACCAGTAATTCTTCTTGCCAAGTCCTGATAATTTCTCAAAAGTCAACAATACAAAATATAACAATCCCCATGCCAGGAATGTCCAGTTCGCACCATGCCAGATACCGGTCAGCGCCCATACAACGAACAGATTCAGCACCAGACGGGGCTTGGACACTCTGCTGCCTCCCAATGGGAAATATACATAATCCCTGAACCATGTCTGCAGTGAGATATGCCATCTTCTCCAGAATTCAGATACTGTGGCAGATATATATGGATACTTGAAGTTCTCTTCGAAATGGAACCCAAACATCTGCCCTAAGCCAATCGCCATATCAGAATATCCGCTGAAATCAAAGAAAATCTGTAATGTATAAGCGATAGCACCTAACCATGCCATGCCTACAGATGCCTGGAATTCATTATTGATGATCAGTCCAAATGCATTATCCGCAATCAACGCCATATTGTTGGCAATCAATACTTTCTTACCAAGACCAATACAAAAGCGGGTCACACCGGCATTGAAATCAGCCAGATTCTCTACTCTGTTCTCGATCTGGTCTGCAATTGTCTCATAACGGACAATAGGACCTGCGATCAACTGTGGGAACAGGGATATATACAGACCTACCTGCAACGGATTCTTCTGCACCTTGCCATGTCCCCTGTATACATCAATCACATAGGACATCGCCTGGAAAGTAAAGAAAGAGATACCGATAGGCAGTGTAACATCCGGCACGGTAAACTCCGTGTGCAGGAAACGGTTCACCTGTAACATGACAAACTCACTGTATTTATACCAGCCAAGTATTCCAACATTGGTCAATACCATAACAGTCATCAATATCCTTACAGGAACTTTATGATCTCTGACCTTGTCCACAAGGATTCCGAAGAACCAGTTGAACAGAATCACACCTACCATCAGCCATACATTCTGGGGTTCTCCCCATGCATAGAAGAATAAGCTGGCTGCTAACAGGAATATATTCTTCAAATGCTTCGTTTTGCGCAGAAGCAGATAATATACTCCCAATACCACCGGCAGAAATACAAACAAAAATACTTCACTCGGGAAAAGCATAACATCCTCCAAACTAAAAAAGAGCCTTTATACAAGACTCTTTCCTGATTTAAATCTCAATTTCGCCATTGAATACGGAAACAGCCGGACCCGTCATATAAACAAGATTCGCTTCTGTATCCCATTCGCATGACAATTCGCCACCTAATAGTTTAACAGCAACTGTGTGTTTCGTCAAACCATTTATCACGCACGCTACGGTAGTCGCACAGCAGCCGGTTCCACATGCCAGTGTTTCGCCTGTCCCTCTCTCCCATACACGCATTTCCACATGACTGTCATCAATTACATGGACAAATTCTGTATTCGTTCTCTCCGGGAATCTCTTATGATTCTCAAAATAAGGACCAATCTTCTCTATATCCAGATGAGCCACATCATCCATAAATACTACCGCATGTGGATTGCCCATGGATACGCAGGTCATTCGGTAGATTTTGCCTTCTACCTCTATCTCTTCATCCACAACCTGCTCATTGTCAGATATCACAGGAACTTCTGCCGCCTTCAGAATCGGTGCTCCCATGTTGACCTTCACCATAGATACCTTACCATCTTCTCCCAGCGTCAGGTCTATGTATTTTATCTTGCCAAAGCTCTCAATACTCAGATTGGTCTTATCTGTTAAATGATTATCATACACATATTTGGCAACGCAGCGGATGCCATTTCCACACATCTGCGCTCTTGTTCCATCTGCATTATACATCTCCATCTCAAAATCAGCATGAACAGATGCATTGATAAAAATGACACCGTCACCGCCAATACCGAAGTGCCTGTCGCTAAGCCTTCTTACCAGCTCCGGCTTCTTCTCTGGTGGAATCTTCTCCTCCATACCATTTACATATACATAATCATTCCCACAACCCTGCATTTTTGTAAATTTCATAATTCATCCCTTTTCGCAATCCTGCAAATTTATAACGTATTATCAATCAGCTCCTGATAGAACATTGCATAATCCGTTCTATTCTCTTTGATAAAGTTAATCGCAGAAGAAGGATGGCTGTTAAGCGTCCCTGTCAGAAGATATGGAATATCATATCCCCATACTGCACCTTCCTCTTTTAACTTAAGCATATGCTTCTCTACGAAGCTCATGACTGCCAGCTTGTTGTATCTTGGATTTCTAAGGAAGCTCAGAAGAAGCTCCATGTAGCAGTTACCGGCTCCTCTTCCCATACCGCTGACTGTCGCATCCAGATAGCTTACACCCCTGGACAGCGCTTCTATCGTGTTGGCAAAAGCAAGCTGCTGATTATTATGGGCATGAATACCTACCTTCTTATTGTACTTAGCTGCTATATTAAGGTATTTATCACTGAGCCTTTCAATCTGTTCCGGATAAAAAGCACCGAAGCTGTCTACCAGATAAATGACATCAACACTGCTCTGTGCCAGTAATTCCAGTCCTGTCTCCAGATCATCCTCATTGACCTTTGATACTGCCATGATATTAACTGTAGTCTCGTACCCTTTTTTCTTGGCATCTTCCAGCATTTCAATCGCTGCCGGGATTGTGTTGATGTATGTAGCAACACGCACCAGGTCGATTACGCTGTCTTTTCTGTTCAGGATATCCTTCTTAAAATCTGTCCTTCCGACATCTGCCATTACAGATATCTTCATGTCCGTCTTATTGTCTCCTACAATATTGCGGATGTCCTTCTCATTACAGAACTTCCACTTGCCGAACTTCTCCGGGTCAAAGATCTCCTTAGATGCCTTATATCCAAATTCCATATAGTCAACGCCTGCCTTGATGTTAGCAAGATACAGATCTCTTACAAATTCATCAGAAAAGGCGAAATTATTCACCAGACCACCATCTCTTAATGTACAATCCAAAACTTTGATATCGGGACGGTAAGATACCAACGTTCCCTGTCTGTCACGACCCATTATTTATTCCTCCTGTTCGTTTTTCGTAATTCAACGCTTTAAACCATTAAAATAACTATGGATAGGATAACGCATTTTTTATATATTGTCAAGGAAAAAAGCAGAAATCCGGCTTCTTCCCAATTGCATTGTTAAAACAACCCTTGTAAATTGTAAAAGCATCTGCTACAATGCAAAATAGAATTTGTAGTGTGTTACATAAGAGGTGTGCTATGAACAGTAGAAAGCAGCATAAAAGCATATGCTTTATCCTAATTCTATCCATGCTGTTCCTTGGGATGTGCTTTGAGAATATTGAAGCAGATTCCTCTTTGGCGTACCAGTTAGTCTCACAGGCAGATTCCACGTTACGTTCTTCACAGAATACATCCTTATCTAGACAGATTTATATGGAAGAATCCATAGGCAGGCCTGTCGGTAACAGTATTCAGCTGAACGCACGTCGTAACAATTCCAGAACAGGCAGAGGAACTGATGTCAGCCTGTTATCTGCAGACATTCTGCTGCAGACATTTCCACATACTTCTATTGTTTTGTCACCTATCTACGGTTCTGCATCACACAGCACTTCCGTGATTGTTGACTACATCCATCACAAAGATGGCAAGAAAGCAGCGGCATAATTCAAACGTATATTTTTAAGGGTACATTGACTACCCTTTGGTTTTTGTACCCTTTTTCAGAATCATAGCAGAAAGGATACTATATTATGTTTGAAAATATTGCATTTGTCGTTATGGCAATTATCGCAGCTGCTGCCGGCATCTGGGTCTGGTGGCTTGAGAATCATGGTCAGGATTCTGACAATAGAACGAATGAAGGAGATAGCTTAAAATGAATATCGGCTTGTTATTATTGATTATTATCGGTGGAAGCGTAGGTGCTTTATCCACTCTGTATATCGTAGTGTCTTTGATTGGAACGATTGCATATAAGATCTTTCGTACCGCCAAATACCACGTACCCTTATACAGCTAATCGGTGATCATTGTATGGAAACAGTTCTTCTGATGCAGGCTTGTGCCTCTGCGATCACCCTTCCATGCAGCCTGGTCCAAGCCGCTTACAGAAAGCACTTGCAGTCAACATAACCATATATGCGTAACCCCTGCTTTTTTATGCATACAGATTCCCAAAACAAATGACTGTATGTGCCTTCCACATAACAGAGTCTGTTTTTCAATGAATATAAAAAGCACAGTCAAGCCTCCGGAGCCTCTGACTGTGCTTTTCTTTATGCGATTGCCTCTATGACAACTCCATGGGCGATGCCGGGAACATTCTGTCCTTCATTAAAAGATGTCTTATTCAATAACGCCCCAGTGGGGACAAATAGAATCCGGTTCCATTCTCCCGCTTCTATCTTATGCAGCAAATATGCTGACAGCACTGTGGCGGAGCAGCCGCAGCCGCTTCCTCCTGCGTGAACATCCTGCTTCTGCGTATCATACATTAACATTCCACAATCATAGTATCTGTCGCTGATATCCACCTTCTGTTCTTCCAGCAGTTTAAAAAGGGCATCCTTGCCCACATTTCCAAGATCTCCTGTAATAATTGCATCATAATCCCTGGACTGTCTGTTAAAGTCACGCAGATTTGTCAGAATTGTATCGCAGGCCGCCGGCGCCATGGCACATCCCATATTAAAAGAATCCCTGATACCATAATCCATGATCTTACCAGGAGTAATCCCGGTGATTGCAATTTTTCTCGAATATGCAGATGCTATCTCTTCCTCTTTTGGAAGCTCCTGAGGCTGTAGAATAAAAGCAGCACTTCCCGTAACAGTCCACGTTGCGTACAGGGGTCTTTGTCCTCCGTATTCCAAAGGATAGCGAAATTCCTTCTGTGCGCTGGCATAATGACTGGATGTCAGACACATGACTGAAGATGCGTACCCTGCTGCCACTGCCATACTGCCAAGACACAGGGACTCGCCGCAGGTCGAACATGCTCCATACAGTCCAAACAGGGGAATCTCATAGTCCATAACTCCAAAAGAGCTGGCAATATTCTGCCCCAGCAGATCACCTGCAAACAAATACCTGATATCTTCTGCTTTTACGCCTGCCTTTTGCAGCGTTATGCCGACTGCTTCCTTCTGCAGGGCACTCTCTGCTTTTTCCCAGGAATCTGCGCCAAACAGATCATCCTTATCCGTTCCTACTTTATCAAAATAACTGCCCAAGGGTCCTTCCGATTCCATCTGCCCTACAACAGAACCACTTGCCTTAATAAAAACAGGGCTGCCATAAGATATGCTAGCCCTGCCCATTGTCTGATTCACTGCCATATATCCGCCTCCTTATGTTGGTTGTTATCCATAGTTTAGACGGATTGTGTGAATCTTATTCTGCTTTTTTAGCGTATTCCTGCTCATCACACGACTGCATGATGGTATTGATCGGATGTCCGTTCTCATCTACAGGGCCACAGGTGTATTCCAGAGGAATACCATAGGTCTTCTCATAGATTTCTTTCCATACTTCATAATTTGCCCTGCGCATTGATTCCACATTCTCAGAATGCTTCAGGGATGCATCAGGATATATCGGTTTGCTGATGTGGATGGTGTATTCCTGAATAGGGAATCCATCCTGATCCAGAAGGTTACTGTCCTGCATGGTAATGAAACAAGGCAGCACCGGCACCTGATTATTCACTGCAAAGGTATAAGCTCCCTTCTTTAAGGGCTTGGGCTTACGGTAATTCCACCACATACTCTGTTCCGGGTAGAAAAGGACAAAATTGCCTTCCTGCAACAGTTCATCTACTGCCTTAACAAACTTCTTCATCGTAGCAAAATTGGAACTTAATGGCAAGGTATTGCAGTTGCGCATTAAATATCCAAAGAAGCCTGGAAAGCTTGTATAATTGCCTTCTTTGATAACACGGTAGAACTTTCTCTCTTTATGCTCTGATCTGTCATATGCCACCTGGATTGCAAAGCTGTCAAAGGCATTGAAATGATTACAGGTGATGATTGCACCCTGTTCCAGATTCTTAAAATTCTCAATTCCTACAACGTCTTTGATGATCATCTGTTTTCTGCGGATGAGCATGTTCATGAACCAGCGTCCCATCTTATGTGCGTAGCGGTTACGAAGCTTCGCTCCCAGTGTCTTATGGATATACTCGACTTCCTCCGGCATCAGGGTCCTTGAAGGCGGGTCGTTCTCTACATCAATGTCAAAATGGCCTTCTCTCTCCAGTCTTGCAATCCGCTCCAGAATCTCAAGTCTCTCAGCTGACTGCTGATTGCTCTTTTTCATCATATTCAGATAGTTATTCTCATTCTGAATCTCACGTAATGCCAGCTCCAGCAGGTGTTCTCCTGAATATCTGTCTTTTGCCTTATCTTCCTCTGTATAGTCAACAAGCTCCTGTCTGATCTGTTCATAGAAGGAAGTCATCTGTGCATATTTCCAGAAATGCTCGGATAAGCGGAAGCCTTCATAATGCCATGGCTTGGATGCCATATTATAATGAAGAATCTGAATATCCTCTTCCTTACAGGGCAGCTCACCAAATACTTCTGTATTCCATGATGCATCCAGCCATAATACCTGATCCTTACAAATGATATTAAGATAGTCCTGATCCTGCGCCACTACGAAAGTATAGGTATTCAGAAGCTGAATAAATTTCTGTAATAAATTCTCCTCACGGAAAACCTTACAATTCATCAACAGCATTCCCGCATTGAAATAGGCATGCCTGTCAAGCCCCAGCACCTTCTCTACATATTCTCCAAAGGTCTCATCCTGAATAACTACCTGATCTCTGACTCCTGCTACATAATATCCGTCAATATTCTGCTCATATAATTTGGAGATATCTCCTATTGTAATGGTATCACTGTCAATATAAATAGCCTTGTCATACTGTGGATACATATCCGGGATAAAAAGACGATAATACGTAGTATGTGAATAATAATCTCTGACCGGTAATTCTCCATCCAGTTTAGCCAGTCTCTCTGTCACATCATCAAAATAAATCCGGGTATTGGCATTTTCCAGCTCCTTGACCCTTTCCTGCATAGCTGCACTGACATCTGTGTGAAGAATATGCATATGGTACGTATACTCCTTGGATGCATTCTCTATCATGGATTTCATTGCTACCATGGTGTACTTGGTATATTGATTGTCACAGGCAAAGAAAATCGGTATGATCGTATTCCTATTCATTGGTAACCTCCTTGACTTTCTCCAATTTCATTTTCTCTCTCGAACTTTCTCTTCAAATATATATATTCATATAAAACATCATCAAACTGTTCATAGTGAAAAATCGTGTGTACTTTGGTCACATCCCACTGCTTGATATTGGCAGTATGTGGATACGGCAGATAAAATAATCTTCTGGAAAAATGCCTTACTACCGTATGCTTATGCAGAAACTTCTGATCGTTGAATCGCTGCGGCAGCATCTTCTTTCTTGTAGTGCTTCTGAATATCGCACTCTGATCTGCAAAAGGCAGCTTCTTCGTCTTAATAAGCTCTCTTGCCTTCTCAAATAACCCTGTACGGCGTATCTCTTTCATATTAAGAAGGAGCACGCCGGCATTGATATAATTAAAATACACCAGATATTTACCGTAATGATCTCTGGCTGCTGCATATTCATAGCCCTCTATATCCATATCATATAACAGTGTGATATCACGGTTGAACAGAATATCTACATCCAGATACAGCAGCTTATCCGGTATCTGAGGCATCTTATCTGCAAAAAGGCGAAGTAACGTATAAGGAGAGCAATAACACTGTTCATTTGGGCAATTGGCAAATTCCTCTTCATATAAAGAAGAAACATCACATCTGGTAACACAGTTATCCGGATGATATTCTTTTGCCACCTGTTCCAGATAAAGAGCCTGTCCGGGTGTAACCGCCGTATATTCTGGCTTGATATGCGACACATCCATGGTCAGAATATAAAAATGAAAGGGTTCCGTAGTCTGCGTTCTCTTAAATATCGACAACATACAGGTCAGCATGCCATCAAAAACCTTTTCGTTTCCTGAAAATAAGATATTAATCATTTGTTTCCCCTGATTTGATATATTTTATTCGCTCTATGCTGTTATTTTCACTGCGCAGCTTCATCGTTGCATACACTTCCTGACGCAGCTGCTCCTTCTGTTCTTTGGCAGTCCTGTGTGCATCAGGATAAAAAGGTCCATCTACATAGGTTACGATTCTGGGTCTGGAACTGAATCTTCGTTTCTGATACGTGTCTGTAAAACAATATACAGGCACACCACATTGAACCGGATATCGAAATGAGGTATCCGGGAAAGGTCTGATTCCCGTATAATACGGCCATATATGTGCTTCCGGGTAAATTGCTACGCACTTTCCCTCTGCAATCCTTGCCTTGACTACTTTGACAAAATTCTTCGCAGCCCCGATATCATCCGGCAAAGGTATGGCTCCAAGACTGGGAGTCACCCGCCCCAGCACAGGCATAGATACATTATTGGGATGAACAATCACATAGGTGTCCACCGGATAACTTACCATGCTAGGCATGAAGGCATCTGCAACTGGATGTGTATGATTTCCATATAAAAAGAAACCGTGTCCCTTCTCTTTCTTCAAAGCCTGCTTATTCACAATCTTATGACGATATGCCACTTTCAGATAAACCCACGCAAGAGGTCTTGCAAGGATGCGATACCAGAATACATGAGCAGCCTTCCCGGCTAATGTATTATTATCATAACAATAATTCTCATCAATCTTCCTTGCCTTGATCTGTGCTGTCGAAAACTCATCCGTCAATTCATCGTGATAATATATGACCTGCTTCGTCTTCACACTTACTTCTCCCACATTACCGCCTTTTCCCTGCGATAACTTTCCCCGTTCTCATCGTACCTGATCCGAATGGTTATGGTAAACCACTTCATACGCACTATGTAGTATAATATATCCGGGTATTTATTTCAAGCTTCTTACGCTAAAAGACACAGACTGTATGAATCAATCAGCCTGTGTCTTCTGTAAGTATATTCTATAGTTTATTTCGTATATTTCTCGCTCTGTGCCTTGATCAGATCCATATCCTCGAAGTAATTGATCTTCATAGCGCTCTTCACCTCAGAAAGTGTCTGTGCTGCCACTTCTCTTGCAGCATCGCTGCCCTTCTTGAGGATATTATAGATCTCCGGGATATCCTTGGCAAACTCTGCTCTTCTGTTACGGATCGGCTCCAATTCTTCCTGTAATACATTATTGAGGAATTTTTTCACTTTCACATCACCAAGTCCACCTCTCTGATAATGTGCCTTTAATTCATCCAGGTTCGCATAATCAGGCAGATATCTCTCGAAATGCTCTGGTCTGCTGAATGCATCCAGATAAGTGAATACTGTATTGCCCTCGATATGTCCGGGATCACTTACCTGCAGATGCTCAGGGTCAGTATACATGCTCATAACCTTGGTTCTTACTTCATCTGCGGTATCAGAAAGATAGATACAGTTGCCAAGGGACTTGCTCATCTTAGCCTTGCCATCAATGCCGGGCAGTCTCATACATGCCTTATTGTCCGGCAGAAGCACTTCCGGCTCCACCAGTACAGGTGCATATACAGAATTGAACTTGTGTACGATTTCTTTTGTCTGCTCAATCATAGGCAGCTGGTCTTCACCTACAGGGACTGTAGTAGCCTTGAATGCAGTAATATCTGCTGCCTGGCTGATAGGATAGGTAAAGAAGCCTACAGGAATGCTGGTTTCAAAGTTACGCATCTGGATTTCTGATTTTACAGTCGGATTTCTCTGTAATCTGGATACTGTAACAAGATCCATATAATAAAATGTCAGTTCACATAATTCCGAGATCTGTGACTGGATAAATAAAGTTGCCTTCTCTGGATCAAGGCCGCATGCCAGGTAATCAAGCGCTACTTCAATTATGTTCTGTCTGACTTTCTCAGGGTTATCTGCATTGTCTGTCAGTGCCTGTGCATCCGCGATCATGATAAATGTCTTATCATACTGTCCTGAGTTCTGCAGCTCTACTCTGCGCTTTAAAGATCCTGCATAATGTCCTACATGCAGTCTTCCCGTTGGTCTGTCACCTGTTAAAATAATTTTCCCCATCTTCAATATGCCTCCTTAAATAACTAAAAAGGCCCTTACCCCATACAGGATAAGAGCCACGATGTCTTATAGCCACCTTGTATACATACCATCATATGCTTCCTTCATAACGGTAAGGCTTCCGTCAATGCCTACTGACAGTCTCTGCTGTGTTTGGATTGCCCTCATGAGTCCATTCCTTATCCTCCAAAATACCATGCTTGCAGCTTATGCATGGCTCTCTGCAAATCTTCGGATAACTACTACTCTCATTCAACGGTTTATCTTGTTCAAGCATAGCATTAAAAAGCATTAACGTCAAGGGTGAGTTGAACCTCTTCTCTTTAATCTATCCCTACTAATTTCTTCATCTGAATCAGTCTCTTATCAAACTGCTCATAGAAATCGCAGTCTGTATGATACGGCTCTATATAGAAATATTGCAGAATCTGCATGGCAGTGCGTTTAATCTGTTCTTCGTCCCCACTGGCTGCAAGCCTAGCCTGCACTGCTTTCAAGAAATAATGCCAGTCAGTGATAAACTGCTGATTCTTCTTCAAATCCGGCGTATCAATCCACTTGCTGACTTTTACCTTGGAACGATTCTCCTTCTGACATTCATGTATCTGTAAAATATAGGAAAAACTGTTATCCTCATAGACTCTGCCTAATGGGAAAATGCGGCAGATTCCTGGCCTGTCCTCATGAATGCTGCATCTGCCCTCCGCATCCAGAAATACGCAAGGTTCTCCTTCTGCCTGCGTGTTCATCTTGAGATTGGGCAGAATCACTCCATCTACAATATTCAGCTCTATCTTATCCTCCAGCAGTACCTCGAATCTGGTCTGGAAATGGCTCATCAGACGATGCACGTCAAGCGGATCAAGCACAATGGAGCTTCCCATGCCGTGACAACAGGCACTGCACCCTTTGCAATCATCGCAGTCAGCCTTCACCATATCATTGATACTGTATTTTTTTCCATCAGATATTTCATCCAGATTACATTCTCTTAACATTCGGAAACTCCTTTATTTGAATATTCAATATTTCTATCATAACCATTAAAATAAAGGTTTTCAATATGTTTTTTAATACTCTTTTCTGACCATGTGTGTGCTGGCGATTCCATAGGAGATTACCAACGCGCAGATACACACAAGTATACATTCCAGATTCAGATACATTGCTTTCTGTGAGAAAAAGACATCCAGCATATGGTCTATATCAATTCCTGTCATTTGCGCTAGCTTCTCACCCCAGACACCAACAATACAAATCACCGCACCAAAT
>OGNF01000254.1_pt1 | contig 61729 bp, 48 predicted proteins | sample 1573321 | NCBI WGS metagenome assembly OGNF01 (sample SAMEA2581911, study PRJEB24529) | metagenome | biome: Human gut stool | place: China | collected 2011 | reverse complement strand
TAGCGTTCATCCTGAGCCAGGATCAAACTCTTCGTTGTTGTATCTTGTCTTTTTCTTTTCAAATCAAAAAAAAGCAAAATATCATTGATATGTTTGCCTAAAGCGTTCCGCTTCTTGACCCGCATACCGAAAGAGTCTCTAACCGATCCCATGCCACCGGACGAACCGTCTTATTGTGCTGTTCAGGTCGAAATTTGACAGAGTCAATGTTTCTTGCTCTTGTACTACTTCGTCTCTATTTTAAATCTTTCAATGTTCACTTTTTTCTGCTCCCGGAGCCAAAGCCCGAAAGCGACTACAAAGTTACAACCAAAATCTGAATCCGCAAAACTTTTTGTTCACGTTTTAACAAACTTTAATTATTTCAGCGTCCGCTTTGCCTTGTTTCCCAAAAGCGAGTGCAAAGTTACAACCTTTTTCTTTCCCCTCCAAACTTTTTACCAACTTTTTTTTGCTGTAAAACATAAAAAAATTGCCACATACTGATTTGCAATATATTACAAACTCAGATTTTTTTTAGTCCCACGACATCATTGTGCAATGAAAGCAGAAGATGTAATTGCATCGATGACGCGATGGATCTGAGGAAGGATAGGCGTGACATCGTCGTTAACGATTTCGAAGGTATGTGCGTGGCGACAGGTGGGAGCGGGCTGCGAGGCTATGCGGTCAAGAATCTGGCGGCGCGTTAGTCCCGAGCGCTTGACAACCCGAGAAACCCGAAGTTCGACCGGCGCTGTTACTTCTATAACCGCGTCGACCATCCCAGCAAGCCTACATTGATATAATATGGCGGATTCTACGAAAGTAAAATTCGAGCCCTGTTGCTGCACCCATCGACTTACGTCGGCCTCGACAGCCGCATGGACAATGGTGTTGAGACGCCCCAATGCCAGCGGATCATTAAAAACGATCTCGGCAAGTAACCGCCGATCGATGACGCCACCGATGATTACAAGAGGATGTATCTGCCGACACAACTGCTCATGCATGCCAGGATCTTTGTCCATAATAGCCTTGGCACGACTATCGCAATCGTAGACAGGATAACCCATAGCATCCAGTATCCGCGACACGACTGACTTGCCTGCGCCGATACCGCCGGCTATGCCCACAAGCGCCGTCATAATTTTTCAATAATAAATTCCACGCTGTCCGACTCCAACTGCACGTTCTGAAGCTCAGGAGAAACATCGCGGAGACGTAAGCGCATATTGCGTGTCGCACCACTGCGGTCGATAGCGGTATAATCGGCGACCACCCGCATCCTGGCTTCGAAATTCTCGTCAATATAATCACTCTGCGAGATAAGATATCTCACTGTAATAGTAGCCGGAAAAGTAATTAGCCGCACTCCTTCGGGCACATTGACAGTCTCGACGGCGACTTTGCGTGTCTTCAATATCAGCGGCTCGACCTTGAAAGTGACATCCACGCTGTCGGGGATGACACGGGTTCCGGGCGGAGCGATCAAGGCCACACGCCGTGTGACGGTTTCGTTGATTCCCGTAAGCCCGACCGACTGAGTGACGACTTTCGAAGATCCTGAGGGAAGCGGTGTCTGCGAATAAACTCTCACGCTGTCGACCGACGAGACAGGTTGCCCGACAAGAACCGACTTCGGCCCGGTAGTCACTGAAAAATCAACTGAAACAGGCAGCAGGATGCCGCATGAAGATGTATAGTTCAGCGTAAGCGAATCAGGCGAGACCAGAGACACTGACGAACCGCCCAGAGCGTTACGGGCAAGCGATTTAAGGTCGGTGTTGGAAAGGCGGACAGCGTTACCAGACCGATAAAGTCTGAAATCGGCCGTGATAGTCGGAGGCTCACCGAAGGCAAGTTTCAGTCGCTGCGAACCCTGTGCGCGCAGGCTGACAGCAATGGCTGACGGAGGCTCATTGATAAGCGTCACAGAATCGGGCACATTCGTGAGCACAAAAGGCAGGCGTGCGTCACACTGTTCTTCGTCGTTAAGCGTCATCACATACCAGAGTATGGTGGACACGCACAGAAATGCTAAAAAAACAAGAAAGTCATGACCGCGACGCGAACGCATCACAGTCACAACTTTATCGTAGTATTTCCTGATGCTCACAGCAGGAAGGAGAGAATGACGGCTGTGCCGTCAGTTACTTGTTGAGGGGAGCATCTTTGACAGCGTCATCGGCAGCAGGATAGATCGAGCCTTTGTCGACCGAGACAGAAACGCCCTTGGTGACCTCGACAACGAAGTACTTCTCCTTGATATCGGTGATCACGCCGTAGATACCGCCGGCAGTCACTACCTTGTCGCCCTTTGTAAGAGCTTCGCGCTGTTTCTTGATTTCTTTCTGACGCTTCTGCTGCGGACGGATCATAAAGAACCACATCACTACAAACAGCAGACCGATCATAATCAGACCGCTCATACCGCCGCCTTCAGCGCCGGCTGCCGCAGCCTGCAGGGGAATAAAGTTAATCATATCTGTAAGTTTTTAATGGTTTTTCAACATTCGGTTATTTTTCGTTCTCAGGCACCGCTGCGACAAAGGGCTTGTGTATCTCACCGGCATCGCTGAGCATCTTGATGATGGAGAACAGCATCCCGTTGATGAACGGGCCAGAGCGACGAGTCGAATAATTGTTGGCTATCTCAATGTATTCGTTGAGCGACACCGGAATCGGAATTGCGGGGAAATTGATGATCTCTGCAAGAGCCGTGATCATTATGACGATATCCATGAACGCCAGACGGTCGGGATCCCAGTCGGAGTTGATAAAGCGGTCGATGTATCCGCGGTATTTCTCGCGGTTTTCTACCGCATACGTGAACAGCGACTCGCCGAATTCGGCGTCTTCGCTATCCTTGAACTGCGGCAGGAAAGCGTCGCGGCTGTCCTCCTGGCCGCCGGTAGCCATACGGCGCAGCGTTTTCAAGACGAATGTCCCGACAGTCGAGAGGTCATCGTTCCAGAATATCGACAAGCTCTCAAGAGCCTCATCCAGGAAATCCGACGGAAGCACGACATTGCGGAGCACCGAACGCCAGAATTCACAGTCAGTACGCCAGTCAGTCGACGGAGCCTCAATATACTCGCGGTAAAGGTCCGACGACAGTATAAGATCAAGCAGATTCTTGACAAGACCCTGCGACTCAAACCACGAAAACTTGTTATCCTCGGTAAATTTAACTATTGTGGGATCCTGCCGCAGATATGCGGCCAGACGGTTTTCAGCCAGACGCATATTAGGGTTGAGGTCCTCGGCCGAGGCCAAATACTTACCTTTGGCAGTCTCGATGCGGTCGATCTGCTCGTCGGTAAGCTGTACGATCAGCACAAAGAGCGACAAGTAGAGCCGGTACGCCTGATCGAGCGACTCCTTCAGATCCTTGCGGGCCTTCAGATATGCCGAGCGTGCGTCATTGTAAGAATTCAGCGTGTCGACAGCCGCGCGGATGCCGTGATTGAGTCCGGCAAGCGAAAAATCCTCGTTGCCGCGGAGTGCGGTGACAAGGTCCTGATCCTTGAGTACAATCGTCTCAAGCACGACCGACCAGAAACGGACATCATCCTCAAGCGTATGCGTACGCTTGCGCGTATAATCCTTGAAGACAGCCGAATCAACGATGCGGCGATAAAGACCGGGGATTACATCCTTCAGACGGTTCAGATCGTAAATATCCTTGAACACCAGATCCTTAAGTTGCGGATTATCGGCGAGCGCGCGCCCTACCCTGTTGGAGCGCAGATGCTTGTCTATATCAAGCGGACGGAGGTCGCGGCCGGGGTTGTTAGCTCTGTATCCCGACAGCTCTCCGATAAGCATAAGCATATCCATATATACCGCATAGGCGAACCGACGGTCGCGCGAAGCTCCGGCAGGAGCCGCATCAATCTTGAATTCATTCCGCGACAGCAGATAAGAGTAAAGGATCTGTACAACCTTAATTCTGATTAAAATGCGATTTATCATAATGCTTATGTCCTATTCGATAGTTTTCGTGCTGCAAAGTTACGAATAATTTATCAAGGAACTATAAAAATGACAGGCCAAATTTTTATCGGCATTCACTCTTTCGCATCGTCCGCAGCAGCAAGCGGATTCCATCCCTGAGCGCGCAAAGGCATTGTCTGGCCGTCTCGTGTGACGAGTGCGCAGCCTTCAGAGGCCTCGGTTATATAGCCGATCACGCGGACTCCGTCGATGGCCTTCACTCGGTCGTGGTCGGTCAGAGGCACGGTAAAGAGCAATTCGTAATCCTCTCCGCCGTTGAGTGCCGCGGTCACGAGATTCATGTTCAGTTCCTCGGCCATCAGAGCCGTCTGATAATCGATGGGAATACGGTCCTCGTAGACGCGGCAGCCGGTATCGCTGTCCTTGCATATGTGAATCAGTTCCGACGACAGACCGTCGCTTATATCCATCATGGCTGTGGGCTTGACACCTGCGGCAGCAAGCGCCGCGACAATGTCGCGCCGTGCCTCGGGTTTGAGTTGCCGCTCGACCAGATATTCCTTACCTGAAAAGTCAGGTACGAAATCGCGGCTGCCCGCCGAGGCCACCTTCTCGCGCTCAAGCAGCTGCAGGCCCATATAGGCCGCTCCAAGATCTCCGCTGACGCAGATCAGATCTGTCGGGCGCGCGCCGTCGCGGTATACAATGCTGTCGCGGGGGGCCTCGCCTATGCAGGTGATCGAAATCACCAGACCCTGATGCGAAGCACAGGTGTCGCCACCGACCAGATCGACGTGATAGCGCTCGCAAGCCAGGCGTATGCCCGCATACAGCTCCTCGATATGCTCGAGAGTGAATCGGCTCGAAATACCCAGCGACACGGTGATCTGCTTCGGCGTGCCGTTCATGGCGTATATATCGGAAAAGTTGACCACAGCACTCTTGTAGCCGAGATGCTTCAGTGGCACGTACGTCAGATCGAAATGCACGTTCTCGAGCAGCAGGTCAGTCGTGACCAGCTCATCGACGTCGGCCGGATAATGCAGCACGGCGGCATCGTCGCCGACGCCGCGCAAGGTCGACTCGTTTTCCTTCGGTAAATTCTCGGTGAGGCGGTCGATCAGGCCGAACTCGCCCAATGATGAAATCTCTGACATTAACAATAAGTTTGCCGCGGCAGCCGATCATGCGGCAGCCGCGGGATTTCAGACAATATTTACGAACGCTTTACGAGCTCCCGCATGATGGCTACGACATTGGGCTGAGCCTTCTCTGCGGCGCGCTGCACTTCCTCGTGGTCAGGCACCTCGGTGACGTCCTTGCCCCCGAGGTCGGTGATTACCGACACACCGAAGACACGCATATCGGCGTGGCGGGCTACGATTACTTCCGGTACGGTCGACATGCCTACGGCGTCGCCGCCAATGATGCGGAAGTACTCGTATTCGGCCGGCGTCTCGAATGTCGGGCCCGGGGTACCCACGTAGACACCCGAAACGACATGGATATTCTGTTCGTCTGCGATCCTGCGGGCTTCGGCTATCAGCTTGTGGTCATAGGCCTCGGTCATGGCCGGGAAACGCGGGCCGAGCTCGGCATAATTTTTGCCGCGCAGAGGGTTTTCGGGGAAGAGGTTGATATGATCGGTGATGATCATTACGTCGCCGACGCGGAATTCCTTGTTCATGCCACCTGCAGCGTTCGACACGAACAGCGTGTGTACACCCAGCTGCTTGAACACACGCACCGGGAAAGTCACCTGCTTCATATCATATCCCTCATAGTAGTGGAAACGCCCCTGCATGGCAATGACACGCTTGCCGCCCAGCGTACCGAAAATCAGATTGCCGCTGTGGCCTTCGACCGTCGATACCGGGAAGTTGGGTATCTCGGAATAAGGTATGAACTGCTTGTCCTCTATATAATCGACGAGTGCTCCGAGTCCTGTGCCGAGGATGATGGCCGTGTCGGGCATAGTGCCGGTTACGCGCCCTTTCAGGAAGGCCGCCGTTTCTTTGATTTTATTCAGCATGGTAGTTTTACGTTTAGTTATATAATGTATAACGAATTTCCGTCGTTATGGTTGTGCACTCTTCTTCTGCGGCTCCGACGCTTTGAGCAGCCGTTTCACTGCATCGGTGAACGGCACCGGTCCGTAGCCTGTGAATTCGACCTTGACAGGCAGATAGAACGTGTGGGCGCGCAGTTCGGGAGGGAAGTAAGGATTGGCGGCCATGCGGACGGCATCTTTCTCTGTGGTTATCATCACTTTGTTCGCGCCTTTCATAGTGCGGAAGCGTTCGAGCAGCAGTTCCATGTCGCGCCGCGAGTAATTATGGTGGTCGGCGAAGATATTCACCCTGACGCGCGGCAGGAAGCTCTTCAGATATCTGATGAAAGGACGCGGATTACCGATACCGGCTACTGCCAGGATCGAATCGGCCGATGTCATCCATTCGATGCATGGTACCGAGGTCACCTGATCGGGGAAAAGAGGCATAAAAGCCTGATAGGCATACCGCGAGAAGAAAAGCTGCTGATACGGGAACAGTTTGAGGTCGCGCATGAACACGCGGTAATCTATATCCTTCATCGTCTCGGGGCATTTCGACACCACAACCATATCGGCGCGGTCGACACCCTTGATAGACTCACGCAGGCGCCCGTACGGCAACAGCTTGTCGCGGAAGACCGGATGGTTGCACTCCGTTACAAGTATTGATACGGTCGGATTCACGTATCGGTGCTGGAATGCGTCGTCGAGAATCACCAGGTTGACGTCCGGCACCAGGCGAAGGACCTCGCGGATAGCCTTTACGCGGTCTTCGCCCACAGCCACTGTCACCCTGCCGTCGAACTTGCGGTAGATCTGATACGATTCGTCGCCGATATCCGACGGCTTCGAATACGGCGTGGCAAGCACGAAACCCTTTGTAGCCCGCTTATAGCCGCGCGACACCACTGCGATGTTATAGTTCAGTCGGAGCGCCTCGACGAGATATTCCGTGTGGGGTGTCTTGCCCGTGCCGCCTACAGCCAGATTGCCAACGACGATCACCGGCACATCGAACCCATACTGGGGCAGGATATGGAAGTCAAAGAGTCTGTTGCGCACATAGGTGACTGCGCCGTAAATCTTCGAGCACGGCAGCAGCACACATTTGGCAAACAACGAACCCGCAGTCATCCCCCCTTATTTAATCTCGACAGGCGTCATCCGGGCCTGGATCGGATTCATTCTTGAAAGATACTGTACAAACCGCATCATGCGCAGGGCCGATCCGTCCATCGACATACCGCCGTATGACACCGAACCGCGGGCCTCGCGCAGCAATTCCATCATGAAGTCGTCGCCGATCTCGGGATAATACACTACCTTGTCGACGCCGACACCAGACTTGGAGGCAGCGTCGGCAACAGCTTTGCGCAGCCCCGCGAGCTCGTCTACAAGACCGATCTCAAGCGCCTTGCCGCCTACCCAGACACGGCCTTCGGCTATCTGCTTGACAGAGTCCTGCGATATGCCGCGGCCTTCGGCCACGCGTCGCGTGAACGTCTCGTAAATGTCGTTGACGCCCGACTGAAGCGCTGCAAGCTGCTGCTCCGACATATCGCCGTAGATATTCAGCGGCATGGCGTTGGGATTCGATTCCACAGTCGAGAAAGTCAGGCCCAGATGGCCTGTGAGCAGTCCTTTCATGTCAGGTACTATGCCGAAGACACCGATCGAACCGGTCAGCGTGGTGCGGTCCGCATATATGCGGTCTGCACCGCATGAGATATAGTAACCGCCCGAAGCAGCCACATCACCCATCGACACATAAAAGGGTTTGCCGGTGGATTTGAAGTATTCGAGCGCCTCCCAGATCTGCTCCGAGGCAAAGGCACTGCCGCCGCCCGAATTCACGCGAAGCACCAGTCCCTTGACGTGCTCGTCGTCGGCCAGTCGTATTATTTCCGGCGTCATGACGTCGCCTGCGATGCCGCCCTCGCCTGTATCGACAATGTCACCCACAGCGAAAAGCACGGCCAGGTGATCCTTCTCTGGATCAGCGGTCTTACGGGTACTGAGATAGTCGGCTGCGGTGATGAGCGGCAGCTCCTCGTCGCGGTCGATACCGATTTTCTCGCGCAGCACATTCTCGGCCTTACGACGGTAGTCAAGTGCCGTGACGGCACCGGCCTCGAGAGCGCGTCCCGCTGGCCAACAACTGATTATAGAGTCGGCCCAGGCGGTGACAGCAGACAGTTTAAGGCCGCGGTTGGCCGCGATGTCAGCCGACATCACCGACCATAGCGTGTCGACCATGGCCTGCGTCTGCAGACGCGAAGCCGGGCTCATTTCGGTCGCGAAGAACGGCTCCACGGCGCTCTTGTAGGTTCCTACCCTAACTATGTGCATCTTTATGCCCAGTTTGTCGAGCAGCCCGGTAAAGAAAATATTCATCGAGGCCACACCGTGCACGTCGACAGAGCCCACTGGGTTGAGATATACGTCATCGGCAGCCGAAGCTATCTGATAGGCCGGCTGCACGTAGTAGTCGCCGTAGGCTACGACCCATTTGCCAGACTTCTTGAAGGCGCGCACCGCCTCGAGAAGTTCCTCGCGCGAGCCGCTGCCGAGCTCGGGCAGGCCGCCGTCGATATAAAGACCGCTGATATGCCCGTCGTTGGCCGCCAGCGCTATTGCGTCGAGCATGTCTACAAACGAGTCGCCGCCCGTATCTGCGTCGCTGAGAAGCTGCAGCAGATCGCCCGGCTGATGGCGTTCGGCTATGTCGCCGTCGAGCTTGATGTAGAGTATCGATTTGTCGGTCAGCTTCACCTCGGGCATGTGCGAGGCTACGGCCGACGATATCAGGCATACGATGACCACAACAGCGATCAGGGCCGAGATCCACAGACCTGCTACCGTGCCGAGCATCGAAATAAGAAATTTTTTCAGCATATTGTCACTTAAGTATATTCCGTGCAAAGGTAGCACATTTAACTTAATTAATCAACAATTATTTCACATTACCTATATTTCGCGTCCGGAAGCGGCGATGCTAAAGCAACGAGTGAAAGTGCGCCTAAATGTCCGCGCGACTCGATAGAACCGGTTATTTCCTGCCAATGCGGAAGATGGTGCCTTCGATCAGGGATACGTAGATGTCGCCCGTGGTCGGATCGACGTCGATGCCATTGACCTCGCTTACACCCAGGGGCAGGCTCCACAGAACCTTCTGTGCCAGGGGATCGACCGCGGTGACGATGCCGCGGCGCGAGCCGGCGTACACCACTCCGTCCTGCTCCACTACGACACAGGGTGCGTGCTCGTAGCCGAGGCCCATATCGACAGTCCAGAGCTCCTTGAACTCAGGCGCGGTGGCGTCGACTGCCACGAGCTCGCCGTCCATGGTCTTGGCATAGACGCGGCTGTTGTCGGCGCTGCTACCGAGGGCTTCGCGGTACTTGTGGCTGTTGTCGCGCCACAACTGCCGTCCGGTTGCGCGGTCGATGGCGGTCATATAGCGGTCCGGGGCAACAACGTAGACGCGCTCGTCGGTAATGACGGGCACGACGTTGCCGGGGCCGAGCATATTTGCCTTCTTGCCGTTGTTCCACACCCAGCGCAGCTTGCCGTTGCGCAGGTCGAGGCAGCGCAGATTGGTGTCCCAGGCACCGAAGATGAGGTCGTTGCCCTCGACTGCCGGAGCAGCCTGGCAGTAGTTGAAGATCGAGTCATAGCTCCAGCGCAGCTTGCCCGAAGCCGGATCGTGCATTTCGATGCGCTTGTATCCGCCCTGCACCCAGCCGCGGGGTGTCAGCAGGCCGTCGGCCACATAGGGACCTTCAGCCGAAGCATAAGTTTTGTAAGGCTTGCCTGTGGCTGCGTCGACTATAGTCAGACCTGTGGCCGTCGGTATGGCCAGGCGACCCTTGGCCAGCGTGACGGGACGCGAGAACAGCGATGCGCCGGTCGGCACGGTCCATTTCAGCTTGTGGTCGCGCTTACCCACGGCCTTGGCCTGTCCGAGCGAGTTGCCGAAATACACGTTATCGGCGTCGATGGCGAGGCGGGTGAAGACAGAGGCGCTGTCCGCCCATACCTGTTCTACCTCAAAACCCTCGGGCGACGCCCACTCGCGGCCCACTGCCTCGAGAGGCTTATGGACGGTATTGACAGCCAGGGCGTACTGCGGCCGGCGCGGCTGACCGACCTGTTTGTTGTAGACATTCACCCAGTCGGGGGTGACTTCGACGACGGCGTAGCCGTAGTCGCCGTTCTTCATGTCGAGCGCACGCACCATGCCGCCGGGTATGTCGCCACCCTGGTAGGTGCGCCAGCGATGGTAGTGGCCGTTGAGATGGGCTACCACAGGGTAGTCCGACAGCAGGTTCACGTACTCGGTATAGTTGTCGAGATCGTCGAGCAGCGGATAGTGGTTGAGCGACAGAACGCGCTTGCCGGGCGTCACACGCTCATCGAGAGTCTTGCGCAACCAGTGCAGGTCCTCCTGCTTGATATGGCCGTCGCCCATCTTCATATACGGTCCGCACGAGATGCCCACGATCACGAGCGAGTCGACTTCGGTGACGAAGCGGTCGTTGCCCCACAGGTCGAAAAATGTCTTGGTGGCGCTCTGGCTCCACGTCAGCTCATGATTGCCGGGCACGACAAACAGCGGATGGCTGATCGAGTCGAGGATACTTTTCACATTGGCCAGCTCCGTATCCGATCCCTCGTTGGTCAGGTCGCCCAGCATTACTACGAGGTCGTAGTCGCCGGCATTGATCTCGCGGACAGCCTCGCGCAACTGTGGTTCGGAGGCGTTGCCCGGTGTGATATGTATATCGCTCAGTATGGCCATCTTCTGCGCGCCCGCGCTCAGTGTCGCAGCCAGCATCGCACCGGCCAGCATGCACTTCCCAATAATTGTGTTCATTCCGTATTTGTTTAGGTCATTGTTTACTGTTATCGTGCAAAGTTACAAATTTTGAGCGGATTTCTCCGATTTTTTTGTAACTTTGCGCTGACAGCATATCGCTAAACCTTTTTAATGATGGAAAACCGCGAATCCATAATAACTCTGATTCAGAGTTCTATACAGAAAAACTGGGAATACCCCGCTCTCTCAGACCTTCACGGCGCCAGCTACCAGTACCGCGATGTCGCGCGAAAGATAGCCAAGCTGCACCTCCTTTTCGAGCATGCCGGTCTAAAGCCGGGCGACAAGATCGCTCTGTGCGGCCGCAACTGCGCTCAGTGGGCAATGGCATTCCTGGCTTCATTTACCTACGGAACTGTTTCGGTGCCGATTCTCCACGAATTCAAGCCCGACAACATCCACAACCTCGTCACACACTCCGACGCAAAGCTTCTCTTTGTCGACACTTCGATATGGGAGAATCTCGAGCCCGACGCAATGCCGGCGCTCAAAGGCGCCCTCAACATAGCCGACTACTCCGTGATACTCTCGCGCTCAAAGCGCCTGACCGAAGCCCGCAACAATCTCAACCGCCTCTTCGGCGAGCGTTATCCCGAGCGGTTCGTACCGTCGGATGCCGTCTACCGCCAGCCTGCCGATGACAATGACATGGCCATCATCAACTACACCTCGGGATCGACGGGTTTCTCGAAAGGCGTAGTGCTGTCGTACCACAATCTGTGGTCGAACGTACGGTTCGCGCTCGACAACATTCCCTATATTAAGCCCGGCGACGGCGCCATCTGCATGCTGCCGCTGGCCCATATGTTCGGCCTGACCATCGAGATGCTCCACATGCTCGCCCACGGTGCCCACATCTACTTCCTGACGCGCACCCCGTCGCCACGCATTATCATGGACGCCTTCGCCACCGTGCGGCCAAAACTCATCATCACCGTACCGCTCATCATCGAAAAAATTATTAAGGGCCGTGTTTTCCCGCTGCTCGATAAGCCGCTCATGAAGGTGCTTCTGCACATTCCAGTGGTCGATGACCGCCTTCTGGGCAAGATACGCGACAAGCTTACCGCCACTTTCGGAGGCAATCTCGAACAGCTCATCATCGGCGGAGCCGCACTGAACAAGGACGTCGAGACATTCCTTCGTCGCATACATTTTCCCTTCACTGTCGGCTACGGTATGACCGAGTGCGCCCCGCTCATAGCATACGCCCCCTGGGATGCACAGCGCCCGGGCTCATGCGGACGCATCACAGACCGGATGGAAGCCCGCATCGACTCGCCGGACCCGGCCAACATCCCCGGCACACTCTGGGTACGCGGCGACAACGTCATGAAAGGGTACTACAAGAACGACGAGGCTACAGCGTCGACCATCAAGGACGGATGGATGAATACGGGCGACATCTGCCAGATGGACGACGACGGCTTCCTCTACATCCGCGGCCGCGACAAGAGCATGATTCTCGGGCCGTCCGGACAGAACATCTACCCCGAAGAGATAGAGCACGCCGTCAACAACCTGCCCTATGTCAGCGAATCACTCGTGGTCGAGCGCGGCGGCAAGCTCGTGGCGCTGATATATCCCGACTACGAAGCCGCCCTCAAGGACGGGCTGTCCAATACAGCCCTTGAGGATCTCATGCGTCAGAATATCAAGCAGGTCAACGCCGACCTGCCCGCCTACAGCCAGATCGCCGACATCACCTTGCTGCAGGAGGAATTCGAAAAGACACCCAAGCGCTCGATCAAGCGATATCTATATCAGCATTAACCTGTACACACCGCATACTGCATGAAAAGAACTGTTCTACTGGCAGCCGCCACTCTCGGCTGCCTTTCGGCCGGGGCCGTCACGCCGCTGTGGCTCCGCGACGTGAAGATCTCGCCCGACGGCTCACGCATAGCCTTCTGCTATAAAGGCGACATCTACACCGTACCGGCCGGCGGCGGAAACGCCTCGCGGCTGACCGTCTCCGACGATTACGAAGCCAACCCAGTCTGGAGCCCCGACTCGCGTTCGATAGCCTTCGCGAGCGACCGCAACGGCAATTTCGACATATACATCATCGACGCCGCCGGGGGCACCCCCCGCCGCCTGACATACAACTCGGCGTCAGAGATTCCCGAGACATTCACTCCTGACGGATCGGCCGTCATGTTCTCTGCGTCGATTCAGGATCCTGCGCCGAGCGCCATGTTCCCTTCCGGTCGAATGACCGAACTCTACAGTGTCTCTGTAAAGGGCGATGGAGCACCCGTGCAGGTACTCGCTACTCCGGCCCGCTTCGTCAGCTGGCTTCCCGGCGGCAAATCGTTCCTATATCAGGACGTCAAGGGTTTCGAGGATGAGTTCCGCAAGCATCACACTTCGTCGGTTACCCGCGATGTATGGATCTACGACACGGCCACGCGCCGCCACACTAATCTGACGCTGCGCGGCGGCGAGGACACCAATCCCGTGGCCGGCGCCGACGGCACATTCTACTTCCTGAGCGAACGGAACGGCTCCCCGGTCAATGTCTACGCGGCCACACTGAGCGATCCGAAGAACGCCCGCGCTCTGACCTCGTTCAAGACACACCCGGTGCGCTTCCTGTCGCGCGACAACCGCGGCGACCTTGCATTCGCTTACGACGGCGAGATCTACACCATGGCTCCCGGAGCGCAGCCGGTCAAGGTTGCCATCGACCTTGTCGACGATTCAACACCCGACATCGAGAAGGTAGCCGTGCGCTCAGGCGCTTCCGAAGCGGCCCCGTCGCCCGACGGCAAGACCGTAGCCTTCGTCTACCGCGGCAACGTATTCGTCACATCGACCGACTACTCCACCACCCGTCAGGTCACCGACACTCCCGAGGCTGAGGCCGACCTGAGCTGGGCGCCCGACGGCAAGACGCTCTACTACACCTCCGAGCGCGACGGCCGCTACAACATCTACAAGGCCGTCATGGCACGGCCCGACGACGAGCCCGACTGGGCCCACGCAACTATCTTCCGCGAGGGACCCGTCTTCAAGGCTGACAAGCACGAGCGCCTGATGCCGCAGGTGTCGCCCGACGGCAAATCGCTCGCATTTATTCTCGACAGGCATATTCTCGCAGTCATGGATCTCAAATCCGGAAAGGTCCGCAAGCTCACCGACGGTTCGACATACCTTCAGAACGACGGACGGTTCAACTACACATGGTCGCCCGACAGCAAATGGATAGCACTCGAAGTCATAGCACGAAAGCACGATCCGTACACCGACATAGCCATCATCAATGTAGCCGACGGCTCGATGACTAATCTTACAAACAGCGGCTACTTCGACGCAGAGCCACGCTTCGTCATGGACGGCAACGCTGTAGCTTTCGCTTCCGAACGCTACGGCATGCGCAACCACGCATCGTGGGGCTCGATGATGGACGTGATGCTCGTCTTCCTCAATCAGCAGGCCTACGACGAATATATGCTCTCGAAGGAAGACTACTCCCTGCTCAAGGAAGCCCGCAAAAACAAGGACAAGAACAAAGACAAGGATAAGGACACCGACAAGGATGGTGATAAGGACAATTCCGACAGTAAGGACATAAAGGTCGAGCTCGACGGCATCGCCGACCGCACTGTGCGAGTAACTCCCATGTCAGTCGACCTATCCGACGCCATATTTACCGACGACGGCGAGATTCTCTACTACATCGCCGAAATGCCCTCCGGACGCCAGCTGTGGAAATACGACCGCCGCGAGGACGAGCACAAGATGGTGACGTCGCTCACCGGACGGCCCGGATTCGAGGCCACGCCCGACGGCAAGAAAATATTCCTGCTGGGCTCGACCTTCCGCAAGCTCGACCCCAAGACGGGCAAGCTCACACCGATCGCTTACTCCGCTACCATGCAGCTCAACCACGACGCCGAGCGCGAATTCATGTTCGACAATATGGCCCGCGAGGAGGCCGCACGCTTCTACGTCGCCGATATGCACGGCGTCGACTGGCCCGCCATGACGGCCCACTACCGCCGTTTCCTGCCCCACATCAACAACAACTACGACTTTGCCGAACTTCTCAGCGAGCTTCTGGGCGAGCTCAATGTCAGCCACACGGGCGGTCGCTACTCGCACTCCGACTCGCAGGGCGATCGCACTGCCGCACTCGGTCTGCTCTACGACGTTAACCACGCCGCTGCCGGGATGCGCGTCGCCGAGATTCTGCCCGGAGGGCCCTTCGCCAAGGCCGACACCAGGGTCGTTCCCGGCACCGTAGTCGAATACATCAACGGCACGCAGATCACGCCCTCGGTCGACATTTCCATGCTGCTCACCGACCAGGCGGGCAAGCGGACCCTCGTCGGGCTGCTTGATCCGGCCACAGGCGAGCGCTGGGAGGAAGTTGTCAAGCCCATAAGCGCCGGCCGACAGAGCGCACTGCTCTACGACCGCTGGGTCAAAGGCCGAGCCGCTGCCGTTGACTCGCTTTCGCATGGCCGCCTCGGCTACGTACACATCCAGTCGATGGACGATGAATCGTTCCGCCGCGTATACTCCGACATTCTCGGCAAGTACAACGACCGCGAAGGCATCGTCATCGACGTGCGCTGGAACGGCGGCGGACGCCTCCACGAAGACATCGAAGTGCTCTTCTCGGGCAAGAAATATTTTACGCAGGAAATCCGCGGAACCGAATCGTGCGACATGCCTTCGCGCCGCTGGAACAAACCTTCGATCATGGTCATGTCCGAGGCTTGTTACTCAAACGCCCACGGCACACCCTGGGTTTATTCCCATCAGGGTCTCGGCTCGCTCGTCGGCATGCCCGTCCCCGGCACCATGACTTCGGTCAACTGGGTGCGCATGCAGGATCCGAGCCTCATTTTCGGCATTCCGATCATCGGCTACCGGCTGCCCGACCGCTCGTTCCTCGAAAATCAGCAGCTCGAGCCCGACTTCACTGTCGCCAACGACCCGGCCGACATAGTCCTCGGCATCGACGCTCAGCTTGAGACCGCTGTCCGTGAGCTTCTGCGGCAGATCGACGACGCCAAGTAAAAATCTTCAGCCGCTGGACGCTTTCACGGCGAATCACGGCCGCATACATAACCTCGGTGAACATTTACCCGTTCACCGAGGTTTTTATTTTATCTTTTCAAATCTACTTTTACTGATCTATTATTATAAAGATTATGAAAAACTCCGCACACACCAACGAGGTCGCCTACGGCATCCTCGGGTTGATCATCATTCTGCTCATGGTCGCTGTCAGCGTCCTGCTCGTCACTCCGGCACATACTCCCGAAGAAGTCATATACACCAATGACGGCAACATGCTCGCTATCGAGAACACACTCGACTACGGCCTCGCAGCCGTTCCGGCCGACAACGTCGACATCATCGTATCTCAATAGGGAAAACAGGCTTTCCAGCCTGCGCCTGCGTTCTACGGAGGTATCCTTCGGAAACGGATATAAAAAAATTATCCGTCATCCCGACGAATAATCTTCTTACCTTAAATCTAATACCATGAAAAACTGATGCAAAGTTATACCTTTTATGTTATATAGCATAATAATTCAATAAAAAAATGCTTTGAATTAACCCATTTTAACAAATCAATACTAGTTAGCTTATACGATTAATATCTGTTAACAAAAAAATCAGCGCGGCCACCCTGCTAAAGGTACGGCCGCGCCGGATAATCGGGAATTATTTACTTAGCGCACTATGATCTTGGCAACTTCACCGCCGCAGCTTACTACCGCAAAGCCTGCCGGACCGCGGAGTTCGACGCGTCCGTCGGCGACAGCTGCTGTGGCTACACTGCGCCCGTCGGGAGTAGTCAGCACCACGGCGGTGCCGTCAGCGAGATCTGTCGTCACGACTACCAGACCATTGCCGGCCGCACGGGCCGTAAAGCTATGGGCGCCGTCGGCAGCGACATCAGTAACGCCCGACGTCACATTCATCGGAACGGTATAGATGTACAGTTTGGGGAATTCGGTATTGGTCACGACGCACATGACGTTCTCGAAATTGTTGTAGAACGTTGTCACGCCGTTCTTGACCGTGTATTCCTCGCCCTCTACGAGCTCCTCGCCTACAAGCTCCTCATTCTCATCTATGGTCGGTACGCCTATGAACCACCGGAATACCGACTGCACATCGCCACACGAAGCAACCTGCGACAAATCTACACAGTCGCCTACCTCTACGGCCTCTATCGGCTGCTGATTGACATAAGTGTAGCTGTAGTACTTCTTGCTGATGGGCGGCAGTGTATTGAAGGTGAACCGGTTGCCGTCGAGCTGAAGCATGTTGAGGGACGGACACGGCGTCACGTCGAGTGTGGTCAGATTGTTGTTGCTGACTACAAGTTGCTCGAGGCTGCGCAGTCCGTTCAGACTGATGCTTTCGAAGTTGTTGTCGGACAGCAGCAGCATCCACAGATTAGGCTTCGGACCGAAAACGATGTGATCGAGCTGATTACGCGAAGCGGCCAGAATCTGAAGATCTGTCAGCGGAGTCACGTCGAGCGTGGTAAGTTTGTTGCCGTTCAGTCCGAGAGTGGTCAGTTTCGGGAATACCGTCGGGTCGAACGAACTCAGCGCGTTGTCTTCAAGACTCAGCTCACGCAGGGCGGCAGCCTTCGGGAAACCGAACTCCGACAGGCCGGCGCCGTTTACCGAGAAGCAGATCAGGTCGACCATACCCGAAGCATCCATCGATTTCAGGGTGGCCCCGCTCATCGAAAACACGGTAATGTGTTCTGACGGCTCGTAAGTGTATACCTTGACCGTGGCATTGGCCCGGGTAGTGGCGCTGAACAGGCGGTAAGTGTCGGCAAGCAGATACTGTTCGAACACATCGCCCGTTCCGTCCCAGTCTATATAGAGGGCAGTACCGAGTTTCTCGGCGGCAAGCGACAGGCCTACGCTCTCACCATCCTCGGCTGTTACGAACGTAGCCAGCAGATTTGTAGGCATGCCGTCGGCCTTGATCAGCGTGGTCCGGAACTCGTTGGCGCCTGTAAAGGCCGGGAAAGCCGGATTTGTCATCACGCAATAGATCTTGCCGACGCCGGTATTCACAAACTTGGTCAGACCGTCCTGTATCGTGTAGTCTGTACCGGCTACCAGGGCCTTGCCAGCCTCGGTGTACCACGTATATGATGTGCCTTTGCCGTCGATCACGCGGTTTTGGTCCGACAGATTCACGCCCGGGCCTCGCGTAGGAAGCACAACTTCAGCCTGCGGTGCGTACACATACTTGACAGCAGCAGCCGGAGCGATGTACGGAAGTGTCTGCAGAGTGAACAGGTTGTTTTCGAGATGCAACTCGGATGCACCGAGGGGCTCGGGCAGCGTCAGGGCACTGAACCGGTTGCCCGACAGATTGATGTACCGGGTCTGGGTCAGATACGTCATATCGAGATCGCTGAGCTGATTGTCGCTCAGATCGAGCCACAGCAGGTTGTCGAAATCCTTGTAGGTGAACTCGGCTATCTTATTGCCCGAAAGATCCAGATACAGGATGGTCCGCGTATCGTTGAGCGTGATATCCGTAAGCAGGTTGTCTGCCACCGAAATGGCACTCAGTACATTCTTGCCGTATCCGCCGTTTACGCCCTCGAGAGTCAGATTGCGGAACTCGTTGCGGTCGAGCACAAGCGACTGCAGACAGCGGTTGTACGCCAGATCAATATCGGTCAGATGGGCGTCGGTGACCGAAAGCGACCGCAGCTCGGTGGCCTTCGTCAGGTCGATGTTCGACAGACGGGTGCCGCTGATCGAGAACGCCGTCACCACGTCGCCTTCGGCCGCATACACGGTCACGTGGCCGTAGCCCTTGCGGTTGAATTCCACGTTAGCGGCGTCGGCTGTCGGGGCCGTAGCCTTGAATTCCTGAAGCACGCCGTCGCCACAGTCGACATAGAATGTGCGCGGAGCGGCAGCCGTGGCGCCGTCGATGCCTACACCGAATGCGATCCGGGTGCCGCTTCCCACAGCGGGATTCATATCTATGATGGCTGAGGGCTTGCCGTAATCGGCAGCGTTCTTGACCATGAACAGAGCGGTCTGGAGGCGTGCATCGGGGAATGATGAATTGCCGAACGACACGTACACCGAGTCGGTGTATTCCTTCAGCAGCGTCAGTTTACCGTCGGCATAGCTGTAATATGAATCATCGAGAGGCTCAGCGGCGTCTGAGGTGGTCGAATAGGCGTACAGCACGGCATCGGTCGTGGTTCCCTCGCGGAGCACCATTGACGAGAAGTCGAGTACGGTTCCGGCGGCGTAAGAGCGGGCAGCAGGCAGCGGCTGCTGGTCGTAGGTGTAGTCGCCGTAGGCCTCGGAAGGCAGCGGAAGGGTACTGAACCCGAAGCGGTTGCCGGTCAGATTCAGTGTCGACGTTTCGGTGATGCCGTCGAGGTTGATGCTCGCCAGGTTGTTGTAGCACACATTGATGAACGTCAGCGCGGGATTCTTGCTCAGGTCAAGGCTTGTGAGCAGGTTGCTTCCCGCGCTCAGATATGTCAGGGCCGGATTGTGCGAAAGATCGAGCGAACTGATCTTTACGTCGGTGTTGACCGAGCCCGAGGCATTGCGGCAGTAGAACTGCTGCAGTTTCGGGCAGCCCGACAGATCGATGCTCCGGATCCGGGTGTCCTCGATGTTGAGTACAAGCAGCTCGTGATTTTTGGTGACATCGAGCTCGCTTACGGCACACATGTCGACCGACAGGCGCGCAAGCTTCGGACATCCCGACGGAGTCAGCTTCGACAGACTTTTGGTCGCATAGGCGTCGAACGAGATCAGCTCCGGGTATGTGTCTATGTCGAAATCGGGCGATATATGGTCGATGATGTCGACTTCGAGGATCATCAGATTCGGATGATTTTTGCCGACCACAAGCGGAGTGGCTGCCGTGAACGGATTGTCTGTCAGATATATCGACGACAGTTTTGTGTACTTCGACAGGTCAAGTGCCTGCAGCTCGTTGTGCTGCAGGTTGAGCACGTCGAGATTCACGCAGTCGCCCAGATCGATGGAACTCAGATAGCAACCTTCGGCGTCGAGATAGTCGATTTTCGACGCATCGCCGTAAATGGTCACCTTGGCGTCCGGATTTACCTGGCACGACACGACCGTGCCCTTGACACTTTCTGTCTCAGGGTCCCAGACGGCCGGCTCGACCAGATATTCGACCGTGCCGAAGCCGCAGTCGACGTCGACGTAAGTCGGCTCCGTGGCGCCAAGCACCAGCGAGAAGTGGTTCGAGGCTCCGTAATAGCTGTAGATATTGGTGGCCATCGAGATCGCCACCGGATCCTGGGCCGAAGCCGTCATAGCAGCCGCGGCGGTAGCTATGGCCAGCAGATACTTTTTCATAATCATGGTTTTTCCGTTATTTTATGGCGATCCGCTTCGAGTGCGTGCCGTTGACATTAAGAATATAGATACCGGGCGCTAAGGCCGAAGCGTCGAGCACGGCCTGGTCGGCCTGCGACGAGGCCGTGGCCACGCAGGCGCCGCCCGTGCTGTATAGGCGCGCCTCTATTGCCGTGGCGCCGCCGAGGAAGATCTCGTACGTGCGGCCGTCGGCTGTCGAGAGCATCAGCGCGCTGTCCCGGTCGGCTTCGACGCCGGGCACGGAATTGTTCATGCGTATCGCCTCCTTCAGGCCGGCGTAGGCGTCAAACTTGCCCATGCCCCACTGTACAGGATTACCCGCGTTTACCTCGTCGTCGCGCACTGCCGTCCGCGAGATTATGTCCTTGACATCGTTGATTGTAAGGTTCGGATTAGCCTGAAGCCACAGTGCGATCGAGCCGGCCACGTAGGGTGTCGACATCGATGTGCCCATGGCTGGGCACCAATAGTTAGTGCGGTCAGCCTCGGTCAGACGCGCGCACAAAACATTCTTGCCGACCTCGTTTTCCTCGTTCTCCACGTAATAGCGGCTGCACGACGACACGATGACGGCACCCGGAGCGCACACGTGCGGCAGCGAGCGTCCGTCGCGCAGCTTGCCGTACGACGAGAAGCCGCTGATCTTCCCCTCGGTGAACAGGCCGCGGTAGCCGTACGTGACGCCGTCGAGGCCGCCGTAGGTGTCGCCCGAGTTGTACGAACCGACTACCAGCACGTCGTTGGCGCACGCCATGTCGGAGATTGTCATGTCGGTCGAACCTGTGTCCCAGCCTGCTATGTCATAATCATCGAGAACCGTTAAGTTGCCGTCGCCATAGCATTCGATGGTCTGGCCGGGCTCGCCTGTCGCGATGAAGCCGAGTATGTAGTTGCCGGTGAGGTTGGTTGTCGTATTGTCCTGGGTGAAGAAGTCTATGAGGCCCATACGAAGGCCCGAGCTGTCGTCGGTGTCGAAGCCGACGCCGACATATCCCTCGAAGGCATTCGTGAAATTCGACGCGACGATATCCGTCTCGGCCTCCTTGTAGCTCGACGAACAGTAGTATTGGGCCGCGCCGTCGGCCTGTCCCTCGATCACGGGCATGCGGTAGGTGATGCGGTTGCGGCTCTTGTTGTATATCACAGCCTGCAGCTCGAAAGGCTTGTCGCTGTAGAAGTAGACCTGACCGGCACGGATATCCTCGCGGTAAGTAGGCAGAATAAACGACTTTGCCTCGCGGTCGGTCTCTGTGAGCGTCTTGACCAGCGACAGGGGGATGTCGCCCTCATTGCCCGCCGACACCACGATGATGGCCTCCTTTGCCGCCAGGTCGAGGAAGCGGCTCATGGTCGACTGCGCCGAGTGCACGCCGGTGTTGCTGCCCAGCGACAGCGATATCACGCACGGCTGTTTCTTTTCATATACATAATCGAGAATGCGGTCGATGCCTTCGGCAATGAGGCGGTCATACATCGAGCCGCAGGCAGCCGCGATATCGGCCTCGTAGGCCACGCCGAGATAGGGATTGTCGACTGTCTCGACCGGCGACAGTTGCGAGTTCTTATACACGGCCGCTTCAAGCTGCCCTGCATAGCCGCCGGCCAGAATACCCATCGTATGGGTGCCGTGGAAAGTGGTGTTGTCGTCGGTCTCGAACATATATATGTGGTCGCGGTCGTATTCGACACCGCTCCAGCCGTCGGGTTGGGAATTGTCGACATAGATATGGCCGAGATAGCCGATGCGAGAGCTGCCGTCGCCGTTCTTGAAATTGATGTGGTTCGGGTCCATGCCGCCGTCGAAGATGCCGGTGATGACACCCTTGCCGGTATACGGATGGTCCAGCTCCAGACCGCTGTGAGCCTTGGCTACACCGCCCGAGACTCTCGCGCGGTCAAGTGACGGGCGCCTCAGCTGTGAGATCTCAAGTCGCGCCACGCAGTCAAGGGCCGCCACCCGTTCGAGATCGGACGTCGCCACCGACGCGAGCGCTATGTCGCCGCGCACGCGCGACACGGCCACTCCCTCGGCACGCAGATCGTCGGCCGTAGCGCCCGGGGCAAGCGTGATCATCGTCAGTGTGTGTCCTTCGGTCTGTCCGGCGACGGCCTGCGCACGCATAGGCGTGTGCTGCATGGCCTGCTGGCGGCGAAGCGCCATGCGGTCGGCGAGCGACAACTGAGCCTGCATGCCGGCGACTGCAGTCGCGACCAATGTAGCTGTCAGTAGTAGTTTTTTCATTTTACTTGGTAGTGATTGGTTTATGAATCGATAGGTTACGGAAAAAATCGAAAAACATGCCGTCACAGGCCACCAGGGCCGCGACGGCATGTTGATCTGTGTTATCGGTGTAGTCTCTTGGGAGTCACCGCCCGTTTCATTTTACGGTCACCTTCTTGCCGGCGGTGATATAGAGACCGGCAGGCAGATTGCCCATCGTGCTTTTGGTGCCGACCTTCACGCCCTGCAGGTTGTAGACTGCGGCGTCGGTCTCCGCGTCGGCTTCGATGCCGGCGATACCCGACAGTTCGGTAACTGTGACGGTCGTGTTGCCTTCGACGATGAACTGGAATGCACCTGCCTCATTGGCTTTCAGTTCCGCGCCGTCGACCTCGACTTTCACTAGCTTGCCCTCGGCCGGAGCGATGTTGACCTGCGTGCCGGGGAAGTCGGTGAAGCCTGCCTCCCAGTCAGCCACCTCGGTGATGATATTGCGTACTACGCTCACCTGAGGATTGCCGTTGGCTTCGAAGGTGACAGTGCAAGGTTCGGGGTTGCTCTTGACAAAAGCCTTGGCCACGTCGCCGTCGTTGAAGTTGTAGGTCCAGTATGTGCCACCCTCGTAGTAGGGAGTCTTCTGTTCACCATTGACATACAGGCTGCCGATACCTGAAGGTCCGCCTGCCCACGTTATCTCATAGGGATTGAAGCTGTCGGTGAAATTCACGATATTGTAGCCGTTGTCGATAGTGGCGCTGTTGCGCTCCGAATTCGACAGACGGAAATAGTACATCGCGGCGCTCTTGTCGTCGACCCAGAAGACGAACGACTTGTCCAGAACAAGCTCCTCGATGATGAAGTTAAGCTCGAAGCCTTCTTCAACGTTGACCGAAGAGTTGGTGATGGCATTGCCCTGACCGTCGGTCACGGAGACGATCTTGTAGGCCGGGGCAACCTTCCATGCCACTACGGCATCCTTCTCGGAAACGCCGATCTCGTTGCGGCCCTTCTGCAGCGTGATGATGTTCTCTTCATTCTGGTAGCCGTCATAGAGGGTTATGGCCTCAGGAAGCTCGATGTTGATAACACCGTTGATCTTGCCATAAGGATGTGCCTCGATCTTCACGACTGTATTCTCTGCGGGCGAGAGCGAAATCGTGCCGTAGAAATACGACAGGTCATAGGGCGCACCGTTGAGGAAGACATTGTCGACCTTGTAGCTCGAATTCAGCTGGACCTGAATATTGTCGCCGGCCTGTGCCTCGATCTTATTGTCTGTGACGTCGCCCTTGTATGCATAGTTTATGGAGTACGACTGCACCAGGCCCGGGCAGTTTTCAGCATCGTATTCGAACGTTACCGTCACAGGGATGTCGGGATAATTGGCCTCGACCTCAATATTGCAGCCTTCCGTCAGGGGCACCTCGATGGTATAATCGGAAGTGGACACCGCCACGCCGTCGACCTTCACCGAGTAAAGATTGCGCTCGGAAGTGGACATCAGGTAGAGTGAGGTTTCCACCTCGGGATTGAACTTGTAGGTGTTCGTACCCTCGAGCAGATTCAGATTTGCCGAAGTGCCGGCGTACATTGCGGTCACCTTGGTGGGTTCGTCTACCGTCATAGTGAATGAACCGGTGCGCGATGCTTCAAGATTGATGGTCTTTACAATGAATTTCTTGCCGTCCCAGTCTGAAGCGCTACCGTAGTAAGAGATGTACCAGGTATTGTCATAGTACGACTGCGGAGTACCGGCATCGTTGGTGATCGACGAGAAAGCGTAGCCGTCGGCCGCGCTGACCTGAAGACTCGAATACATCTCGAGCGTGAAAGTGTTCTCGCCTTTGGTGACGGCAACGGGGTAGAATAATCCTTGAGGACTGTCACTGCGGCCGGATCATCGAAGTCGATCGTAAACGATACCGACTCCTGTGCACCCGCAGACATTGCGAACACTGCAGCTAACAGCATCGCAAAAAAGAAGTAAATATGTTTCATATGCACATCTGTTGGAAATAAAACGATACAAATTTTGTTCTTGAAGCTTTTTCGCAGTGCAAAGTAATAACTTTTCGCCGAAACGTACAAATTTTATTAACGGTTTTTTACCAATCAATGCATTTTTCTTCAATTTTGTAAGCCGGCACATACGATTTTGCACTTTCGCAAAGTTTTCTTACCTTTGCAGGTCTTAACTACCGTTAGATTATGAAATTTGACTTCAAGACATTCTGGAACCGCCACCCCATCTGGTCGGCCCTGATTATTATTGCCGTCAGCGCCCTGATTCTGGCACTTATAGCCCTCGGCTTCCTAAATCTGTGGACGCGCCACGGCGCCGTGGTCACCGTTCCTGAGATCAAGCATATGCCATACGCCGAGGCCGAGGCGATCCTCGAAGACAATGGACTCCACATCGTCATTTCCGACTCTATCTACGACAAGAAATTTGCCCCCGGCACCGTAATCGAATGCGTACCCAAGGCCGGACAGGTAGTCAAGGATGGCCGCGACATATACGTTACCATCACCTCGTTCTCGCCCAAGCACGTCACCATATCCAGCCCGATCGTCAACGTATCTTCGCGCCAGGCCATATCATACCTTTCAGCTCTGGGCATCAACGGCATCCGCCTCGTCAGCGTCCCGTCGCAGTACCCCGATCTCGTCGAGCGCGCTCTGGTTGGCGGCAAACCCGTGAGCGTAGGTTCGGTAATCTCGGTCGACGCCACCGTCGTACTGGAAGTCGGCACATACGTCGAGCCCGAGCCCGTGGACGCCGCATCTGACTCGCTGCCGGAGGCCGAGCAGGCTGTCGCCGAGGACCTCGGCCAATCGCAATATCTCGACATATGACCGACGACAGCCTTATGCCGGACTGCGAGCCGGACGATATGCCCTCGGCCGACGACAGCCGCGTCGTCATAATCGACGGCGACAGCGAACGCGAGCTCTACGAGCACTTCCGCTTCGTGGCCGACAAAGGTCAGGAATTGCTTCGGGTCGATAAATTCCTCGTCGCGCGCCTTCAGAAATCGTCGCGCAACCGCGTGCAGCAGGCCGCCGAGGCCGGATGCATACTCGTCAACGGCCGCGCCGTCAAAAGCAACTACCGCGTCAAGCCCGACGACATCGTGCAGGTTGTCATGGACCGTCCCCGCTACGACTTCGAGGTCGTGGCCGAAAACATTCCGCTCGACATCGTCTATGAGGACGACACGGTGCTCGTTGTCAACAAGCCCGCCGGTCTGGTCGTGCATCCCGGCCACGGCAACTATTCAGGCACACTCGTCAACGCTCTGGCCTGGCATTTCAAGGACAATCCCGACTACGACGTCAAGGACCCGCGCATGGGTCTTGTACACCGCATCGACAAGGACACATCGGGGCTGCTCGTAGTGGCCAAGACACCCGACGCCAAGACCGATCTCGGCCGTCAGTTCTTCAACAAGACTACGCGTCGCGAGTACGTGGCGGTCGTATGGGGACGGCCTGACCCGCCCGACGGACGCATCGAGGGCAACATCGACCGTGACCCGCGCGACCGCCTCCGCATGGCAGTCTTCCCCGAAGGCGACCGAGGCAAGCATGCCGTCACACATTATTATACTGTCGAGAATCTCGGCCACGTCAGCGTAGTGAAATGCGTGCTCGAGACAGGCCGCACCCATCAGATCCGCGTCCATATGCGGCACATCGGACATCCGCTGTTCAACGATGCCCGCTACGGCGGGGATCAGGTACTTCGCGGCGTACCGTCGGCATCATACAAGGCGTTTGTAAAGAACTGCATGGATCTCTGTCCGCGCCAGGCCTTGCACGCCCGCACACTCGGCTTCCGGCATCCGGCCACCGGCCAGGAAATGGACTTTTCCGCACCCGTTCCGCCTGACATGGAGGCTATGATCGCGCGCTGGCGGGCATACGCCACTAAGAATCCCTGACAGAAATCAGTCGTAGGCCTTGCGTGAGGCATCGATGCGCAGCAATATGAACAGCAGCAGCGTGAAGCCCCACAGTGACGACCCGCCGTAGCTGAAGAACGGCAACGGAATGCCGATCACCGGACACAGGCCGATCACCATGCCTATATTTATGCAGAAGTGGAAGATAAAATACGATGCCACGCAGTAGGCATAGACACGCCCGAACGGTCGCGGCTGCCGCTCGGCTATCGAAAGGATCTTCAGCACAAGCGCCAGATACAGACCGATGACCACAAGTGAGCCTATGAATCCTTCTTCCTCGCCTATGGTGCAGAAGATGAAGTCGGTGTGCTGTTCGGGGACGTATTTCAGCTTGGTCTGCGTGCCGTTGAGGAAGCCTTTGCCCCAAAGACCGCCCGACCCTATCGCTATCTTCGACTGGTTCACGTTATAGCCGGCCCCGCGAAGGTCCTCCTCCATGCCCAGCACCACGCGTATGCGCTGCTGCTGATGTGGCTGCAGCAGATTGGTGAAGGCAAAGTTCACCGAGAACATGAACACGATCGCTATCACGCCCGTGGCGGCCGGGATGAACAATTTCTTCCGATGACGGGCCACACCTTCGATGACCAGATATACCGCTGCCACGGCCAGAGTCGTGATGATGATAGCACGTGCAGGCAGATTCAGGCCGAAAGCCCCGTGAAGCAGCCACTGCAGTCCCAGTGTGCCCCCGAACCACAGCAACAGGTTGCGCGGCAGCTCGAAGCGCTTGTCGTAGATGAACGTCATGCCTGTCATTATCAGCATCACCATGCAAAGGATGGCGAATTCACCCGTCGGGAGGCCAAGGAAGCCAACCGTGGTGAACTTCACCGCCACCACGAAGATCACCACCGAGAACAGCGCCGCAAACAGTATCAGACCGCTCATGCCCTCGCGGTAGAGCACAAAGAACAGAGCCAGGTATGCCAGCGCCGAACCCGTCTCGTTCTGATTGAGAATCAGTGCTATGGGGATGATTATAATGAGTATGGCCTTGACATAGTTGACCGGCTTGGCGTTCAGCACGAAATTGTAGCCGCTGAAGAGCTTAGCCAGCGCCAGCGCTGTCGCCACTTTGGCGAATTCGGCAGGCTGCAGGCTCATCGGACCGAGAGACAGCCACGATCGCGAACCTTTGATCTCATGCGCTATGTACGGTGTCACGAGCAGCAGCAGAAGCATGGCTATGTATATCGGGTAGGCGTAGGTGTCGTAGATGCGGTAGTCGGTCAGCAAAACCACGAAGCCCAGGATCAGGCCGAGGCCTATCCAGCGCACCTGCTTTCCCGAAAACTCGTCGAACGAGAACATCGAGGCATTGTCGAAATCGTACGACGCCGCATAGATGCTCACCACGCCTGCGGCGACCATCAGCAGGTAGATGATCACTGTCGTCCAGTCAAGGTGGCGGAATACCGACGGGCTCTTGTCATTTTGATTTGTCGGCATATGTCAGTCGGGTGTTAAGCATTTGTTCTTCCATATATTTGCGACCCGGCGATATGGAGTCGGTCAGATATTTTTCCATCACCAGTGAGCCGATCGGTACACCGAACGTTGCGCCGAAGCCGCCGTTCTCGACATACACAGCCACGGCTATCTTAGGGTCGTCGTAGGGTGCGAAGCCCATGAACGCTGAGTGGTCCTTGCCGTGGGGATTTTGCGCCGTACCGGTCTTGCCGGCCACGTCGATGCCTGGAATGGCGGCGCGGCGGCAAGTGCCCCCCGTTACTGCCATGCGCATGCCCTCGGCGATGTCGCCGTACCAGTGCTCGTCGATGGTCGGACGCCGCCGGGCCAAAAGCTCGCCGGGCATGACGGTATCCTGGATGGCCTTGACTATATGCGGCGTTATGAACCAGCCGCGATTGGCGATCGTAGACGCCAGATTGGCTATCTGTAACGGTGTAGCCAGTATCTCGCCCTGGCCGATCGCCACCGATATCACTGTGTTGGCGCTCCAGTGGCCTTCGCCGTAGAATTTGCTGTAAAACTTGGCATTAGGCAGGAAACCGCGGCTCTCGTGCGGCAGGTCGACGCCGAGGCGGTAGCCGTAGCCCATCGACACGAGGTGATTCTTCCAGACCTCGAAAGCCTTGGCAGGATCGCCGTACTTCGACCGCTTGTCGATCATCGACTTGAAGCCCCAGCAGAAGAATGCGTTGCACGACGTCTGCAGAGCCGGCTTAAGCGGCAGTGGCGACGCATGGCCGTGGCAGCCAACGCGCAGGCCGCCGTTGATGTAGCCGCGGTAGCACGGAAAGGTCGTCGACGTGGTGATGATGCCCTCCTGCAGGAAGATCAGTCCCTGCGTGGGCTTGAAGGTCGAGCCCGGCGGATAGGCGCCCCCCAGCGCGCGGTCAAACAGCGGCAGGGTCTTGTCGGCCGTCAGCATCTTGTAGTTCTCGCCGCGCTTGCGGCCCACCAGCAGACGCGGATCGTAAGTCGGCGACGACACCAGGCAGAGAATCTCGCCCGTATGCGGTTCGATTGCCACGACGGCGCCGCGCTTGCCTACCATCAGCGATTCGGCGTACTGCTGCAGCCGTACGTCGATGCTAAGGGTCAGGTCGCGGCCCGAGATCGGCTCGATGTCGTGTGCGCCGCCCTCGTAGCGGCCCTGGATGCGACCCTGGGCGTCGCGCATCAATACTTCCACTCCCTTGACGCCGCGGAGATACGTTTCATATGAGCGCTCTACACCCAGGTCGCCCGTGTAGTCGCCAGGATCGTAGTAGGGATCGTTGTCGATGTCGGTCTGTGACACCTCGCGCAGGTTGCCCAGCACGTTGGCCGCGGTAGCGAAGTTGTACTGCCGGAGGATGCGCTTCTGGATAAAGAAGCCCGGGAAGCGGTAAAGCTTCTCCTGGAGGCGACCGTAGTCCTGACTCGACAGCTGCGTGATCAGGCGCTGAGGCGTGTACGACGAATAGCCCGGATTGAGCCGCTTGTCACGCATGTCGGCAAAGCGCTGCCGCAGCTGATCGGGCGTTATGTGTATGGTGGCGCAGAAGTCGGCCGTATCGAAGGGCTGTACGTCGCGCGGTATGATCATCACGTCGTAGGCCGGCTGGTTGTAAACCACGAGCTCCCCGTTGCGGTCGTACATTAGTCCTCGTGACGGAAACACCGTCTTTTCAAGAAAAGCGTTCGAATCGGCGCTTTTCTTGTACCGCTCGTCCTGCAGCTGTAAGTCGAAGAGCCTGATGCCGAATATGATCGCAATGACGACGATGAACCCTCCGATTACGTATTTTCTTTTTTCGAGGTTATAGTCTTTTCTCACGTCGGCTTACTGAAAGGCAGGCTATTGCATATATCATTATAAACGTATAGACGGTCGACGAAAGCGACCTGAGCAGAAACAGCTTCACGTTGAAGCAGCCGATGCCCTCGACAGCGAATACCGCGGTGCAGTAGATCAGTACCATGGTCACGGCGTATTTCAGGAAAGCTGCCGCTCCCATATTGCGCAGCGACGGCCGCTGTTCGGCAAGGTCGTTGTCGGCCGGCATGTAGAGATGGAAGACGGGCCGGCGGATGAAGCACAGCACCGTGCAGGCCAGAGCGTTCACACCGGGCGTATCGGACAGTATGTCGACCGTCAGGCCCGTCAGAAAGCCGATCGTCATCGCAAGGTTGGCGCTGAATGTCACCGGCAGCGTGATCAGCATGAAGATGAACACCATCGGCACGGCTACGTCGAACAGGACCAGGTTGTTGAATACCAGCGCCTGCGCCGGTATCAGCACCAGATACAGCATCAGTAGTGTCAGGGCTGTCTTGTTCATCTGTTTCCGGGATTAATGTTCGACTCTGAGTTGCCGGTCAGCGGAGTATTCTCAACTTGCATTATCTCATCGCGGCGGTTGTTGATCACGACCTGCACGTTGCTGAGGCGAGAGAAGTCGGCGAAAAGCTTTATTTTCAGCGTAAAGAAGTTTTCCTTGTGGTTGTCGGCGTCGTCAACGATCACACCCACGGGCAACCCGGCCGGAAAGACGGCCGAATACCCCGACGTGACTATCGTGTCGCCGGTCTTGAATACAGTGTGGCGTGGGAGCTCCTCCAGGAGGGCCGTCGTCGGGTCCAGACCGTCCCACACGAGCGAGCCGAAGTGCTCGCTGTCCTTGATCTTGCACGACAGTCGGAAATTGGGATTCAGCAGCGATATCACGCGCGAATAGTGCTCGCCGGCCACGCTCACCGTTCCTACCACGCCCGAGTGGTCGATCACGCCCTGTTCGGGGCGCACACCGTCGGCCGTACCTTTGTTGATAGTCAGATAGTTGTAGGGGTGATGGGTCGAATTGTTGATCACATTGGCTACAATGAAATCGAAGTGCGGCACGCTGTCGGGCGACGGCATCGTGTCGGTGAACGTCTTAAGCTGCAGGTCCTGCAGCTGCTCCTTCAGACTCATCACGCGCGACTCGAGCTCGGCGTTGCGGCGGTTGAGGTCCTCGTTGGTCGCACGAAGGTCGAAGTACGACGTGACGCTGTTGCCCATATCGTACACCGATCCGGCCACCGCTGAGGCCGACGTCAGCCACAGATGCCGCCTGTAGGGATCGCTCCCCGACAGCAGCAGGCAGCTCACCACTATGTAAACGGCGAACACCAGCCACTTGCTGTAGTGGCGAAGAAACTCTATCAGATCTTTCATTTATGCGACACCGCGGCCGCCGGGACACTCCCGCCGGCCTCATTCATCAGCGGATGAGGAACGAGAACTTGTTGATATTCTTCAGCGCAACGCCCGTGCCGCGTGCTACCGACAGCAGCGGATCCTCGGCTATATGGAACTGGATGCCGATCTTGTCGGTGAAGCGCTTGTCGAGACCGCGCAGCAGGGCGCCGCCGCCGGCCAGGTAGATGCCGTTGCGCACCAGGTCTGCATAGAGCTCCGGCGGAGTCTGTTCCAGCGCTGCCAGTACGGCGGCCTCGATCTTCGAGATAGTCTTCTCGATACAGTGGCTGATTTCCTGATAGCTTACCGGTACTTCCATCGGCAGGGCGGTCATCATGTTGGGGCCGTGTACGATGTAGTCGTCCGGCGGGGTCTCAAGTTCTGTCAGGGCCGATCCTACGTGCATCTTGATCTGCTCGGCCGTGCGCACGCCCACGCGCACGTTGTGCGCGCGGCGCATATGGTTCTGAATGTCCTCGGTCAGGTCGTTGCCCGCCACCTGGATACTCTTGTTCGAGACGATGCCGCCCAGCGATATTACGGCGATCTCGGTCGTGCCGCCGCCTATGTCGACTATCATGTTGCCCTCGGGCGCCTCTACGTCGAGTCCTATGCCCAGCGCTGCGGCCATGGGCTCATAGATCATGTAGACGTCGCGGCCGCCGGCGTGCTCCGACGAATCGCGCACGGCGCGGATCTCCACTTCGGTCGAGCCCGACGGGATGCCGACAACCATGCGCAGCGACGGCGAGAACCAGTTCGAGCGGCTGCTGGCCTTCTTTACAAGGCCGCGGATCATCAGTTCGGCGGCGTTGAAGTCGGCAATGACACCCTGTCGCAGGGGACGTACCGTGCGTATGCCCTGAGGATTCTTACCCTCCATCAGGTGTGCTTCGGTGCCTACGGCTATCAGTTTGTCGGTGCGGTTGTCGAGTGCCACGATCGACGGCTCGTTGATCACGATCTTATCGTTGTGGATGATTATAGTGTTGGCTGTGCCAAGGTCAATGGCGATTTCCTTGGTTAGTGAAAACAGTCCCATTTGGTTTCAGTTATTATAGTTCGTAATTACCTGTATGTATCAGTGACGGAAGTGCCGGAAGCCGGTCATTACCATCGTCATGCCGTTGGCGCGGCAGTAATCCACGGAATCGGTGTCGCGGATCGAGCCGCCCGGCTGTATCACAGTGTCGATACCTGCGCCGTGCGCTATCTCCACGCAGTCGGCGAAGGGGAAGAAAGCGTCCGACGCCATAGTGGCGCCGTGAGTGTCGAGGCCGAAACTCTCGGCCTTGGCGATAGCCTGCTTGAGGGCGTCCACACGCGACGTCTGACCCACGCCCGAACCGAGCAGCATGCCGCCGCGGGCCACCACTATGGCATTGCTTTTCGAGTGCTTCACTATCTTGTTGGCAAAGAGCATGTCGGCTATCTTGGACTCATCGAGCTCGCCCGACACGACTTTCAGATCCTCGGCCGTCTCGACTTTCGTATCGCGTTGCTGAAACAGGACACCATTGAGGATCGAGCGTACAGTTCGCTCGGGGCGGCTGCAGGGCTTGCGGCGCAGAATGATGCGGTTTTTCTTCTGGGTCAGTATTGCCATTGCGTCCTCCGAGTAGTCGGGCGCTATGATCACTTCGAAGAATATCTTGCCGATCTCGGCTGCGGACGTGGCGTCAACGGCCTTATCGGTGACTATCACGCCGCCGAAAGCCGACACAGGATCGCCCGCCAGGGCGTCGTGCCAGGCTTCGGCCAGGGTCCCGCGGCTGGCTACGCCGCAGGCATTGTTGTGCTTCAGTATCGCGCAGGTTACCGTGCCGTCGCCCTCGAACTCGTCGATCAGCGACACTGCCGAGTCAATGTCGAGCAGGTTATTGTAAGACACCTCTTTGCCGTGGAGCTGCTCGAACATGGCGTCAAAGTCACCGTAGAAGCGGGCCTGCTGGTGGGGATTCTCGCCGTAGCGGAGATCCTTGGCATGATTGACGGCCACACGCAGTGCATCGGGTTCCGGAGTCGGAGTCACCGTAGCCATGTAGTTGAATATGGCCGCGTCATAGCCCGACGATACGGCGAACGCCTCGCGGGCAAGCAGGGCACGCTCATCGGCTGTGGTCGATGCACCGTGCCGCTCGAGCATGCCGAGCAGCAGCGGATACTGAGCCTTCGAGGCCACGATGGCAACGTCGGCGAAATTCTTGGCGGCCGCACGGATGAGCGAGATGCCGCCTATGTCGATTTTTTCGATAATATCAGCGTGCGATGCGCCCGAGGCTACGGTCGCCTCGAACGGATAGAGGTCCACTATAACCAGGTCGATGGCCGGAATAGCCATTTCGGCCATCGTGGCCACGTCGCCTTCGTTGTCGCGGCGTCCGAGGATGCCGCCGAATACCTTCGGATGCAGGGTCTTGACGCGGCCTCCGAGTATCGACGGATAACCCGTAAGATCCTCAACCGCCTCGCAGGCATAGCCCAGATGCTCGATGTACGCGCGCGTACCGCCTGTCGATATGAATGTTACTCCGTCTGCGGCCAGGCGCGACAGTATGTCGTCAAGGCCTTCCTTGTCGAAAACCGAAATAAGTGCTTTGCTGATTTTTTTGATCTGAGCCATGATTTTTTAGAGATTATACTATTGGCTTGCAAATTTAGTAAAAAATCACGACTTACAGCGCCACTCCTCACTTAAAATTCCAAAAAACTGTTCAGAACGCGCAAGAACGCGCAAAGCAGGCAGTCCGGCCCTCCGGCCGGCGCAGCGTCACGCATTATTGAGTATCGGCGCTATGCGGCGCAGGGCGGCGATGAAGCGGTCGACCTCGTCGGTGGTGTTATAGGCGGCGAAGGAGGCGCGTACGGTGCCTTCGATTCCGAGGGCGTGCATCAGCGGCTGCGCGCAGTGGTGGCCGGTGCGCACGGCGAAGCCCATCTTGTCGAGCAGCATACCTGTATCGTAGTGGTGCGCGTTGCCGATCAGAAAGGATATCAAGGCACACTTGCCCGGCGCAGTCCCGAAAATGCGCATGCCGGGGATTTCAAGCATACGCTCGGTAGCGTATTCCAGCAGCCGGTGCTCATGCGCGGCCATATCGGCGATGCCGACGGAGTGCATGAAGCCTACGGCCTCGATGAAAGCCGCGGCATCGACAAAGTCGGGGGTGCCGGCCTCGAATTTATAAGGCAGGTCGGCCCATGTTGTGCCGTCGAACGACACATGGCCTATCATCTCGCCGCCGCCCTGGTAGGGTGGCATCTTCTCGAGCAGTTCACGGCGGCCGTAGAGCACACCGATGCCGGTCGGGCCGTACATCTTGTGCGACGAAAAAGCGTAGAAGTCGCAACCCATAGCCAGCACGTCGACTTCCATATGCGGCACAGCCTGGGCGCCGTCAACGAGGATCACGCAGCCGTGGCGGTGAGCTTCGGCGGCCATCTCGGCCACCGGATTTACGGTGCCGAGCACGTTTGACGCCTGACAGACGGCCACGACCCGGGTGCGGGGCGTGAACAGCGAGCGGTAGACGTCGAGGTCGAGGCAGCCGCGGCTGTCGATCGGCACGACCTTGATTTTAAGGCCGTAGTTCGTTGCCGCGAGTTGCCATGGCACTATGTTGGAATGGTGCTCCATGACGGTGAGAATGATCTCGTCGCCCGGTTCAAGCAGGCGGCAGTAAGACGCGGCCACGAGGTTGATGGCCTCGGTGGTGCCGCGCGTGAAGATGATTTCGTCGGTCGACGGCGCGTTGATGAATGCACGGCCCGTCTCCCGGCCGAGCTCCATGGCGTCGGTAGCTTCCTGCGACAGGCAGTGGACGCCGCGATGTACGTTAGCCTTGCGGGTGAGATAGGCTCGGTCTATGGCCTCGACCACGCGCCGCGGCGTCTGCGACGTGGCGGCGTTGTCGAAGTAGACCAGCGGTTTGCCGTACACGGTCCGCTCGAGGATCGGAAACTGGCGGCGGATATCTTCGATTGTCATGGTTAACTCCTTTCAGTAAAGTTATCGGTCTCCGACGGCGTGTCACACCTGGCGGCGGCGCAGCGGCTCAATGCCGCAGCTCTCGCAGCTCGCCGAACAGCCGTGCAGACGACGGTCGAGCAGCATCCTCAGAGTCTGGCGCAGCGGCTCGTGATGGATCCGGTCGAGCCCCTCGGCCATGAAAGCGCTGATGAGCATCGTACGCGCCTCAGCCAGAGGGATGCCGCGCGAGCGCATATAGAAGAGCGCCTCACTGTCGAGCTGGCCGGTGGCCGAGCCGTGCGACGCCTTGACGTCGTCGCAGTTGATGATCAGCTGCGGCATAGCGTGCATACGTGCCGACGGCGACGCGAGCAGGTTGCGGTTGCTTTGGCTGGCGTCGGTGAAGCGGGCGTGGGGTGCCACGGTCACCAGCCCTTCGAAGGCGCCCTGAGCCGAGTCGAACAGCACATATTTGAAAAGTTGGTCACTCGTGCCGTGCTCGCAGTCGTGCGTCACGAAAGTAGCGTTGTCAACCACCTGGGCGCCTCCGGCTATCACGAGGCCGCCAAGCGACGTCGAACAGCCGTCGCCGCGGTGCGCGGCATAATATTCGTTGCGGGTCACGCCGCCGTCGAGCGTCACCGACATCACGTTCAGACGGCTGCCGGCCTCCTGCGCCGATGCCGTCACCGATGCGCGCGAGCAGCGCGGAGTGGCCTCCTCGAGATCGTAGAAATCGAGTTGCGAGTCGGCGCCGAGCAGCAGATCGACGGTGCGGCACGACAGATAGTCGACCTCGGCCGTGCGCGGATGGTCGCACGCAATCACCGACAGCGAGGCGCCGCGTTCCAGATGCACGACGATACGCCGCGCCGCCATAAGCGGCTGTGAGGCGTTGAACAGCGACAGTATCTGCACCGGACGGTCGACTCGCACGCCGGCGTCAACATGTATGTATACACCGTCCTGCACGAACAGATCGTTGAGCGCCACGAGCGGGTTCCCGCGGTCGAGAGCCGACACATCGGCCAGCGCGGGATTTTCCTTAAGAGCCTCGGCAAGCGATTTCACCTCAAGGCCACCGGGCAGCTTCAGGCCGGGGGCGCGGAAGGCGTCGTTGACCACCGTCACCGGGTAAGTGCCAACGTTCGGTATATCGCAGCCGTGGACACCGCCACGCCCGTCGTCGCCGAAGGGCACGCGGGCTATGTTGATGCCGAAGTCGGGTGCGAACATATCGTTGACCGACACCTTTTCGAAACCTTCGTCGCCTCGCTCGGGAAGCCGGCCGAGACTTTCGAGGCGACTGAATGCAGCCTCCCGACGACGGTTAAGCGCGTCGGGAGCGTGCGCGTCGATCGTGGCGCGGCAGTCGCGGTAGAGCGTCAGATATTGAGTCAGCGCGTTCATTGGTTGTCAACTTGTTCTTTGATCCAGTCGTAACCCTTTTCCTCGAGTTCAAGAGCCAGCTCGGGACCGCCCGAGTAGACGATGCGGCCCTTGTAAAGGATGTGGACGAAATCGGGCTTTATATAGTCGAGCAGTCGCTGGTAGTGGGTGATGACGATGGTGGCGTTCTCGGTGGTCTTGAGCTTGTTGACACCCGATGCCACAACGCGTAGGGCGTCGATGTCGAGGCCCGAATCCGTCTCGTCGAGAATCGACAGGCGCGGCTCGAGCATCGCCATCTGGAAGATCTCGTTGCGTTTCTTCTCGCCTCCGGAGAAGCCCTCGTTGACCGAACGCGACGCCAGCTTGTTGTCGAGGTCGACGATGGCGCGCTTCTGGCGCATCAGCTTCAGGAAATCGCCGGCCGACAGCGGCGCCTCGCCGAAGTACTTGCGCTTGGCGTTCAGGGCCGCGCGCATGAAGTTGACCATCGACACACCAGGAATCTCCACCGGATATTGGAATGAAAGAAACAGGCCCTCGTGACTGCGGTCCTCGGGCTGCATGCTCAGGAGGTCGAGCCCGTGGAATACGGCCGATCCGCCCGCGACGGTGTAGCGCGGATTGCCGGCCAGCACACCCGAAAGTGTGCTCTTTCCCGATCCGTTCGGGCCCATGATGGCGTGAACCTCGCCCGGACGGACAGTCAGGTCGATGCCGCGGAGTATTTCCTTGCCGTCGATGCCGGCCCTGAGATCCTTGACTTGCAGAAGTATATTGTCCATTGTCGTATATTGTGCTTATTCAGTTACGTTTCTTGTCACCCTACGCTGCCTTCGAGCGAGATCTGCAGCAGCTTCTGCGCCTCGACAGCGAATTCCATCGGCAACTTGTTCATCACTTCCTTGGCGTAGCCGTTGACGATCAGTCCGATGGCCTCCTCGGTAGGTATGCCGCGCTGATTGCAGTAGAACAGCTGGTCCTCGGAGATTTTCGAAGTCGTGGCCTCGTGCTCCACGACGGCCGAGTCGTTCATAACGTCGATGTAGGGGAAGGTGTGCGCGCCGCAGTCGGGTCCGAGAAGCAGCGAGTCACACTGCGTGTAGTTGCGCGCGCCCTCGGCCGCCGGAAGTACCTTCACCAGGCCGCGGTAGGCGTTCTCGCTGTGACCGGCCGATATGCCTTTCGACACGATCGTCGACCGCGTGCCGCGGCCCACGTGAATCATCTTGGTGCCCGTGTCGGCCTGCTGGCGGTTGCGCGTCACGGCCACGGAGTAGAACTCGCCGGTCGAGTAGTCGCCCTTGAGCACACACGACGGATATTTCCACGTGATGGCCGACCCGGTCTCGACCTGCGTCCACGACAGTTTCGAGTAGTCGCCTCGGCACAGGCCGCGCTTGGTCACGAAGTTGTAGATGCCTCCGCGCCCCTCGGCGTCGCCGGCATACCAGTTCTGCACGGTCGAGTACTTCACCTCGGCGCGGTCCTCGACGATGATCTCGACGATGGCGGCATGAAGCTGGTTCTCGTCGCGCATCGGCGCCGTACAGCCCTCGAGGTAGCTCACGTAGGCGTCGTCGTCGGCCACGATGAGCGTCCGCTCGAACTGGCCCGTGCCGGAGGCGTTGATGCGGAAGTAGGTCGACAGCTCCATGGGGCAGCGCACGCCCTTGGGTATATAGACGAACGAGCCGTCGGAGAACACCGCCGAGTTCAGGGCGGCGTAGAAGTTGTCGCGGTAGCTCACCACCGAGCCCAGATACTTCCTGACCAGGTCTGGATAGTCCTTGACGGCCTCGGAAATCGAGCAAAAGATGATGCCGAGTTTCGCCAGCTTCTCGCGGTGTGTCGTCTTGACCGACACCGAGTCCATCACGGCGTCGACGGCCATGCCCGACAGCTGCTTCTGCTCCTCGAGCGGGATTCCCAGGCGGTTGAACGTGTCAAGCAGCCCCGGATCGACCTCGTCGAGGCTCTTGGGGCCTTCCTTGGCCCGTGGCTCGGCATAATAGCTGATGTCCTGGAAGTCTATCTCCGGGATTCGCAGATGCGCCCATGTCGGCGGCTTGAGCGTCAGCCAGTAGCGGTAGGCCTCGAGGCGAAAGTCGAGCAGCCACTGCGGCTCGCCCTTGCGCTCCGAGATGTGCCGCACGACGTCTTCCGAGAGTCCACGCTCCAGGATATCCGTGTCAATGTCGCTCACGAACCCGTATTTATAGTCGCCGGTCGTCGCGTCGTGGATTACATCGCGCTCACGGTCTTTCTCTATTTCATTCTTGTCCTTCATTTTCGCATTCTTTCGGAATATCAACGCTCTGCGCCCCGCGATGGTTCTGAAGATCCGACAGGTAACCGAGAGCTGCCGGCGCAAGGTCAACCGTGACCTTGCGCCACGGCTTCGAGGGGTCGCGCAGCTCGGCGTCGTCGCCGGCCGCAAGCAGATACACGTTCAGCGCCAGCGATAGTATCAGCGCCCATTCCAGAACCTTGAACGCCGCCCCTGCCACACGGTCAATTATGCCCAGATGCAGGCTGTGTACGGTCAGCTTCATGATCCTGGCTATGACAAACACGGCCAGATATGCCGCGATGAAAGCCACTCCGTAGCCGGCTATGGAGTCGAGCGACGATGAGTCGTCGGAGATCAGCGCCGTGAACGCCGGACCAAGCAGCCGCGCCGCAACCACTCCGATCACTACTGCGGCGATCGACCCGATCTGCGCCACTATGCCCTTGGCGAAGCCCATGTAGGCGCCTACGGCCACCAGAGCCAGAAACAGAATGTCTATTGCTGCCATAAATCTGATATCTATCTAATCGCCCGCAAAGTTACAACATTTTTCGCAATTTGCGCCAGCCCGGCCCAAAACGATTCGCATCTGCAATTTGATTCTGTAGGATTATATGTAAATTTGCCGGCGAAACCAATTTTGCAAATTAACTTATTTTCAGGGTTGAGTTTTACGGAAGTTATGTGTCTTATCAGTGTATGACGAACAAAAATGACATAGAGCGGCTATTCAAAGCGCATTATGCGCAGATGTACCGGTTGGCCACGGCACTTCTGCATGACGGTGATCTTGCGCGCGACATCGTACATGATGTGTTTGCATCGCTGCTCGACGGAAACTCCGCCATTCCTGTCGACTCAGGCTATCTGCTCAAGGCAGTCAAAAACCGCTGTCTGAACCATATCCGCGACTGCGGCATACATCAGCGCATTGCCGCCCTCTATTTTCTCGATACCGACGGATACGACACTGACGACTGGCCCGACGACGAGACGATCGCCCGGATTTACAGCCTGATAAGCAATGACATCTCACCACAGGCACATCGCGTCATTGAATTGCGTTTTTCCGACGGGATGCCGTTCGCCCGAATTGCAGCTGTAATGGGCATAAGCGAGACCGCCGTTTACCGTCATCTTAGTAATGCACTAAAAATCATCTGTAAAAAACTCAACGAAAATGGATAAATACGACCTCGTGCTTGATATTGTCGGGCATCCCGAAAAATACACTTCGGAACAGTTGGCCGAAATAATGTCGGATCCGGAGGCCAAAGAAATCTACAATCTGCTTTGCACGACAGATTCGGCGATAAAGTCAAAAGAGGATCCTGATGTAAATGCCGAGTGGGAGAAATTTTCACAAGCCCGATTTGACCATCCGCGCCGTATATTCTTATGGTTCGGCAGTCGTGCAGCATCAGTCGCAGCCATAGCCGCCACATCAATAGTGGCCGTTGCAGCCGGAATAGCAGTCACTGTAGCCTTAACCGGACATAAGTCTAAACCATCCGTGGCCGTAGGAACTGCTTCCCGGGCGGTTATTGCCGAAACGGCAGACTCCGTCATCACGCCTGGTACGGATCTCCGGATCGAGAAGACTCCCGTATTGTTCGAGAACGAACCTCTTGAAAAGATCATGAAAGAGGTTGCGGGAACATATGGCGTAGATGTCCGATTCAACAGCGGCGAGGCTGCGTCTCTGCATCTGTACTATAAGTTTGATCCGTCGCTGCCTTTGAATGAGGTTGTGGAACAACTCAACACTTTCGAGCAGATCAATATAAAACGTAACGGCAACGTCCTGACCGTCGACTGAAAATGAAAGCTATACTGACCATAATATTGGCTGCGATGACATTCATTTCAGCCAGCGCTTACAAATACGCCTATACATTCAATAATACTCCAATATCAGAAGCCATTGTCCAAATCAGCAAAGATAATCCTGATGTCAATATATCGTTCATATACAAGGAACTTGACAACTACCTTACCTCCGCTCGGATAGCTACCGATGACGTCTATACGGCTTTACGTCAGGCCATCGGACTGAACCCGGTAACCATAAAAAAGAAAGATGGCGATTTCTACATAGAGGCTCTTCAGCACGGCCGGTTCGTCTATACCGGGCGCGCGGTCGGCAGCGACGGTGAACCGGTAGCGGCAGCCACCGTGATGTTGATCGTGCCGAATGACTCCACCATGATTACATACGGCATGGCCGACAGCGAAGGGTATTTCGCCGTACCCTGCGACCACCGCGACGTGATAGCCCGATTGAGCTGCGTCGGTTATGCTACCGTCTGCCGCAGATGTACTGCTCCCGGACCCGGAGATGTGATAATGCCCGTCAGTTCCACGATGCTTCAGCAGGTGTCCGTCTCCGCTTCTATGCCTTTTGTCAAAGTAAAAGGCACGGGACTGGCGATCGACATCGCGAATTCGCCGCTGGGCGACCTCCCGACAGTTCCGGACATTCTGTCGCAGCTTCCGTCGGTCAAATCCACCGGCAGCGGATTTTCCGTCGTTGGGCGCGGCGATGCGGTGATCTTTATCGGCAACCGGAAAGTGATCGACATGTCTGAACTCTACAGATTGCGCCCGTCGGAAATCAAGAGTGTGGAAATTATCCGCAATCCCGGTGCCGAATTCGACGCCGAAGCCACGGCCGTTATCCGGATCTATCTGAAGAAAACGGTCTTGAAAGGACTGGGCGTCGATGCGATGACGCAGGGAAGCCTGGGGCGCAGATTTTCCGATTATGAGCAGTTGTCGCTGACATACGGAGCCGGCCGTACAAATTCATTTCTGACTTTTTCAAACAATTCAAGCCGACTCGACGCCGATCAGGACAACCGCCAGGACACATATACGCAGTCCGATATCTGGCGCATGACCACCGGCATGCCCCGCTGGCTCTCGGAATACTACGACTGGACCCTCGCCGCCGGCACTACCGTCAATATCTCCGATCTGCACACAGTCGGAGCAAAGGTAACATACAGCGACGATACCCGGCGCAACGGCGGATATAAATACAGCGATATGACTGCCGGTGACGCCGTATATGAAAATCTGACGGCACACACCTCCAACCCACAGCATTACAGGCAGTGGCATACCAACCTATATTATGAAGGAGAGTTCTCACGTACGTGCAGCTTTAAATTCAACGGTGATTTTGTCAACCGCAGGCACCTGTCGACCCATCTGACGGAAGAAAGCGGCAGTCTCACGCCTCAGCACACCGTCATCAATACCGACCGCACACGGTATATCCTTTGGTCGGCAATGGCGAAAGTCGCATGGAAACCATGCGGTAACACGCAGATAGTGTTCGGTGCCGACATCAGCATTGTCGATCAGGACAGGCGTAATTTCCAGAACGGCCCCGATCAGAATTCATTTCTGAACTCCACTGATTCAAAGTATGCCGTATTCGGACAGTATCAGCTTTCTCATGGCATCTGGGATTTCGGCATGGGCCTGAGGATACGAAGCCGACAGAATGAATTACACCGACGGTGTCTCAGGAGCCGTAATCCTTGACAAGACATGCCATCGGCTGTATCCCGACATCACCGTCTCGGCCGATGTCGGCAGGACAACCATGTCGCTTGGCTTTACGTCGCGCATCAGAAGGCCGACCTTCTATCAGCTCCGGACAAGCCGGGAATATTTCAACCGCTATGAGACAACACAGGGCAACCCGTTGCTGCGTCCACAATATACCTACGACATCACGTATTCATTCGGATACAGAAACCTGACCGTAAGTGCCGGATACCGGTGGATTTTCAACTCTGTCACTGAAGAATCAAGAATTGACCGGGACAATCCGTTGCACATGACCTCATATCCTGTCAACAAGCCGAGATATACGGCAGCCTCGCTCCAGATGGACTACAACCGCAGATTCGGATTCTGGCGCCCGTACATTTCAGTCCTGCTGACAAAAACATTTTACGAATTTTCCTTGCCTGACAACATGCCCTTGCCCGGAAAAGCGCCTCTGCTTGAACTAAAGTTCACCAATTATTTTTCTTTCTGCGGCACTACGGCATATATAGCCGCGAACTTCAATCCCGCAGGAGCTTACTGCAATTCCTGGGAAGACCGCTATATCGGGATTGACGCGGGCATTTATCGCCGGTTTATCAACCGGTCGCTGTATGTCGCTCTCAACGCTACGAATATATTCGGCAGCAAAGCCACTTCACGGAGCTATTACGGGACAAGCGTATTCCAGTGCAATTCATTCCGCGACAATCAGCGCGTCTACCTCACTGTGTCATATACCTTCCGGCACAGCGACAGATACCGCGGCAAGAATTCGGCGCAGGACGAAATCAACCGCATGTGACCTTCCTCCGCTCATCGCGCTCCGGCGAGTTTGTCGCGGAGGAAGCGGCCGGTGACGCTGTCGGCATTGGCGGCAATTTCTTCGGGTGTGCCGGTAGCTACGATGTTGCCGCCGGCATCGCCGGCATCGCCGCCCTCGGGGCCGAGGTCGATGATGTGGTCGGCGGCCTTGATCACGTCGAGGTTGTGCTCAATGATGACCAGGGTGTGCCCCTTGGCTATCAGGCGGTCGAACGATCCGATCAGCACGCTGATGTCGTGGAAATGCAGCCCGGTGGTCGGTTCGTCGAATATGAACATGGTCGGCCTGGGCCGCTCGTCGGCCAGGAACGACGCCAGCTTCACGCGCTGGTTCTCGCCGCCCGACAGCGTCGACGACGACTGGCCGAGCCTGATGTAGCCCAGGCCGACGTCGCTCAGCGGCTGAAGGCGCCTGACGATGCGCCGCTCCGTCGCTCCGTCGGTTTCGCCGAAGAATTCGATGGCGCGGTCGACAGTCATGTCGAGTATGTCGTTGATGTCGAGTCCGCGGTATTTCACCTCCAGCACCTCGCGCTTGAATCGCTTGCCGCCGCAGGCCTCGCAGGGGATGGTGACGTCGGCCAGGAACTGCATGGGGATGGTGATGGTGCCGTCGCCCTTGCATTCCTCGCAGCGGCCGCCGACGGTGTTGAACGAAAAGTGGGCGGCGGTCAGGCCGAGCTGCTTCGCCGACTGCTGCGCGGCCATCAGGGCGCGTATCTCGTCGTAAGCCTTCAGATAAGTGGCCGGATTGGAGCGCGTCGACTTGCCGATCGGGTTCTGATCGACGAACACTATGTCGCCTACCCTGCCGAGCGCACCCTGCAGCTTGCCGAACCGGCCCGGCTGCTCGGTGGTCACCTCGAGCTGACGACCGAGGGCGCGGTAGAGGATGTTGCCGACGAGGGTCGACTTGCCCGAGCCGCTGACACCCGTCACGGCGGTCATCACGCCGAGCGGGAAGCGCACGGTGACGTCCTTGAGGTTGTTTTCGGTGGCATGAGTCACCTCGATGTAATCCTTCCACTTGCGCCGGTGCTTTGGCACCGGTATCGACAGCTTGCCGGCAAGATATTTGGAAGTATAAGAACGCTCAGCCGAGCCGATGCCGGCGAGCGGGCCGGCATAAACTATCTCGCCGCCGAGGCGCCCGGCGTCGGGGCCGACGTCGACCAGCATATCTGCCGAGCGCATGATTTCCTCGTCATGCTCGACCACGACGACCGTGTTGCCGAGATTCTGAAGCTTCTTGAGCACACCGATCAGGCGGTCGGTGTCGCGCGGATGGAGGCCGATCGACGGCTCATCAAGTATATACAGCGAGCCTACCAGGCTGCTGCCGAGCGACGTGGCCAGGTTGATGCGCTGACTCTCGCCGCCCGACAGCGAGTTGCTCAGACGGTCGAGCGTCAGATAGCCCAGTCCGACTTCATCAAGATAGCCCAGACGGTTGTTGATTTCAGTCAGCAGCCGCGCGGCTATCTTGCCGTCGTTGGCGTCGAGCTGCAGGTCGGCGAACCACCGACGCAGATCCTTCACCGGCATGCGTACGAGGTCGGCGATGGTGCGCCCGGCTACTTTCACGTACAGCGCGTCGCGGCGCAGGCGCGAACCGCGGCATTCGGGACAGGTGGTCTTGGCGCGGAATCGCGCGTACATCACGCGATACTGGATCTTGTGGCGTTGCGACTCCATCCATTCGAAGAAGCCGTCAATGCCCTGCCACTCGCCCGCGCCGTGCCAAAGGATATCCTTTTCTTCCTGGGTCAGCTTGAAGTACGGACGGTGGATCGGGAATCCGAGCTTCGAGGCGTGGCTGATGAACAGCCGCTTCCATTCGCTCATCGTCGGCCCGCGCCACGGCGCCACGGCGTCGTCGTAGACCGACAGCTCCTGGTTCGGCACCACCAGAGACTCGTCGATGCCGAGAGCCTTGCCGAAGCCCTCGCACGTGGGGCAGGCGCCGTAGGGATTGTTGAAGTTGAACATCTGGTCTGACGGCTCCATGAATGTCATTCCGTCGGCCTCGAAGCGCTTCGAGAAGTCGTGTCGCACAGGTTTCGACGGGCCGTCGGGATAGACGAGCAGCGCGCAGCGGTCGTTACCCTCGTAGAAGGCCGTCTCGGCCGATTCGGCCAGGCGCGACAGCTCGTCGCCCTCGCGTGCCACGGCCAGGCGGTCGACCAGCACATCGAGCGTGCGGGCGTCTTTAACCACATCGGCCGCATCGGCTATGTCGATGAATTTTCCGTCAGCCACTATGCGCGTGAACCCCTCCTTGCCGAGGATTTCGAGCTGGGTGGCCACATCGCGGCCTTCGGGAATGTCGACCGGCGCCACCACGGCCACGCGCGTGCCTTCGGGATAAGTCGCCGCGGCGGCAAGCACGTCCTCGACGGTGTGCTTCTTGACCACCGCGCCCGACACGGGCGAATAGGTTTTGCCCACACGCCCGAACAGCAGGCGCATGTAGTCGTAAATTTCAGTCGATGTTCCGACGGTCGAGCGCGGGTTGCGGGTATTGACCTTCTGCTCGATGGCCACGGCAGGGGGCAGGCCGCGTATGAAGTCGCACTCGGGCTTGGTCATCTTGCCCAGGAACTGGCGCGCGTAGGCCGAGAGGCTCTCGACGTAGCGGCGGCGCCCCTCGGCGTAAAGCGTGTCGAAAGCCAGCGACGACTTGCCCGAGCCCGACAGACCCGTGATAACTATGAATTGTCCGCGGGGCAGCGTCAGATCGATGTTTTTCAGATTGTTGACGCGTGCGCCCTTGATTGTGATATTCTTTTCCTGCATAACATACAAAGTTACGGAATTTTGCCCGTTCCCGCAAGCATCAAGCCACCGTGAATGCTTAAAAATCACTAAAATGGCCCGCCGGGAAGCGAGCCATTTTATTTATCATTGCCGTAGCGTTATCACTCCATAAGCTTGCGGTAGCGGCGACGCGGCGGCTCCTTACCGCCGTTCTGGGCTTTCTTGAACTCTTCGTAGTCGCTGTACGAGCCTTCGTAGAAGACGACCTTGCCGTCACCCTCGAACGACAGGATATGCGTACAGATGCGGTCGAGGAACCAGCGGTCGTGGCTGACTACGACAGCGCAGCCGGCGAAGTCCTCGAGGCCTTCCTCGAGGGCGCGCAGCGTGTTCACGTCGATATCATTGGTCGGTTCGTCGAGCAGTATGACGTTGCCTTCCTCCTTCAGCGCCATGGCCAGGTGCAGGCGGTTGCGCTCGCCGCCCGACAGCACGCCGATCTTCTTCTCCTGGTCGGCGCCGGTGAAGTTGAACTTCGACAGGTAGGCGCGGGCATTGACGTCGCGGCCGCCCATGCGGAAGCTCTCGACGCCCTGCGAGATGACCTCGTAGACGCTCTTCTCGGGCAGCAGGTCGTGGTGGCGCTGGTCGACATAGGCTATCTTGACGGTCTCGCCGACCTCGAACGTGCCGGCATCGGGCGTCTCCTGTTTCATGATCAGGCGGAAGAGCGTCGTCTTGCCTGCGCCGTTGGGGCCGATCACGCCGACGATGCCTGCGGGCGGCAGGGCGAAGTCGAGGTCCTTGAACAGCTGGCGGTTGCCGTAGGCCTTGGCTATGCCTCGGGCCTCGATGACCTTGTTGCCCAGACGCGGACCGTTGGGTATGAAGATCTCCAGACGTTCCTCGCGCTGCTTCTGGTCCTCGTTGAGCAGTTTGTCGTAGGAGTTAAGACGAGCCTTGCCCTTGGCCTGGCGGGCCTTGGGAGCCATACGCACCCATTCGAGCTCGCGCTCGAGGGTCTTGCGGCGCTTCGAGGCCTGCTTCTCCTCCTGGGCCATGCGCTTGGTCTTCTGGTCGAGCCACGACGAGTAATTGCCCTTCCAGGGGATGCCTTCGCCGCGGTCGAGTTCGAGGATCCAGCCGGCCACGTGGTCGAGGAAGTAGCGGTCGTGGGTGATGGCGATGACGGTGCCGGGATACTGCTGCAGGTGCTGCTCAAGCCAGTCGATCGACTCGGCGTCGAGGTGGTTGGTGGGCTCGTCGAGCAGCAGTATGTCGGGCTGCTGGAGCAGCAGGCGGCACAGGGCGACGCGGCGGCGCTCGCCGCCCGACAGGGTGTCGACCTTCTGGTCGTCGGGCGGACACTGCAGGGCGTCCATGGCGCGCTCGAGCTTGGAGTCGATGTTCCAGGCGTCTGCGGCGTCGAGCTTGTCCTGAAGCTCGGCCTGGCGGGCCAGCAGGGCGTCGAAGTCGGCGTCCGGGTCGGCGAATGCCGCGTTGATGGCGTCGAACTCGGCCAGCATGTCCATGATGGGCTGCACACCTTCGCGGACAACCTCGATTACCGTCTTGTCGGGGTCGAGGTGCGGCTCCTGCTCCAGATAGCCCACGCTGTAGCCGGGCGCGAACACCACTTCGCCCTGGTAGTCCTTGTCGACACCGGCTATGATCTTGAGCAACGATGACTTACCGGAGCCGTTCAGGCCTATGATGCCGATCTTGGCACCGTAGAAGAACGACAGGTATATGTTCTTTAAAACAGTCTTTTGGGGAGGGTAGGTCTTGCTTACGCCTACCATCGAGAAAATTACTTTTTTATCGTCGGCCATATTTTTTCAGATATGTTTATTTGTGGCGGGGGGCGAAGCGCACCGGATAGTCAGGGCGAACTTTACCGGCGGCTATATTATTGAGTTTCGAGCGGATAAGCTGCTTACGGATGCCCGATATGTGGTCGATGTACACCTTGCCTTCGAGGTGGTCGTACTCATGCTGGATCACGCGCGCGCCGAAGCCGCTGAATTCCTCGTCGTGCTCCTCGAAATTTTCGTCGAGCCAGCGCAGGCGGATATGCTCGACGCGGGTCACGTTCTCCGACAGCCCCGGCAGGCTCAGACAGCCCTCGGCGCGGGTCTCCTTATCGCCATCAAGCACCTCGAGCTGCGGATTGATCAATACTTTCTTAAAGCCGTCCAGCTCCGGGAAAGTCTCGGCCAGCGGCGACGCGTCGATCACGATGATGCGGTCGTTGCGGCCGATCTGCGGCGCGGCAAGGCCTACGCCGTCCGAATCATACATCGTCTCGAACATATTCGCCAGAAGCTCTTTAAGATCAGCGTAGTCGGGGGTTATGTCAGTCGATATTTTCCTCAGGACCGGATGCCCATACAGATAGATTGGAAGTTTCATCTTTTATAAATCAATGTCTTTTCAATTCACTTTTTCATGAAAATGACGAGTTCAGATAGTCGTTGAGCAGTATTACGGCCGACATTTCGTCGACCAGCGCCTTGTCGCGCCGCGCCATCTTGGGCAGGCCGCCGTCGAGCATGGCCCGATGGGCCAGTACCGACGTGAAGCGCTCGTCGTAGAATTCGACCGGCACCGGCGCTATCTCCTTGCGCAGCCGGTTGATCACCGGAGTCAGGTAGCGCATCGACTCCGACGGCTCGCCGCGCATGGTCGTGGGCAGACCGACGATGATCTTGTCGACCACCTCACGGTTCAGATAGCCTTTCACATACTCGATCAGCGATGCCGTAGCCACGGTGGTCAGGCCGCCGGCCGATATGCGCAGCGGATCAGTCACGGCCAGCCCGCAACGCTTTCGTCCAAAGTCAATTGACAACAGTCTCGCCATTTCGACTGCAAAGGTACTACATTTTTACCGTTTTATCAAATTATGTGGTTCCCGGAACTTATCCTCCCGCCACTTGTTTTATTAATTATAAAAAACGTACGAAAGACAATGTTTCAACGATTAAAACTGATATCTGTAATGCTGACAGTCTGCGTTGCCGCTGCGGCAGCGCAGACTCCGGCCGTTTCCACTGACTCGCTGCAGCGCAGCAACTTTGCCGTTGCCGCATCGTTCGACGTCAACATCCCGTCGGGCAGCCGCGGCACCTGGACCGCCGGCTCCGGCGCTACACTCGGAGGCTGCTACGCCTACCGTTTCTCCGACCGTCTGTTCGCCGCCACCGGCCTCGACGTATTCTACCGCACGCTTGGCACACAATATATGATAGCCGACAACTCGCTGTTCGAGGGAACGGTCAAGAACATCGGCCTTCGCATTCCGTTCATGATCGGATACTCGTTCGATCTCTCACAGCAGGTAGCTATGTCGGTCGCCACCGGCCCGGGACTCGAGGTCAACCTATACGCCCGCGAGAGCGCCATGCCCGACTTCGGCGGGAGCACAGCCGTCAGCACAGGGTCGGTCAACCTCTTCCACCGCGGCTTCAAGCGCGTCGACGCCATCTGGGGGATCGCCCTGGGCTTTACCTTCGCCGAGCACTACTACTGCGGCATCACAGCCAGCGCCGCTTTCACACCGCTGGCCAAATTCGGCAACCGCGACAACAAGCTCCGCGTCCGCTCCCACACCGTCGCCGTCAAACTCTCCTACAAATTCTGATTATACACAATAAAACGGTTGCAGGTTTCGGAGAAAATGCCTAACTTTGCAGACACATTAACCGGCCAATCCAACCGACTTTTATGCCCCAGAAAATCATTATTCTCGACTTTGGCTCGCAGACCACCCAGCTTATCGGCAGACGTGTGCGCGAGCTGAACACCTACTGCGAAATCGTTCCCTATAACAAATATCCCGCCGACGACAGCGATGTCATCGGCGTGATTGTTTCCGGCAGCCCCTTCTCCGTCTACGACGACAAGGCCTTTAAGACCGACCTCGCCGCCATCAGCGCCCGCCATCCGATGCTCGGCATCTGCTACGGCGCCCAACTGCTCGCATACCAGAGCGGCGGAACCGTCGAGAGCGCCCACTCGCGCGAATACGGCCGCGCCATCCTTGAGTTCGTCGATTCAGCCGATCCGCTGCTCAGAGGCATCAGCGCCGGCGACACCGTCTGGATGAGTCACGGCGACACCATCACCCGGCTCCCCGAAGGCTTCCGCATCATCGCTTCGACCGACAGCGTCGCCTGCGCCGCCTTCCGCGTCGAAGGCCGCGAGATCTGGGGCGTGCAGTTCCATCCCGAAGTGTTCCATACCACCTGCGGCACCACTCTGCTGGCCAACTTCGTCAACGGCATATGCGGCTCCCGTCAAGACTGGGATGCCGGTTCATACATCGAATCGACCGTTGCCGAGCTCCGCGATACTCTCGGCGACGACAAGGTCGTGCTCGGACTCAGCGGCGGCGTCGACTCGTCCGTTGCCGCCGTGCTCATCAACAAGGCCATCGGCGACAACCTCACCTGCATCTTCGTCGACCACGGCCTGCTGCGCAAGGACGAGTTCCGCAAGGTGCTCGACGACTACCGCTGCCTCGGCCTCAATGTCAAGGGTGTCGACGCATCGGCTGAGTTCTTCGAGGCTCTCAAAGGCGTCTCCGAACCCGAGAAGAAGCGCAAGATCATCGGCAAGGGTTTCATCGACGTCTTCGACCGCGAAGCACGCCGCATCGACGGCGTCCGCTGGCTTGCCCAGGGTACCATCTACCCCGACCGCATCGAATCGCTGTCCATCACCGGCACCGTCATCAAGAGCCACCACAACGTAGGCGGCCTGCCCGAAAAGATGAACCTCAAGCTCTGCGAGCCGCTCAAATGGCTGTTCAAGGACGAAGTCCGCGCCGTCGGCCGCGCCCTTGGCATGCCCGCTCACCTTATCAACCGCCATCCCTTCCCCGGCCCCGGCCTGGCAGTCCGCATCCTCGGCGACATCACGCCCGAAAAAGTCCGCATCCTCCAGGAAGCCGACGACATCTTCATCGGCGGACTCATCAGCCACGGTCTCTACGACCAGGTATGGCAGGCCGGCGTAATCCTCCTGCCCGTACAGAGCGTCGGCGTCATGGGCGACGAACGAACCTACGAGAACGCCGTCGCGCTCCGCGCCGTAACCTCCACCGACGCAATGACCGCCGACTGGGCCCGTCTCCCCTACGACTTCCTCGCCGAAGTGTCCAACGACATCATCAACAAGGTCCGCGGCGTCAACCGCGTAACCTACGACATCTCCTCGAAGCCGCCGGCAACCATCGAGTGGGAATAACCCCTACACTGCGGCCGCACCTCCCTGCGGCCGCATTTTTTGCGACAGCCCGCCAAAAATGTAGTATGAAAACGAGGAAATGTAGTATGAAATCACTAATTTTGTAGTATGAAAACGAAACTCGAAAAATTGGTGGACAGATACCGCAAACTCGGCATAGACCGGCAGCTGGACTATGACAAGTTTTATCTCTACTCCATCATCACCCACTCTACGGCCATCGAAGGCTCGACCATCACCGAACTCGAAAATCAGATAATGTTCGACAACGGCATAGCCCTGAAAGGCAAAAGTCTTGTGGAGCAGAACATGAACCTGAACCTTAAGGCGGCATACGAACGCGCGCTCGTCTTCGCCCGCGATCACGCCGACATCACCGTCGACCGGCTGAAAGAGCTGTCAGCCCTGACCATGAAGAATACCGGTTCTGAATACCATACCGCTCTCGGCGATTTTTCGTCGGCAAACGGCGATATCCGCCTGCTCAACGTGACGGCCGGAGTCGGAGGCCGTTCGTATATGGCTTTCAACAAAGTACCGACGAAACTCAAAGAGTTTTGCGACACCCTGAATGCCGGCCGCCGCAGCTCCGGCTACATGTCGGTGCAGCAGCTCTACGATCTGAGTTTCGACGTCCATTATAATCTTGTCACGATACATCCGTGGGCTGACGGCAACGGCCGCATGGCCCGACTTGTGATGAACTGGCTGCAGTTCGAATACGGACTCATACCCTCGCGCATTTTCAGCGACAACAAGGAGGATTACATCAAGTCGCTTGTCGCGACCCGCGAGCGCGGAGACTTGTCGGTTTTCCGTAATTTCATGACCGACACCATGATCGACAGCCTGTCGCGCGACATCGCGGCCTTTGAGGAATCGGTAGGCGAACCGACGGCGGTGTACGGACCGCAGCCTGAAAAATCCGGAAGACCTGAAAAGACTCGCGACCGGATAATCAGACTGCTTCGCAGTGACCCGAAACTCAGCGCCGGCAGCCTCGCTGCCGAAATCGGCATTTCCGAAAAGGGTATCCGCCGGCAACTTAGCACCCTCAAGGCCAATGGCATTCTCCGACGAATCGGTCCCGACCGAGGCGGCGAATGGCTTGTTGTCGATTAATCGACGATTTTTAACTGACTGTCGCTGAAAAGCGCTATCTTTGCATTGATAAAAGAATTTTGAATATGAATTTTAAGCTAATCGCCTTTGCGGCAGCTGCATGTGCGTTGTTTATATCAGGTTGCTCCAAAGACAACGACGGCTCTGACGGCCCGGCTCCCCTGCCCCGGACAAGCCGCATCACACAGATCACGACTTCAATTCCCTCGCAGAGCCTGTCAGGCAACACAAAGTACACCTACGACGCCCAGGGGCGCCTCACGTCCGTCAGCGAGTTCTCCACATCCGGTTCGTCGGTCATCGAATACTCATACGGCGCAAAAGGCTCAGTAACAATCGCCACCGAGACCACATCGGCCCGCGAAGGCACGCTCACCTACTCCGACCGAGTCACTCTGACAGAAGGCCGCGTCAACCGTATCGACGGCGTTTACAAATGGCTGCGCGAGGACGGATCCGTCTACTCAAGCCGCGAATACACGTACCGCTACACCTACGACGCCCAGGGACACCTCACCGCCATCGGCCGCTCGGAATGGGATCCGAGCACGCCACAGAGTCCGTGGCAGTGGGTCAACACGCTCGAATGGAACGGCGACCTACTCGTGAAATACACCGACTACGACGGCCACACGATGCCAACGTTCATATACACTTACGAATACTCGCAGGCGACAGCCGAGCAGCCGATGGTGCTTCCGTTTACCTTCCACAAGCAGTACGACGAGCTTGTCCGCGCCGGATACTTCGGCAAACTGCCCGCACGGCTGATCGCCCGGCGCACCCAGACAGGCCTGATCGGAGAGCAGTACGTCCGCGTCTACACCTACTCGGTGACCGACGGCCGCATCAGCGACTTCTCGACCACCATAAACTACGGCACCGACAAGGCCTACACTGTCTACAACGAGGTCACCTACGCAAAATAAGCCTCGTTTACATAAATTAATACTTGCGGCTATTTCAAATTCGACCATTTTTTCCGAAATTTGCACTCATAATCAGACTTGCATAACATCAACAAAACAACAATATTACATAATCACCTGTAATGAAAAAAAGTCCCCTGCAGAAAGCCCGCGCGGCTTACCAGCCCAAGCTCCCCATCGTACTTCAGGGAGCTGTGAAGGCTGTCGAGGGCAAGCCGACCGAGTCGGTTGCCAATCAGAACGAGATCAAGCAGCTTTTCCCCAACACATACGGCCTGCCTGAACTCAAATTCGAAAAGAACACCAATCCCACCGCAGGCCGCCCCGTCAACGTCGGTGTCATCCTCTCCGGCGGCCAGGCCCCCGGCGGCCACAACGTCATCAGCGGTCTTTTCGACGGCATCAAGAAAATTCACCGCGACAGCCGCCTCTTCGGCTTCCTTATGGGCCCCGGCGGTCTCGTCGACCACAAATACATCGAACTCACATCCGCCATCATCGACGAATACCGCAACACCGGCGGCTTCGACATCATCGGCTCTGGCCGCACCAAGCTCGAGACCAAGGAGCAGTTCGACAAGGGTCTCGAGATAATCCGCGAACTCGACATCAAGGCGCTCGTCATCATCGGCGGCGACGATTCCAACACCAATGCCGCCGTGCTGGCCGAATACTACAAGTCGATCGGCGCCGGCGTTCAGGTCATCGGCTGTCCCAAGACCATCGACGGCGACCTCAAGAACGAATGCATCGAGACTTCATTCGGCTTCGACACCGCCACCAAGGTCTACTCCGAAGTAATCGGCAACATCCAGCGCGACTGCAACTCGGCCAAGAAATACTGGCACTTCATCAAGCTCATGGGCCGCTCAGCAAGCCACATAGCCCTTGAATGCGCCCTACAGACACAGCCCAACGTCTGCATCATCTCCGAAGAAGTCGAGGCCAAGGACATGACTCTTCAGGATGTTGTCAACGGCATCGCCGACATCGTGGCCGCACGCGCATCATACGGCAACAACTTCGGTACCGTCCTCATCCCCGAGGGCCTCATCGAGTTCATTCCCGCAATCAAGAAACTCATCCGCGAGCTCAACAACGTCCTGGCCACCGATGAGGCAGCCGCTGTCAGCGCCGACAAGATTGAAGACTACATCAAGTCGCACATCAGCGCCGAAAACGCCGCCACTCTGGCTTCACTGCCCGCAAACGTTGCCCGCCAACTCATGCTCGACCGCGACCCCCACGGCAACGTGCAGGTTTCGCTCATCGAGACCGAAAAGCTCCTCAGCGAAATGGTCGGCAACCGCCTCAAGGAAATGGCTGCAGCCGGCAAGTACAACGGCAAGTTCTCGCCCCTCCACCACTTCTTCGGCTACGAAGGCCGCTGCGCTGATCCCTCGAACTTCGACGCCGACTACTGCTACGCTCTCGGCTACAACGCCGCATGCCTGATCAACTCGGGCGTCACCGGCTACATGTCGTCGATCCGCAATCTCGTCAAGCCCAGCGTTCAGTGGGTCGCAGGCGGTATTCCCATCACCATGATGATGAACATCGAGCACCGCAACGGCGCCGACAAGCCCGTCATACAGAAGGCCCTCGTTCGCCTCGACGGTGCACCCTTCCAGAAGTTCGCTTCCAAGCGCGACGACTGGGCGATGAATACCTGCTACGTATATCCCGGACCGATCCAGTACTTCGGCCCTGCTGAAGTCTGCGACCAGCCCTCGCTCACCCTTCTCTACGAGCACAAAGGCAAGTAACTACGTACCGCTTCCTCCGCGCCCTGCCCGCAGTCCGGCGCGGAGGCGGTTCACGATAAAAATCCCGAATCTCAGCTTGCAGAAAGGCCTGCCCGGGAGAGCGTTTTTGCTCGGCAGGCCTTTTTCTTATTTCCAACGTATTCATACGGCTTCCAGCCACTTTTTGCCCGCTTAGACATGATGTTCCTATACCGCATATATCAGTTCCTGATCATGATACCTCTGGTGGTCGTGATCACCATCCTCACGGCCACGCTGACCATCCTGTTCACATTCATCGGCCTCGGCCGGCAGATGGGCTACTGGCTTCCGATGCTCTGGGCCCGCGCATTCTGCGCACTGACCCTGGTCCGCGTCGAAGTCCGCGGCCGCGGCAACATCGCCCGGGGACAGTCGTATGTCTTCGTAGCCAACCACCAGGGAGCATACGATATTTTCACCGTCTACGGCTACCTCGGCCACAACTTCCGGTGGATGATGAAGAAATCGCTTGAGAAAATCCCGTTCGTCGGTCTGTCATGCAAGGTCTCGGGACATATATTCGTCGACAATTCGTCGCCCGGCGCCATCCGACACACCATGCAGGTGGCAGAGAAGCGCCTCGCCGGGGGCATGTCGGTGGTAGTCTTCCCCGAAGGCTCACGCACCACCGACGGGCGCATGCACCGCTTCAAGCGCGGAGCCTACACCCTGGCCACCGAATTCAACCTGCCTGTTGTGCCCCTGACAATCGACGGTGCCTACCGTGTCATGCCGCGCAGCGCGCGCCTGCCGCGTCCCGGCCGCATCATCCTCAGCATCCACAAGCCGATCCTGCCTCCCGAGGACGGCTACGACCTTCCGCAGCTTATGGAAGAGAGCCGCCTGGCCATAGCCTCGGCACTTCCGGAAGCCGGCCGCTGAACAGTCGGCCTCCCGGAGTTGTTATTAATCCGGCTGCGGATGTTCCGTACGCTGCAATTCATTATACCTATTAAAATAAAATGAAAAAATTTATTCCTTTCATAGCAGCGGCTTCGGTGGCCGCAGTGATGGTTTCGTGCTCCGGCAATCCCAAATTCGTCGGACAATGGGCTTCGACTGCTCCCTACAGCATGGCCCGCGACCTACCCGTGTCCATCGCTGACGCCCAGCTGACACTCGACTTCGGTATCGGCGAGGAATCCACCTCCACTGGTCCTGTCACTCTTTCGTCGGTGATCGACCTCACACAACCCGTTGAGGCCGATACGACTTTCTCTCAGGCATATGAAGTATCCGTAACTGCCAACTCGACAGTGACCGGCACCTGGCTTCTGGCCGATGATGACGACGATGTCGTCCTTTCGTTCGATATGTCTACCCTTTCCGTCAGCCTCGACACCGACGGCGTAGCTTTCTCGCAGAACCTGCTCACCGGTGCCCAGCAGCCAGTGCTCGACTCACTCACAACGGTTACGGCACAGCGCTGGCAGTCTCTACTGACCGCGGCCGTAAAACGTCAGCTCGCCGATTTCGCCGAACTTGACGACGTCGAAGTCTCAGACAACGGAAATATACTCACTTTCGAGATCAAGACTGACGCAAAGCACGACCGCAAGCTTACCTTCAACCGCCTGCTTCAAGCGAAATAAGCTTCAGCAGCCGAGCTTCTGCAGGCGCTTGAACAGCGCATGCACCGGCAGCCCCATCACATTGTAGAAACTGCCCTCTACACCCTTTATAGCCGCGGCGCCTATCCATTCCTGAATGCCATAGGCGCCCGCTTTATCGTATGGACGGTACACATCCACATAGTGAGCTATGTCGGCATCCGGGACGGTGTCGAAATGCACGGCCGTCTTTTGGCCGAACGACTCCATGCCGCCGGCCGTCGTGACCGTCACGCCGGTCACCACATGGTGTGTGCGGCCGCTCAGACGCTTCAGCATCGCCACAGCCTCGTCGCGCGACGACGGTTTGCCCAGGATGTCGCCGTCGATTATCACGACAGTGTCGGCTGTCACAAGCACGTCGGCGGCGTTCTTCACGAATCCGGCGTAAGCCTCCGCTTTCAGCCTCGACAGATACACGGGCACTTCATCGGCCGCCATGTCGGCCGGATATGTCTCGTCGACCTCGACTCCGGATGCTATCTCGAAGTCGGGGCTAATCATTTTCAGCAATTCGCGACGCCTGGGCGACGCCGATGCCAGTATCAGGTGTTTCATGATCCGAATGCTTCTGATTGTGTGGGCCATATCCCGCGTGCCCGCATCACTTCCTCAATTATTTCGCGGCCCACGCCGTAGCCTCCGCGTGAGTCGGCTATGTAGTCTGCAACCTCCAGGGCGTCGCGCGAGGCGTCGGCGGGCGCCACGGCCAGTCCAACGTGCCGCATCGGCTCCACGTCAGGGATATCGTCGCCGGCATAGGCCACTTCCTCCGGTTTAAGGCCGTTGTCGACCATCCACTTCTCGAGTATCTCCAGCTTTTCGAGCTTTCCGGCGAAGAAGTCGGTCACTCCGCAGATAGCAAACCGTTCGGCCAGACCCGGGGCGACCGCGCCGGTGATCACGGCTATCTTCAGGCCGTGTTTCACGGCCTGAACTATCGCGTAGCCGTCCTTCAGGTTGGCCATGCGCCGGGGTATGCCGTCTTCACCGAGCAGCACGACCGTCGGCGACAGCACTCCGTCGACATCGAAGACGATGCCGCGTATCTTTTCAAGCGGATAGTTGATCTTACTCATGATAGTCTTTCAGTATTGCTTGGGTTATGGCTTCGTAGATCGCGCGGTGATCCGGCGGCAGCGAACGGGCCTGCAGCTCGGTCACGGCCACGTCGCCGCGCCGCGCAGGGCCGGTCAGTGCTTCGCGCGGCCCGACCGCGAATGCCTTCGCTATGCTCGCTCGCGCCAACGGCGACACCACTTCGAGCGGATAGCCGGCCTTGGCCAGCGCCTGCCGGGCGATCTCGAGCAGATATATCGGGAAATTACTCGTCAGAACCCCGGCCACGTGCAGCGACTTGCGCTGCTCCGAGTCGGCGTGATAGACGTGGGGGCTCAGCATCCGCGCCAGCCGGTCGACATTTTCTAGCACCTCAGCCGATGTCGCCTCGGTGAAGAAAGGCACCTCGGCCACGTCGACTTCGACATCGCGCGAGAAAGTCTGGAGCGGATACAGCACTCCCGCCGAACAGAAGTGCCGTGCCAGTGACTGCAGCGGCACGCTGCCCGATGTATGCACCACCGTGGCGTCCGTCTCGGGCAGCTCCGCGGCCACGTCGGCCACCGCCTTGTCGCTCACGGCTATGAGTATGTAGTCGGCAGTCGCATCGGTCTCGGGGACCGTCACGGCGCGGGCACCGGTAAGCTCAGTTAGCCGTCGGGCCGACTCCTCGTGCGCGGCGGCCACGGTCACGATCCGCACTCCGGCGCCGTGCAGCGCCAGCGCCAGCCGGGTGGCCACGTTTCCGGCCCCGACCACCGCTACTTTCGGTCCCTGCGCGTTCAAGCTTCCTCGGTCGGTTTCCAGCGTTCGATGTGTACCTTCTCCCAAAGCAGCTTCGAAGGATCGACAGGGCGCCGTTCCTCGTCGGGATAGCCGACCGTGACGATGCACTCCACTATCAGGTCAGCCGGAATGCCGAGCAAGTCGCGAACGATATCCTCGGCCGATTCGCCGTCGGCCGTGAAACGGTTGCGCACCTGAATCCAGCAGGCGCCCAGGCCCAGAGCCGTGGCCTGCAGCTGCATATAAGCGGCAGCTATGGACATGTCTTCCAGATACATGTCAGTACCTTCGGGCGAAGCGGTCACAACCACTGCCAGAGCGCACGACGAGATGGGCCGCGTGCCGTTGGCCTTGCATTCGGCCAGACGGGCCAGCATATTCTTATCATCGACAAGGACGAACTGCCATGGGCGTTTGCTCTTAGACGACGGGGCCAGCAGAGCTGCCTCGAGGATAGTTTTTACATCTTCGGCGCTGATCTCGCGGTCGGCATAGCGGCGGATGCTGTGCCGGCGGATTAATAAGTCATGCAGTGATTCCATATGCAGAGGCGTTATCGGCGGCATACCCACGAATCGGGATATTGCCGGGCGATGTTGCCTCGCTTTGCGGCCAGAGCAGCCGCCGACGATTCACCTGTGGCGACGTAGACTCTGAACCGTCCGTCGACGGTGAGTATGCCGAGGTTAAAATTATTATGCTTTCTGACGTACGCCTCCGCTTCGTCCATCGACGTCAGCGAGGCTACGATCAGGAAATAGTGATCTGATTCGTTGAGCCGCACGGCAGCCGGGGCTTCCTGAGCCGACGCAGGTGCAGCATCCACAGCCGGCTTCGCAGCGGGTCGGGCTTCGGGAACCGGAGCTGCTGCGGCTTCGGCCACTTCGACCGGCTCACGCTCGGGCGTGCGGTTCACGACAAGCACCAGCGGTGTGCGTTCGCGCCCCGGCACCTCCACAACACTCGGTTCGGGAGCGGGACCTACGGAAGCGAACTGCTCGGAAGCCGCTCCCGGCATCGCGGTGCGCACCACCCATGCCAACGCGAGCACTCCGCCCACGATCGAGGCGGCCGCAGCCACGCGTCGCACCGCCGTCCGCCAGCCGTTGCGGCGCTCTTCAGCACGCGCAGCGTCGCGAGCTATGTTCGATGCAGTGGCAAGCTCGGCGATGCTGAAGTCGGGCAGCCATAATGTCGCGGGCGAAAGCCACCCGACCGTACCGGGCACATAGTTGAGCATCCCCCCGGGCGTACGCATCAGTTCGCCAGCCGCACCGAGCGACAGACGGCCCGACGATTCGAGTTCGGCGCGCATAGCCGTTGCAGCAGCCGTCACACGCGCGGAGGCTGCTTCTACCGAAATGCCATCGCGGCGCGACACCGACAGTGCCAGCAGACCGTCCGTACGCGAAAGCTCGGGATTGAACGACAGAACGCGCCGCGGCGCTTTCCACAGCCCGGCAGCCGCATCGTACGAAGCCGCTTCGCCATGGCACAGGACAGCACCCAGGCCCGGGACTATCACGCAGTCATGGCTTTGCAGCAGATATTCGATATGTCGTATCAAGGCTTTCACATCGCAAATTTACGATTTTATTTTTATTCGCCCCAACTTTTTTTAATTCTTTTTATCTACATTCTTTTCGCGAAAATCTTTAACTTTGTCACCCACAAAAAGATGAGATGATGAAGAATTTTCTGCTGCCCCTGCTCGCCCTTTTCGCCCTTGCTTTCGCCGCCCGCGGCGCTGCGTATTCCACCGAGACCACGTCGGCCCTTCCTGCCTCCATGCCGCCGGCTGCCGCCGCTCCCGACACGCTTTTCGACGAGGATCCGTATTTCATCCTCATGGGCGAGGCCGACAGCGCCATCGTCCACGAGCGGTGGGCCGAAGCAGTCCTGCGCCTCTCCGACGTCCTTGCCGTGCGCCCCGACAGCCCGTCCAACGCCCTCATTCTGTACAATATGGGCATCTGCCAGCAGCGGCTCGGCAACGACTCGCTCGCCCTCGACGCCTTCGACCGCTCGCTGGAGCTCGCGCCCAACATGCTGGTCACTCAGCTCGCCCGCGGACGCCAGCTGCTGGCCATGCGCCGCGATTTCGAGGCTTTCGACGCATTTACCGACGCCATCGCCATCGACTCGCTTTCCACCGAAGCCCGGTTCTATCATGGCATGATGGCTCTGTTCGGCGGCAAAAGCGACATCGCCGAACAGGATTTCCTCGTTCTTAAAAATGTGACGCCCTACTCCTCCGACACGGCCACGGCCCTCGGAACACTATATTCACTCACCGGCCGCGAGCGCGAGGCCGTCCCCTATCTGCGTCAACTCATCGAGGAGGATCCACAGCCCGAGACATTCGCTTCGCTCGCCGGCTGCTATCTTGCCCTCGGGGAACTCTCCGATGCCTCGGCCGTCCTGGCCGACGGACTCGGCCGATATCCCGACGATCCAGAGCTCTACTACTACCGCGCGTGGCTCCGCCGCGACCAATACCTCCTTGACGAAGCCCGTACCGACGCTGCCCGTGCCATCCGTCTCGGCGCCTCCCCCCTCCGCGTCAACGCCCTCTTCGCCAAATAACCATCATTATTTCAATGCCTCAATTTTAACGATGGTTGAATCAGGTAAAATGTCTATGCCATAGAATAAATGACTACTCTGATAGCCGAGGAAGTTAATATATTTCAAAATAAGCGCATACTTGCTTTCTGTTCTTGACATATCTATATTGCCTTTTTCATCGAAACAAATAGCCTCGTGATGGGCGATTCTGTTGCGGAAAGTCTTAATTTCCTGAAGCTCATTAAACACAGCCCTTTGGCCCAATCCAACAGTGCGGTTGGGAAATATGCGCAATAAATTTTGGCCTCCTAAGCGATAAGGTTGACGGGTGAAAAGATGCGTCCAAAAACCGAAGGAAACAGACGACACGATACGGTCGTTTGTATAACGGTCGTTCTGCTTAAGAGTGTCGATTATTCGAAGCACCTCATTTTTCTGCGGTGCATTTTCAATCATTCCCCCGGGTCGCATCTGATGTTCCACCCATTCTGGATCTTTGAATACACTTTGATAGTGAGCGTTTATGGCGTTACGAAGTACTACTTCAAAGATATTCAATATGCCATAAAACTTTTGACACAACTTTACGTTATGTCTATATAAAGTCAGCGCTTTAGCCGAATTCCCGCCACAAGCGATTAAATATTTATTGAGGCGAGCAGGAGAAAACGCTTTTTCGTA
>OGNF01000246.1_pt1 | contig 63015 bp, 84 predicted proteins | sample 1573321 | NCBI WGS metagenome assembly OGNF01 (sample SAMEA2581911, study PRJEB24529) | metagenome | biome: Human gut stool | place: China | collected 2011 | reverse complement strand
AAATTTTTCCACCAATATAGCTCATTAAAGAAGCAAAAATGTCTCCTGCACTATTTGCTGCATCAGCGATTAAAGCTTGGCTTTTACTCAGAAAACCCACAATAAACTTGATAATTAGTAAAAAAATATTTCCAGCAATTCCAGCAATAGTAGCTTTATGAATATCAGAATATCTCTCCATAATAATAACACTCCTTATAATTTAAGTATAATAAAAATGATATCATAAATATGCTTTAATATCTACTATTTTGATAAAATTAAAAAAAATATAAATTTTCTTTGACTTTTTGTAATAAATAGCTTAGAATAGAGGAGAATAAGAATTAGATAAAAAGAAAAGAGGTTTTTTATATGAATATATGGCATGACATAGCAGAAGATAGAATAAAAAAAGATGATTTTGTAGCGGTTGTTGAAATACCAAAAGGTTGCAAAAATAAATATGAACTTGATAAAAAAACGGGAATGTTAAGACTAGACAGAATTTTATATACAGCAACACATTATCCAGCAAACTATGGATTTATTCCAAGAACATATGCAGGAGATCATGATCCACTAGATGTACTAGTTCTTTGCCAAGAACCAATTTATCCATTAACATTGGTGGAATGTTATCCTGTGGGAGTGCTAAGAATGACTGATAGCAATGAAGAAGATGAGAAAATAATAGCAATAGCAAAAAAAGATCCTTTCTTAAATTGCTATAATGACATATCAGAACTTCCAGCACAATTATCAGCTGAAATAATGCACTTTTTCGAAGTGTACAAACAATTAGAAGGAAAGAAAACAACAATAGATAAAATGATGGGAAGAAAAGAAGCAGAAGAGATCATACAAGAAACAATAGATAACTATAAAAAGGAATTTGAAAATAAAGAGGGGTAAACGATGATTGAAAAAATAATATTTAACGTACTTGCCTTCACATTATTTATTCTGATGTTTATACAATTAATAAGAAAAAATGATACTAGCTATGTGTATCTATTAGTGGCACAATTTATAGGAATAACCATAAACTTCATAGAGTTAAGTATAGGAAAAAGTTTTGGTTTTGTAGCAAAATTGATAATGTACATGCTGGCAGTAATCTTGCCGGCACTTGTAATGTGGTTAGAATACAAGAAAAAAATTGAATTTGCAGAGATTTTTAATTTAGCGATGGCTACAATATATTCAAAAGCAGGAAAAGACGAGGAGGCTAAGAAATATTTAAACAAATTAATCGACAAATATCCGAACAGTTACAAAGGACATATGCTATTGGCACAAATATATGAGAAACAAGAAAAGTATGAATCAGCGCTAGACGAATATGAAAGAGCTTATGATATTAATCCTACAAACAAGAATATTTATTTAAAAATAGGAAAACTGTATGGAAATGTAGGAAGAGAAGATGAAGCAATACAAATATTTAATGACTTATTAAAAAAGAATCCTGAATACTATGAAGCAAGTATGATTTTGGGAGATATACTAAACAAAAAACAAAACTACAAAGAAGCGGTACAAGTTTATATGAATGCATTAAAATATAGACCAGCAGATTATGAACTGTATTATAATTTAGGAATGACATATACATTACTAAATGATTTTTCAAAGGCAAAGGAATGTTATGAAAAGGCTGCACAAATAAATACTTTATTGTATCATGCAAAATACAGCATTGGACAATTAAATCTAATTTATGGAGATTTGGATGAAGCAGAAAAACAATTCATGGAATGTATAGATGCGGAAGAAGTTGAAGCTGGCGCGTATTATTACTTGGCTAGAATTGCAATGGTAAAAGGCGAACTTGATAAAGCAAAAAATTACGCAAATATAGCAATAGAAGAAAATGCAGAAATATACAAGAAAATATTAGATGAAAATATATTTGCACCAATCGCAAAGCAGGTAAATAAACCTAAGATTACAGTGGAAACGAAAAAAAGAGGAAAAAGAAAAACTCTAAGCAAAAAAGAAAAATACATAGATGAACATCTAGATAAGACATGTAAATTAGTAGGAAAATTAAACAACAATGACATAGAAATGATAGAAAATATGAGAAAAACAAAAAATCAAGATTTTAGAAATAAAGATGATATTCAAAGGGAATACTAAAAGAAAAAAAGAATATACTTTGTATATAATATAGGAAGGAAAAAACAATATGGAAATTTATCAATCAATAATATTAGGAATAGTTCAAGGCCTAACAGAATTTTTACCAATATCAAGCTCAGCACATTTAAAAGTGTTTCCATGGATTTTTAACTGGCCAACACTATCAGATGGAATGGATGTAGCTTTACATATAGGAACGCTTTTAGCATTAGTTATATTCTTCTTTAAGGATTGGGTAAACCTAGTAAAAGCAGGATATAAAAAGGCTGTGAAAAAAGAAGATTCGACAGAAGGAAAAATGTTTTGGTATTTAGTTGCGGCAACGATACCAGCAGGAATACTAAGTATAGTTCTAGCCAAAATATCTTCTAAAATAATAGGAGAGAACATAAATGTACAAATGGCTGTAATAACAGCTTCATTAATTATAATGGGTATAATTTTATACATAGTAGACAAAAAAGCAAAATCAAAAACAGACTATGAACATATTACTTTAAAACAATCAATATTAATAGGAATATCTCAGGCGATAGCAGCTGCATTTCCGGGAGTTTCACGTAGTGGAATAACAATGACGGTGGCAAGAGCGTTAAAAGTTGACAGAGAAAGTGCAGCAAAATTTTCTTTTATGCTGGCAATGCCAATCACTTTAGCAGCAGCTGTGTTTGATCTAAATAAATTTAAGTTTGATTTATCGCTTATATTAGGCATACTTGCAAGTTTTATAGTTGGAATAATAGTAATAAAATTCTTATTAAATTATTTGAAAAAAGGAAGTTTTAAAGTATTTGCAATTTATAGAATAGTGATAGGAATTTTAATCATAGGAATACTAGTATTCAGAATGATGTAAAAACAAAAAATGTGGTTTTAAGGAACTACATTTTTTTCTACTTGTAGTCGAAAATATTGCAAAAATATTACAATATTGCATCTTGTTTACAATTACGCAAAACATGTTGACATTTCTCTAAAAAAAGATAAAATTATATTGTATATTTTTAGAAAAATGAAAAAATGCAAAAATTGATAAAATAAAATAGTATTTTTTATCGAATTTTGCAAAACATAAGTAAAAGAAAAACGAAAGGATTAAATATGGCTAGCTGTTTAGGGATATATATAAATCAGAATATAATTAAATATGCAAAAGTCTCAAGAGAAAAAGATGACTTAAAAATAGAAGCTTTTGGAATTAAAGTCTATTCAGATTTACACCAAACAATAGATCAAATTATATCTGAAACATTTAGCTTTAAAATTCCTATTAGCGTCAATATGTCAGAAGAAACATACAACTATTTTTACATGTCAGACTTATTAAACAAAAAAGATTTAGGGAAAGCAATTGACACTGAGTTTGAATCGTTATGTTATGAAAAACAATACAATCCAAATGCTTTAGAGTCAAGATATGCATTAGTTAATGATGTAAATGAAAAAGGAAAAATAAAAGTAATACATGTTTCAACAAATAAAATAAAAATAAATAAAATAACACAAGATTTTGAAGATAAAAAAGTGCAATCAATAACACCGATTTCTATAAGCATTGCAAATATTGCACCTCTAGACGAAAAAGAAAATTCGATAATACTAAATATAGAAGATACAACAACTATTACAACAATGGTAGGACAAAAAGTATATGATATTCAAACTCTTCCAGTTGGAGCAAGTCAAATATTAGATGCAATCAGTGAAAAAGAAAATTCATATCTAAAAGCATATGAAATATGCAAAAACACAACAATATACACTATGGAGGGACAAAGTCTCCAAGAAAAAGAGAACGAATATCTAGAAGATATAGTACCAACGTTATACACAATAGCAACACAAGTGAGAGATATGATTAGCGCTAGCTTGTTTAAAATAAACAAAATTTACATTACAGGAACAGCATCTGCTATAAACAATATAGACTTATATATTGAGGAAATAATTAGTGGAGTTAAATGTGAAATATTAAAACCATATTTCTTAGAAGATAGTCCAAAAATAAACATGAAGGATTATATAGAAGTGAACTCTGCAATAGCGCTTGCAATGCAAGGATTAGGATATGGTGTTCAAAATATTAACTTTAGCAAAAAAAGTTTTTGGGAGAATCTACCAGAACTATTAACAGCAGATATTTCAATAGGAAAATCCAAAAAAAGTGGGGGCAGTTCAAAAGGAAAATTGAACATTGAAATGCCCAAACTAAGAACTTGGGTGTCAAGAGAACTGGCAGGAGTTGTAATATTAACTGTGGCTTATGCAGCAATCGCAATGTATATAAACAATCAAATAATCAAGAAAAATGACGAAATTCAAACTATAACAGCAGATATAAACAAACAAATAAGCTTAATAGATGCAGATAAAAAGAAGGTTGATTCTAAAACATCTGATTACAATACTCTAACAACAAATTTAGAGAATGCAACTAATGAGATGAATGATAGAAATTCATATAGAAATGTAATACCAGTTTTGCTTAGCCAAATAATGAATACAATACCAAAAGAAGTACAATTAACTTCTATTGAAAACACAAGTGGTAAAAAGATTGTTATAAATGCACAATCAGAAAAATATGAACAATTAGCATATTTTAAAACATTATTGAAATCAAAAGGAATATTAGAGCCAACTTCGATTGTATCAACAGCAGCAGTTAAAGAAGGAAATAATGTTAAAATTGTTATAGAAGGAGATTTGCCATGAAAAATATATTAATAACGGTAATTTCTGTACTTATGACAGTTCTGATAATAATAACAATGATAAAAGGCCTTACAATTGGAAAGATAAAAATATTAAGCATTGCAGACATTAAACAAAACAGCATGGATTTAGATAAAAAAATAGAAGAATTAAATACTCTAAAAAATCTAACATATAAGCAAAAAGTTGGAAATCTAGAAGATTCTACAAAAAGATTGACAACAGCTAAACAAAAATATTTAGAAGTAGCAAGCTTAAGTACAGATGAACAAATAAAAGCAGCCAACCAAGAGCCAGTATATTCAATGGAGTTCTTATGGGACAAGGTTGGTAGTTATGCAACAAGAGAAGGATTAAAACTAAAATGGGTAGTAACTCCTACTGGAACAACAAATAAAAGTACCTTATCTTTTACACTTACAGGAGCATATATCTCAATTATAAATTATGTATATGCAATAGAAAACGACTCTGAATTAGCATTTAGAATAGAAAACTTTAAAATAGTTCCAGCTGGTGGAGAAGGAGAGTTTTTGACAGCAACATTTACAGTATCAAATATAGGAGTTAAACAAGAATCTACAACGACGAGAGTGACATCAACTACTACAGATACAACAAAGACTACAACAAACAACACCAATACAACAAATAATACAACAAATAATACAACACAAAACAAAGAGACAAAATCAACTACAAACTCTTTGGATGAACAAATTGATGATGCTATAAACTAAAACTTGGAAAGGAGATATGCAAATGAAATCAGTATTAAAAGAAATAATTATAATATTACTTTTGTGTTGTGCAATATGCTTGATTTTAGGAGTGGTATTTTATGATTATATTCCAACAAACAAAGTAATTCCAAGTACAGTAGAACCTTATACAACATCAAATACAATAAAAGAAGAAATAAACCAGGAAATTACAGAATTTCAAAAACAGACGATTGTTATGGAAATAACAGACTCAGATCTTAAAATCCATAAACAAGAAAGAAGCTACGATTCTGGAAAAATAAATCCGTTTGCTAAATCATCATCAGGAACAACCAATACTGAAAAGGGTGATAAAAACACAACAGGGGATACAAATCAAAATCCAGATTCAAAGGATTATTTCTTTAATAATCAAAGTGGCTTAAAATAATTAATCTAGATATATTTTTAATAAATATATACAAAAAAATCAAAGGAGGAATTTTATATGTTTAAGAAAGAAAAAGGTATCACATTAGTTGCATTAGTAGTAACAATAGTTGTGCTATTAATATTAGCAGGTGTAAGCATTAGCTTAGTATTAGACCAAAACGGAATAATAAACAAAGCTAAAGGCGCTAGAACAGAATACCAAAATGCTGCTAACTATGAAAAAGATTTGTTAACAGATACTAACACAGCTTGGATAGACAACTTAACAAAAGACTAATAAAAAACGATAATGAATTTATTGTATTAAATGTAAGGTTACCTTATAAAATATTATAATATTTTGAATAGGGTAACCTTGTATTACTATAAAGGCAATAATTATGAAAGGCAAAAGATGAATGTTATATTATATATCTATATATTTTTAATAGGAATAACCTTTGGAAGTTTCTTCACATTGGCAATTCATAGAATACCAAGAAACCAAGATATAACACATACAAGATCATATTGTCCAAAATGCAATCACAAGCTATCTTTTTGGGATATGATACCAATGTTAAGTTATATATTCTTAAGAGGAAAATGCAGATACTGTAAAACAAAAATTGCGCCAAAATACTTTTTTATAGAACTTCTAACAGGATTGACATTTGTATTATTTGCATATTCTTTAAGACTACAAATATTTAACCTATATTTTATATGTGGCTTGCTATATATAGCTGGCTTATTTGTCATATCTGGAATAGACAAAGAACACCACGAAGTAAGGTTAAGTGTAATATTATACATGACAATAGTACAAGCAATATATATAATATATCTATACATAATAGAACAATCTAATGTTTATAGATATGTTATATATCTAGTAATATTAGCAATACTAATATTATCAGACACAATATATTTCAGAAAAAAATTAAAAAATAATTACATATTAGAAAATCTAATTTTATTAAATGTAATGTTGATGTTTACGTATGAAGCATGCACTATTTTAACAGTAGAATTTACACTAATAGTAATTGCAATAAAATCGTTTATAGAAATAATAAAAAACAGAAAAACAAAACAAGTAAAAAAGAAACAAGAAAAAACAATACCAATAGCTTTCTATTTATGCGTAACAAATATTATAACATTAATAATTACTAACATATTATGTTTTTATAGGTGAGTATTATGAATAGATTAAAAAATAATAAAGGAATAACAGGCATTGACTTAACAATTAGCATAATAGTTTTAACAATATTTGCTGGTTTGATTGTTGGGTTGATGGTAAATAATTACAACGTAGCAATAGAAATACAAAAAGGTGCAAACGCTATGTCATATGCAACTATGATATTAGAAAAAGTTGACGAAAAAGCTTATGAAAAAGTGACTAATAACTTCGTACAAGAACTAGGAGATGAAATATCAATAAATAGTGATTATACAGTAAATTTAGAGGTTAATCAAGCAGACGATAAGGACTACGTAAAAAGAGTAACTGTGAAAGTTACGTATACTGTAAATAATGAAGAAAAGTCATTAGTAATAAGAAAATTAAAAATAAAGGAAATAAGTTAAAATGAAAGATAAACTTAAATCAGAAAAAGGTGTAACACTGACAACACTTGTAATATACATTATTGTATTAGTAGTGGCGTTAGGAATACTAGCAACAGTAAGTACATTTTTTTATAAAAACGTTGTACTCCTAAAAGATTCTGCACAATATGCGGCAGAATTTGACAAATTTAATGCAAGTTTTATAAAAGATATAAAAAATAATTCTGAAGCAAATGTAGACCAAAATGCAAAAACGATAGTGTTTGAAGATGGGACAACGTATGTGTATAGCGAAAACGATAAAGGAATATATAGAAATCAAGTAAAAATAGCAACACATGTAGATGTTTTTAATACATCAACAAAAACAATATCGGTAAACAATGTAGACAAGCAAATAATATCAGTCAACATAGTTATAGGAAATTCTAAAAAAACCCTAATAAATAAAAGTATAGATTATACATTGAAATATTGGTAATCAAAATATTTACAAGAAGGAGAAAATAGTATGGATGGTAAAAGAACACAACCAATAGGAATTGAGCTTGTAAAAAGAGGAGTTGTTACAGAAGCAGATGTAAACAAAGCCCTTGAATATCAAAAAACTCATTCTTCGAAAAAATTGGGAGACATAATCAATGAATTGCATTTATGTGATTCATATAGACTTATCAAAGAAATAGGCGAAATTTTAGGAGAAAAAACAATACTTCTACAACTAGAAGATGTTAAAGTAAATATAACAGACTATATATCTATGGATATGGCAAAAAAGAATAGAGCAATACCATTTGAAGTAGGTGCTGGAAAAATAAAAGTATGCTTCTCTGATGGAACAAACAAAAAAATGATAGATGCTATGAAATTATTATTCCTAAACAAGGGACTTGTAATGGATAAATACATTACATTCGATAGCAACATAGAAAGAATACTAAATTCAATAGGTGGAACAGCATCAGAAAACATAGATGTAACAGCTGATATTTCTGGCCTAGTAGATTCTATAATAAAAACTGCTATGGAAAAAAGAGCAAGTGATATCCATATAGAGCCACTAGAAGACAGTGTAAGAGTAAGATACAGAATAGATGGAGAACTAATATCTGCAGCAACAATAGAAAAAGATAAACAAGCTCAATTAATAGGAAGATTAAAAGCAATATCAAATATGCACCAAGAAAAACAAGAAGCTCAAGATGGAAGAATAATAATGTATCCGGATTATAACATCCGTGTATCTTCACAGAAAAACGTATGCGGAGAAAAGTTTGTATTGAGACTTCTAAAAAAGAATGTAGATGTACAACAAATATTTGAATTGGGATTCCCAAGAGATGAAGAACTTGTGAGAAAAAGCTTTGATAAAAGAAACAGCATAGTGCTAGTTGCAGCTCCAACAGGAGAAGGAAAAACAACAACATTATATAGTATAATAGATTATTTAAATAGACCAGAAATAAACATTACAACAATAGAAGACCCAGTCGAAATAAGAATTCCAGGACTAAATCAGGTTGAAATAGATTCAAGAACATCTTTCTCAAGCTCATTGAGAACAGTATTAAGACAGGACCCAGACATCATACTAGTTGGAGAAATTCGAGATAAAGAAACAGCAGAAATTGCAATGCAAGCAGGTCAAACAGGACACTACGTATTATCAACCATCCACACAATCGATAGTGTAGAAGTTCTAACAAGATTAAGAAAAATCGGAGTATCAAACTATGATATAGGAAGCACACTTGCAACATCATTATCTCAAAGACTAGTAAGAAGAGTTTGTCCAGACTGTGCACAAGAAAGAGATTTCACAGAAGAAGAAAAAGAAATCATAAATAGAATAGCAAGAAAATATCATGTAGAATATGACTTCAAAGGAAAGAAAACATACACAACAGTTGGCTGTGAAAAATGTAATAACACAGGATTCTATGGAAGAATTGGTATATTTGAAGTATTAAACATAACAGAAAATATAAAAGAACTAATAGTAAAAGATGCATCAAGTATCGAAATAAGAAACAAAGCAATAGAAGAAGGCTATAAACCTTTAGTAATAGATGGATTCAACAAAATTATGGAAGGTTATACAACATTACAGGAATTGAATTCTAAACTAGTTATATATTAGTTAGAAAAGAAGGGAGCAAAAGAATGATAAATATAGATAAAGTTATAAGAGAAGCTATAAAAAGAGATGCATCAGACATTCACTTACTATGTGGAATAAAACCAATGTTAAGAATTGCAAGAGATTTAGTTCCATATGACGAGGAATGTGAGGACCTATCTCAAGAAGATATGGTAGACATATATGATTATTTCATAAAAGGAAATGTTGATAAAGATAGAGTATTTAAAGAAACGAAAAAATTAGACTCTTCATTTGAATTTGAAGGACTAAGACTAAGAGTAAACATCTCTTTATCAGGAGATATACCAACATTTACTCTAAGAATTATAAAAAATGAATTACCAACATTTGAAGAATTAGGAGTTCCAGACATCGTTAGAAGAATGATGTACCAACCACAAGGACTAGTTCTTGTAACTGGTAAGACAAATTCTGGTAAAACAACAACATTAAATGCCTTGATAAATGATATAAACGAAAATCAGAACAAAAAGATACTAACATTGGAAAGCCCAATAGAATATAAACACACATGCAAAAAATCAATAGTAGTACAAAAAGAAGTTGGAGTAGGACAAGACGTACTAAAATATAAAGATGGTGTAAAGAACTGTTTAAGAGAAGACTGCGACATTCTAGTAATAGGAGAGATTCGTGATAGAGAAACAATGGATGCTGCAATAGAAACAGCAGAAGCTGGACACTTAGTAATAGGAACACTACACACAAAATCATGTGCAGAGACAATCGACAGAATGATAAACTTCTACGAAATATCTGATCAACAAAGTATAAAATATCTAATAGGTTCATTATTAAAACTAGTTACATCTCAAAGATTGCTAAAAGGAAAAAATGGCAAGTTAGTACTAGTTCCAGAAGTTATGGTTGTAGATAATATAATTTCTGGTATAATAAGAAAAGAGAAATTTAATGTTTCAGAAGTAGAGGATGCAATACAAAGTGCATCAGCAAATGGAAGTATAGGACTTATAAACTCAATAGCACAACTATTTGTAGATGATATGATAACATTAGAGCAAGCAAAAGCTCAAATAGAAGAAAAGAACATAGAAACACTAAACAGAACAATAATGCAACTAAAAATCAAAAAAGGAAATGCACATAGAATGGAATAGGAGGTTAATATGCCTGAATATGTTTATAGAGCTATTACAAAAGAAGGTATAATAGTAAGAAACAGAGTAGAAAGCCCAAGCAAGCAAAACTTAATAAAAAGACTAAAAGGCGGAGATTTATTACCAATAGATATAATTCAAGTTGGTTATGGTCGAAAAAAGGCTGGAAAAGTAGCCAGAAGAAACGTAACTGATATAGACCAAATAATGAAAACTGCAAACTCTGCAACAATAGTACAAGGTAGAGGGAGAAAACAGCAAACAACACTAGAAAAAATAAATCTAGCATTATCAAAACAAGAAAAAATAAAGAAAAGAGACTTGGTTGTATTTACGCAAAACTTCTACTTGCTAAAAAAAGCAGATTTCAACAATATCCATGCATTAAGTACAATTATACAAAGCACAGAAAATATAACATTTAAAGGAATACTAGAAGATATACTAGCCGGAGTTGAAGCCGGAGAGTACATGTATACAACAATGGAATACTATGCAGACGTATTTCCATATATATATATAAATATGATAAAAGTTGGAGAACTATCAGGTTCGCTAACACAATCATTGCAACAAGCAATAAAATATCTGGAATCAAACACAGACACAACTAGAAAGCTAAAAGGAATAATAATACCAAATGCAATACAATTAGTAGCATTACTTGCTTTATTATTTGTAGGAAGTTTATATACAGTTCCAACGATTCAAGGGGTGTATGATGCGGTAGGAACTCAAGATAAACTGCCATCAATAACAATAGCGTTCTCGAATGTCTTGCAGTGGGTAGCGGCACACTGGTATGTACCGGTTGGAATTATAGCAATAATCGTTGGAGTAATCATTGCTTATATAAGAACACCAAAGGGAAGATATAACTTTGACTATTTCAAATATACAATGCCAGTATTCGGAAAACTAAACTATTCATTAGATTTTTCGAGATTAATGAGAGCGATGTTGCTTAACTTGGAAAATGGAATGAGAATACAAGATTCTCTGGATGTAAGTAAAAATGTTATAAATAATTACGTTATGAGAGCTATGGTAGAGACCTCAATAAACAACATATTAGTAGGCGCATCGTGGATAGAACCATTTGAAAAATCAGGATTAGCTTCGTCAATGACAACAGAGATGCTTAAGGTAGGAATGCAGACAGACCTTTCAGAAATGATGCATAAACTATTAGATTATATGGACATTGATATAGATAATACAATGAAAAACATAATGGCAGTGTTGCCACAAATTGTTTACTCAATAGTAGGTATATTATTGATATTTGTTGTTCTAGTAGTATTAGTACCATGTATTCAAGTTTATATGGGTAACTTCTTATTCTCAGCAGCGGGAGTATAAATAAAAATAATATAAAAAAGCTTTGAATCGTTAAATTCAAAGCTTTTTTGAGCAAATAAATTTTTTATTGAATAACATATTAAACAAAGAATCAACCAAGCACAAGAAAGTGCAGACACAATGCTAGCCTTTTACAAATAGCAAAAACTGACAATCATAATGGTTGCCAGTTTTAAATTTTATATACAAAATATTGAGAAAATCAAATACATGTGATAAAATATATTAAAATTTCAAATAAGGAAAGAAATATAATGGAAAGAAAGAAAACAAGAGTATATGCATTTGTTGGACCATCAGGAACAGGAAAAAGTTATAGAGCACAAATGGTAGCAAGTGCAAATGATATTCATCATATTATAGATGACGGAATATTAATAAACGAAAACGAAGTGCTAGCAGGAACATCAGCAAAAAAAGCACCAACCAAAATCGAAACAGTAAAGCATGCGTTGTTTATAGAAAAAAAAGAACAAGATGAAATGAAAAAAGCATTAAAGAAGTATAAGCCAGATAGTATATTAATATTAGGAACATCTGACAAAATGGTGGAAAAAATACAAGAAAATCTTGGATTACCTAAAATTGAGAAAACAATATATATAAACGAAGTTGCAACAGAAGACGAAATGGAAAAGGCACGAAATATGCGTGTAACACAAGGAAAGCATGTAATTCCAGTACCGACATTTGAAATAAAAAAAGATTTTTCTGGATATATATTAGACCCACTTCAAATATTTAGATCAAAAGGTAAAGGTGGAAATCCATATATATCAGAAAAGTCGATAATAAGACCAACATTCAGCTATTTAGGAAACTTCACAATATCGGATAGCGTATTTAGACAAATAGCAGAACAAATTGCAAATAATATGCCATCAGTATATGAAGTAACAAGAACCAGAGTTGAAAACTATGGGGACGGAATTTCAATATATATGGAAGCAATAATAAACTATGGAAATAATATAATTGATGTAATGCAAGAATTAAAAAATAAAACCAAGAAAGAAATTGAAAAGCAGACAGCGATGAATGTGTTAAAAGTAGACTTAGTAGCAAAAGGTATACACATGGAGGAGGAGTAAAATGTCTTTTATAGTAGCGATAGATGGACCAGCAGGAACAGGAAAAGGAACAATGGCGGGGTTGTTAGCAAAAAAATATAAGCTAGTAAACATAGACACAGGAGCAACTTATAGATGTGTCACATTAGAGATGCTAAATAAAAATATTAGCCTAGATGATGAAGAAAAGATTGCTGAAATGCTTAAAAACATCAAAATAGAAATGAGCAACGAGGATGGCAAGCAGAGGGTCTTATTAAATAGAGAAGACGTAACAGAGAAAATAAGAAGTAAAGAAGTATCAAGCAATGTTTCACAAGTATCTAACATTAAGCAAATAAGGACGGCAATGGCAGGACTTCAAAGAAAAATGGCTCAAGGCAAAGACGTAATAATGGAAGGAAGAGATATCTGTACAGTAATATTCCCAACAGCAGATGTAAAAATATATCTTGATGCAGATGCTAAAGAAAGAGCAAAAAGAAGATTCAAGCAAAACCAAGAAAAAGGAATAGACATGTCATATGAGGAAGTTTTAGAGAACATTAAAGCGAGAGATAAGAATGACATGGAAAAAGAAATTGGAGCGTTAAAAATTGCACCGGGAGCAACAGTAATAGATTCAACGAATATGACAATAAAACAAGCAGAAAAAGCTATTTCGAAGATTATAGATAAAAGAAAAACTGAAATAAAAAAAGAGAAAAAGATATATTGGGAAAGACCAGAAACGCCTTGGAAAAAAGGTGTGAGAACAACTATAAAAGCAATACTTCACGCATTTTATAAAATAGTATTTAGATTAGAAAAAGTAGATGAAGAAAATCTTCCTATGGACGAACCTGTTATAATATGTGCAAACCACTTAAATTACTGGGATGCAACAGGATTAGTAGTATGTTCAAAAAGGGTAATCAGATTTATAGGAAAAGAAGATTTATTTAATCATGCTTTCTTGAATTGGATTGCACATGTATTTAATGTAATACCAATAAAAAGAGGTCAAAGAGACTTAGAGGCAATGAAGAGATGTCTAAAAGCACTAAAAAACGGAGAAGCAATAGGACTATTCCCAGAAGGTACAAGAAAAGGATTGGAAAAAGGAGCAAAAGTGCAAAATGGTGCAGCTTACATGGCTTTGAAAGCAAAAGTGAAAGTAGTACCAGTTGGAATACAGGGAACATTTAAACCTTTTACAAAAGTTAAATTAGTATATGGTAAACCACTAGATTTTAGTAAATACGATGCAAAAAATCCAGAAAAGGACAACTTAGAGCTAGCAACAAAAGAGATTATGGACAATATAATTATGTTGACAAAAAAAGGAAAATAGTTTATAATAAAGAGCGTATATAACTTAAAATATAAAGCAAATAACTAAATTAGAAATGAAGGATTTTTATGGGAAATTTTGAAGACAATTTAACTTTTGAGGATGTAATAAATCAAACTTTTAAGCAAATAAAAACAGGAACAACTGTCACAGGAACAATAATCGAAATAAATAAACAAGGAGAAATCTTTGTAGATATAGGTTATAAAGCGGATGGAATCATTCCAAAAGCTGAGTTCTTTAGTGAAAAAGGGTTATCTCCAAACGAAGAATATGCAGTTGGAGATAAGATAAAAGCAGATGTTTTAAAATTAAATGACGGACAAGGCAATGTTTTAATGTCTTGTAAACATGCAAAAATAAGAGAAATAAGAAAAGAGTTTAAGGAAAAAGTAGAGGCAAATAACATCTTCGAAGAAACAGTGAGTCAAATAAATAAAAACGGACTAATCATATTATATAAACAATTAATCAGAATATTTATACCATTATCACTTTCAAACATAGGAAGAGATGAAGATGTAAATGAATATAAAAGTAAAACAGTTAGATTTAGAGTAATAGAGAATGACGAAAGAGCAAAGAAAATTATTGGTTCTATAAAAGATGTAGTAGAAGAAGAAAAAAGACAAAAATCAGAAGAATTTTGGAATAGCATAGAAGTTGGCAAAAAATATATCGGAACAGTAACAAGTATTAGCGACTATGGAGCTTTTGTTGATATAGGCGGAGCACAAGGACTTCTACATATATCAGAAATAGCTTGGGGAAGAAACCAAAATCCTAAAGATATATTACAAGTAGGACAAGAAATCGATGTTAAAATTAAAGAACTAGACAAAGAGAATAAGAGATTTAAACTGTCATACGAGAAAAAAGGACCAAATCCTTGGAATAAAGTTGAAGAAAAATACAACATAGGAGATATAGTAAAAGTTAAGATTTCAAAACTAATGCCTTTTGGAGCATTTGCAGAACTAGAAAAAGGAGTAGAAGGATTAGTACATATTTCACAGATCTGTGAAAGAAAAATCTCAAAACCAGAAGAAGAACTAAAAGTCGGGCAAAAAGTAAATGCAAAAATAATAAATATCGACTTAGAAAATAAAAAAATAGAACTTTCAATTAGAGAATTGGAAGGAACTTCTAATGAATACAAAGAAAACTAATAAGCTTAAAGCAAAACCAGGATGTTGGAAGATAGAAGCTGGCACACAAAAGCCGAGCATCTAACTTCCAACCTCACATTATAAATAATAAAAATCGAGGGGAAAGAAAATGAATAATAAGAATATAAGAAATATAGCAATAATTGCACACGTTGATCATGGAAAAACAACATTAGTAGATGCTTTGTTAAAACAAAGCCACGTATTTAGAGAAAACGAACAAGTATCAGAAAGAATAATGGACTCTGGAGATATAGAAAAAGAAAGAGGAATAACAATCCTTTCTAAAAACACATCAGTAATGTATGATGGAGTAAAAATAAACATAGTTGATACTCCTGGACATGCAGACTTTGGAGGAGAAGTAGAGCGTGTTCTAAAAACAGTTGATGGAGTTTTACTATTAGTAGATGCTTTCGAGGGTGTCATGCCACAGACTCGTGAAGTTCTAAAAAAATCTTTAGCATTAAATCTAAAACCAATAGTAGTAATAAATAAAATAGATAGACCAGGAGCAGATCCAGAAAAAGTATTGGATAAGGTTATAGAGCTATTTATAGAACTAAATGCAACAGATGATCAATTAGACTTCCCAGTTATATATGCATCAGCAAAAAACGGAATAGCAAAAATGAATTTATCAGATGAATCTGACAACATTACTTGCATATTCAAAACAATAATAGAGAAAATAGATCCACCACAATGTGATATAGATGGAACAATGCAAATGTTAGTTTCTAACATCGATTATGATGATTATTTAGGAAGAATCGCAGTTGGAAGAGTTGAGCGTGGAAAGATTAAAAATGGAATGTCAGTAGCTGTTTGCAAAGACGAAAAAAATGAACAAGGAAAAATTGCAAAATTATTCACATATATGGGATTAAAAAGAACAGAAGTAGATGAAGTTGAAGCAGGAGATATAGTTGCAGTATCTGGAATATCAAACATCAACATAGGTGATACAATTTGTGATTTGTCTAATCCAGAGAAGATACCATTTGTAAATATAGATGAGCCAACAGTTTCTATGACATTTAGTGTAAACAATGGACCATTTGCAGGAAAAGAAGGAGAGTTTGTAACTTCAAGACACATTAGAGATAGATTATTCAAAGAACTAGAAAGAAATGTAAGCTTAAGAGTAAAAGAAACAGCTTCACCAGATAGCTTCGAGGTATGTGGTAGAGGAGAATTACATTTATCTGTATTAATCGAAACAATGAGAAGAGAAGGATATGAACTACTAGTATCAAGACCAAAAGTTATATTCAAAGAAATAGATGGAGTAAAATGTGAGCCAATAGAGAACTTAGTTGTAAACGTACCAGATGAAGCAATAGGAACAGTTATAGAAAAACTAGGTAGACGTAAAGCAGAAATGAAAAATATGGAACCTGCAGAGCTAGGACATACAAAAATAGAATTTAGAATACCAGCTCGTGGATTAATTGGTTACAGAACAGAATTCTTAACAGATACAAAAGGAACAGGAACAATGAACTCAATATTTGATTGCTATGAACCATATAAAGGAGATATACAATCAAGAACAAGAGGTGTTTTAGTAGCATTTGAACAAGGAACATCAATAACATACGGATTATACAATGCTCAATTAAGAGGAGAACTATTTATAGGTCCTGGTGTAGAAGTATATGAAGGAATGATAGTCGGAATTAACTCTAGAAACGAAGATATATCAATAAATGTATGTAAAGAAAAACACTTAACAAATACAAGAGCTTCAGGTTCTGATGATGCTTTAAGATTAGTTCCACCAATTCAATTATCATTAGAAAAAGCTATAGAATTCATAGCAGAAGATGAACTTGTAGAAGTAACTCCAAAAAATATTAGATTAAGAAAAATAATCTTAAATAATAAAGACAGAGAAAAAGCAGCAAGAAGATAAAAAAGAGAAAAGGGGAAAAGTATGAAAGATTTAAATGTTTTAATAAGTAAAGAAGAAATTAATAAAAAATTAGATGAAATGGCTGAAATATTGGACAGAGATTATGAAGGAAAAGTAATAACAGTTCTTTCTGTATTAAATGGAGCAGTATTTTTTACAACAGACCTAACATCAAGAATGAAAACAAAAATGCAATTTGCATTTATTAAAGTATCAAGCTATGAGGGAACAGAAAGTACAGGAAAAATAAAATTAAAAGCAGATGTAGATGATTCTCTTATAGAAGGAAAAGATGTATTAATAGTAGAAGATATAGTAGATACAGGAAGAACAATGTCTTACTTATTAGAACATTTAAAAGCTAAGAACCCAAAAAGCTTAAAGTTATGCTCATTGATTAGTAAACCAAGTAGAAGAGAAATCGAAGTTCCAATAGATTATTTAGGATTTGAAATACCAAATAAATTTATAATAGGCTATGGTTTTGATGACGAAGAAGGTTATAGAAGAAATTTACCTTATATAGGATACAAAGAGGTCTAATAAATGAATAAGGACGAGTTATCAAAAATAAAACAAAAAGCACTTGAAGACAAAATTCCAATAATAATGGATGACACTTTAGAAGTGATTTCTAAAATACTGATAGAAAAGAAACCTGAAAGAATATTGGAAATAGGAGCAGCAGTGGGCTATTCAGCAATGTGCTTTTCTGAGTATTTATCAGAGAATGGCAAAATAGATACAATAGAAAGAGATGAACAAAGAATTGCTGAATGTAAAAAAAATCTAAAAAAGGTAGGAGTAGAAGGCAGAATCAATCTATATGAAGGAGACGCTGTTGAGATACTTCCAACTTTGAATGAAAAATATGATATAGTCTTTATAGATGCTGCAAAAGGAAAATATCCATTTTTCTTAGAACAAGCACTTCGTATGTTAAAAGATGATGGAGTAATATTTGCAGACAATATTTTGTACAAGGGTTATGTAATGAGTGATTATAACAAACATAAACAAAGAACAGCAGTAACACATTTAAGAGAATATATAAAGGAAACCACAGAAAATCCAGAATTACAAACTGAGATTTTAGAAGTTGGAGACGGACTAGCTATAACAAGAAGGAGAATAGAAAAATAAGATGAAAAAGCCAGAGTTATTAGCGCCAGCAGGCTCTTTTGAAAAAGCAAAAGTAGCTTTTATGTATGGAGCAGATGCGGTATATTGTGGAACAGCATCACTATCACTAAGAAGTAGAGCAGAAGTAGACGATGATGATTTAATAAATACAATAAAATATGCTCATAGTATAGGCAAAAAAGTATATGCAGCTATTAATATCTATGCATGGGATAGCAATTATGAGGAAATAGAAAAACAAGTAAAAAGATTAGCAGAAGTTAAAGTAGATGGAATAATTGCATCTGATGGTGGTGTAATACAAAAAATACGTCAAGTAGCACCTGAAATAGAAGTTCATATCAGTACGCAAGCAAATGTAGTAAGTTATCATAGTGCAAAGTTTTGGTATGATAACGGAGCAAAAAGAGTAATATTAGGAAGAGAAACAAGTAAAGATCAAATAAAAGAAATAATGAAAAATAAACCAGAAGACTTAGAAGTAGAAATGTTTATACACGGAGCATTATGTTGGGCTTATTCTGGAAGATGCTTCCTAAGTGAATACCTATCTTGTAGAAGCGCAAACTTAGGAGATTGCTCTCAAAGTTGCAGATGGGCATATAATATGTATCTAGAAGAAAAGAACAACCCAGGAAATTTAATGCCAGTAGAAACTGACGAAAATGGAACATACATATTATCATCAAAAGATTTATGCTTAATAAAAGAAATACCACAAATCATAGAAATGGGAGTAGATAGCTTAAAAATAGAAGGCAGACTAAAAACAGAATACTATCTAGCAAGTGTAGTAAATGTGTATAGAAATGCAATAGATGACTATATTAAAGATCCAGAAAATTATGATTACACTAAATACTTAAAAGAACTAGAAAAAATAAAAACAAGAGGACTTACAACATTCTATTTTAATGATAGAAATAACAAGGACTTCCAAGAATATGAAGGAAAACAGTATAATCCTAACTTTGAATTTGGTGGAAAAATAATGGAAGACAAGCCAGCTGGAGAAATATCAACAATAGAAATCAAAAATAAATTAAAAGTTGGAGATGTACTAGAATTAATAATACCAAATAAAATAGAAGCGGAAGAATTTGAAATAAAAGAACTATATGACAGTGAAACAGGAGAAAGAATAGAAACAGTAAATCCTGGAAAACTTGGACAAACAGTAAAACTAGCAATACCATATGAAGTAAAACAAGGATGGATATTAAGAAGAAAAAAATAAATTAAGAGCGAGCACGGGCTCGCTCTTTGTTTGTATAATAGCAAATTTGTTTGCGTAGAGTACAATAGGTTTCATAACTTTTAAGATGAAAATTATTGCACTTTTTCATAGTTAGCCAACTTATATGAAAGGATTAAAGAAATAAACATAATTATAATAGAAACTAATCCTGTTAAATCAAAGGAAAATCCAGGATAAAGTACAAAAATAGAACCAAGAGTAAATCCAATTATTGCTAAGAAAGTAGACTGATGATATTTCTTTAATAGAATATTAATAATCTTAAGCCAAACAATACTACCGAGAAAAACGCCAATTGCCAAAGGAACAAGGAGTCTTAAATTAACACTTGCAATAGCAGAAATGTATTCAGAATAAACTCCAAGACACATTAGAATTATAGTATTACTAACGCCTGGCACAACAATCCCAATAGACATTATAAAACCTGCAAATACTAAATAAAAAGGATTGTAAATAAAAGCTAAAACAATATTAGTAAAATAAAAGTGATTTTCAAATACAATTAATAAAACTCCTACGCTAAAAGATTTAATTGAATACACTTACCAAAATTAGTTTGTTTAAATAAGGCAGGGACAGTACCAAGAATCAAACCAATAAATGCATAACAAGCCTGAAACTTAAAAGTAATAAAAAAATATTTTATTACATTTCCAAAAAGAACAATTCCAAAGAAAGCACCAAGTCCAATTGGAAATAAAAAAGCAAAATTCTTTTTAAAATCTTTAAACAAGTTTAAAACAGAATTTATCAGTTTTTCATAAATTCCAAAAATAACACAAAAAACTCCACTGCTAACACCTGGTAGAATTGCGCCAAAACCTATTAAAATACCAATAATAAAATTAAATACACCACTCATATAAACCTCTAACGCTTTATAAATAAGTATGGCAAAATAATAAAAATATGAATAAAAATAAATTTTAGAGGTCAGGCACTTTCGTAAAAACTATAACATATATTATGGTATAGCAAGAATGGAGGTGCTTGCACAATGCTTACCATCTCATTAACGGGATTTTTAGCTTTTTTACAAACATCAGTATTTGCAGTTGGATATATAGCGAGCAATAACTTATTTCCTGAACCATTAAGTAGCGAAGAAGAAAAAATGTATCTAGAAAAAATGGAAAACGGAAATGAAGAAGCTAAAAATATATTAATTGAACGAAACCTAAGACTAGTTGCTCACATATCGAAAAAATACTCTAGCACAAATATAGATCAAGAAGATTTGATTTCTATTGGAACGATTGGATTAATAAAGGGAATAAACAGTTATAAAATAAACAAAGGAACAAAGCTTTCGACATATGTTTCTAGATGCATAGACAACGAAATACTAATGTATTTAAGAGCGACTAAAAAACATCGGAGCTGAAGTGTACTTAGAAGATATAATAGGAAAAGATAAAGATGACAACACTGTAACGCTTAAAGAAGTAATAGAGAGTAATGATAAAAGTATAGAAGACGAAGTTGATTTGAAGATAAAAATGAAAACACTATATCAAAAAATAAAAGATATTTTAAAAGATAGAGAACGAACAATTATAAAACTGCGTTTTGGATTAGAAGGAGGTAAGCCGAAAACACAAAAAGAAATAGCAGACATGATGGGAATTTCTCGTTCATATGTATCAAGGATAGAGACAAAAGCAATAAATAAATTAGGAAAAGAATTTCAAGAAGAAGTGCCATAGCACTTCAATTTTTTTGTCAGTAAGTTGTTAGCAGGACAACTTATTTTTATTTTATGAAAAATATAAAAAAGATGTTGACAAAATAAAATCACAGCCATATAATGAATATATGAGCAAATATTCACATGAAAGGAAATAAGAATGAATTTTGAAGAAAATATAGAACAAATTAGTATTAATTTGGAAAAAGTAAACAAAATAAAAAATAAGATTCCAGCAGATGATCTGCTGTTTGAAATAGCCGAAAATTTTAAAGTTTTCGGAGACTCCACAAGAATGAAAATAATTGCAGCTCTTTTAGAAGGAGAGTTAAATGTATCTGAAATAGCAGCGATAACAAATTCGACACCATCAGCAATATCACATCAATTAAGAGTTTTAAAACAAGCAAAATTAGTAAAAGGAAGAAAAGATGGTAAAGCGGTTTATTACAGTTTAGATGATGAGCATGTAAGAGAAATTTACCAAATTGGAAAACAACATATTGAAGAAATTTAATAAAGAAAGGGAAGAGTATGAAAAAATATCAATATAAATTAGAGGGATTAGATTGCGCAAATTGTGCAAATAAAATACAAGAGGAATTAAGTAAAAATAAAAAGCTAAAAAATGTAATGGTTAATTTTGCAAAACTACAATTAACATATGAAACAGAAGATGTTTCAAAAGAAGAAGTAGAAAAAGTTGTAAAAAGTATAGAACCAGATGCTCAAATGACAGAAACAGGAGCAAAAACAAAAGATGAGAAAAGTCAAAGAGCCCAAAAAGAAAATAATTCAAAGGTTTTAAAACACATAGCAAGGCTAGCAATAGGTCTAGTAGTTGCACTAATAGGCTTATATGTTCAAATGCCAAAACACTTATCAATAGCATTAGTAATAATAGGCTATGGAATTTTATTATATAGAACAATAAAAAATGCAATCAAACTTTTAGTAAGAAACAAAACAATAAATGAAAATTTATTAATAACCATTTCTTGTATAGGAGCTTATTTAGTAGGTAAACATATGGAAGGTTTAATGGTTATAACACTATATGAAATAGGAAAAATACTAGAAGAAAAAGCAATAAACAAAACAAGAAAATCTATATCAGATTTAATGGATATAAAACCAGAGTATGCTAACTTAAAAACAAAAGATGGAATAGAAGTTTTAGATCCATCAGATGTAAAAGTTGGAGATATAGTAATTGCAAAAAAAGGTGAAAAGATACCATTAGATGGTATTGTTGTTAAAGGAACAGGAAGTCTAGATACAGCATCTTTAACAGGAGAAACAAAAACACAAGATGTAAAAAAAGACGATCAAGTATTATCTGGAAGTATAGTCTTAGATGGATTACTAGAAATAAAAGTAACAGAAAAATACGAAAACAGTACAGTTAGCAAAATACTAGAATTAGTAGAAAATGCAACAGACAAAAAAGCAAAAACAGAAACATTTGTAAACAAAGCAGCAAAGATTTATACACCAATAGTATTAGGTATAGCAGCATTAGTTGCAATATTCTTGCCTCTAATATCAAATGTAGAATATCTAACAGAGAATGGCTCAATTTATAGAGCATTAATATTTTTAGTAATTTCTTGTCCTTGTGCTATTGCAATTTCTGTTCCATTGTGTTATTTTTCTGGTATAGGCAAATCTTCTAAAGAAGGAATTTTAATAAAAGGTAGCGATTACCTAGATGGAATAAAAGACATCAAAGAAATAGTGTTTGACAAAACAGGAACATTAACAAAGGGACAATTTACAATAGACAAAGTAGAAGTATATGGTCAACTAACAAAAGAGCAAGTCTTAGAGTATGCAGTACTTGGAGAAAGCTATTCAAACCATCCAATAGCAAAATCAATAATTAAAAAATCAAATATGGAAAAATATATAGCAGAACATAAAGAGAAAGTATCAAGCTATGAAGAACTTGCAGGAAAAGGAATAAAATATAACTTTGAAGGAAAAGTAGTACTTGTAGGAAATAGCAGTTTAGTAGAAAAGGAAAAAGAAAAATCAGACAGTACAAAAATATATGTAAAAGTTGATTCTGAAATAGTTGGAGCAATTTGTCTAAAGGATGAAATTAAACACGGAACTAAAGCAGCAATAGCAAAACTAAATACAAGAGGAATCATCACAAAAATGTTTACAGGTGACAATACTGAAATTGCAGAGAAAATAGCAAAAGAATTAGGAATAAAAGAAGTGAAATCAGAAATGTTACCAAACGAGAAATATCAAGAGTTAGAAAAAGAAATAGCAAAATACGAAAACAATGGAAAAGTAGCATTTGTTGGAGATGGAATAAACGACTCACCAGTACTTGCAAGAGCAGATATAGGAATATCTATGGGTGGTGTCGGAGCAGGTTCTAGTATAGAAGCATCTGATGTTGTAATAATGACAGATGCAATAGAAAAAATCAATGATGCAATAGACATCTCTAAAAAAACAAGCAGGGTAATAAAACAAAACTTGATATTCTCAATAGGAGTAAAAGTATTAGTACTAGTACTAAGCATTTTGGGAGTAGCAAATATGTGGGAAGCAGTATTTGCAGATGTTGGAGCGACTTTAATAACTGTGCTAAATTCTATAAAAATATTAAAATAATATTATGGAGGATAACAAATGATTCAATTATTTGAAGCAAGAAAGAAGCAAAAAGTTGAAGACAATGAATTATTAGAAAAATACTTAAAAATCTCAAAACAAGAAAAAGAAGAAATACTAAAAGAATATAAGACTTCTGAAAATGGAATATCCGAAGAAAATGGAAAAGAACTATTTAAACAAAACGGACCAAATGTAGTTGTAAAAAATGAGAAGAAAAGCAGATTCTACTTTTTGCTTAATAGCTTCAAAGATAAATTTATAATCATATTAATATTGCTGGCAATAATAAACTATTTTCTAAGTGATGCACTTAGTATGTATATAATACTTGCGATAGCAGTGGCGAGTGCACTTATAAGATATTTTCAAGATTACAGTGTGTATAAATTCAATCAAGATTTAAAATCAAAGATTTATACAACAACACATATAATTAGAAATGGTAAAGAAAAAGAAATAAGAGTAGAAAAAGTAGTGAGTGGAGATGTTGTACACTTAAGTGCAGGCTCAATGATACCAGCAGATTTAATATTAATAGACAGCAAAGATTTATTTATAAATCAGTCAGTATTTACAGGAGAGAGTATTCCAGTAGAGAAAATGGCAGGGAATAGCGACTCAAAAAAAGAGATATTTAGTATCCCTAACATTTGTCTGATGGGTTCAAGTGTAATAAGCGGAAGTGCAACAGGAGTGGTAATAGAAACGGGATTTTCAACTTATTTAGGAAGAATGAGCAAAGAAGTTGAAACCAAGAAAGAGCCTACTAACTTTGAAAAAGGAATGAACAATATTACAAAAATGCTAATAAAATATATGAGTGTTGTATCAATAGCAGTTTTTGTAATATATGGACTAATTAGAAAAGATTGGCTAGAAGCAATACTATTTGCACTATCAGTAGCAGTTGGAATAACACCAAGTATGCTTCCAATGATAGTAAATGTAAATCTAACAAGAGGTACAAAAGTTTTAGCTAAAAAGAAAACCTTAGTAAAAAACATAAACTCAATTCAAAATTTAGGAGCGATAGATGTTCTATGTACAGACAAAACAGGAACACTTACAGAAAATAAAATAGTACTTCAAAAATATATAGATGTAAATGGAAAAGAAGATTTATCAATATTAGAATATGCGTATTTGAACAGCTATTTTGGAACAGGAATGAAAACCTTAGTAGATAGAGCGATAATAAGTTATGGAAATACAAGAAATGTGAAAGACATAATTCAAGAATATACAAAGATTGATGAAATACCATTTGATTATACAAGAAAAAGAATGAGTGTGGTTGTTAAGAGCAATAAAAACAATGGTTATAGAATGCTTACGAAAGGTGCGCTTGAAGAAATACTAAAAGTATGTACAAAAGTTAAATATGAAGGCAAAATAGAAGAGTTAAGTCCAGAAATGATAGAAATAGCAGAAAATAAAGCAAAAGAGTATGCTGTTCAAGGAATGCAAGTAATAGCATTAGCTTCAAAGAGAGAATACAAAGGAGCAAATATATTTAATGTATCTGACGAAAAAGAAATGACATTTATAGGATTTGTAGCATTTTTAGATCCTGCAAAAAAAGATGTAAAAGAGACATTGCAGAAATTAAGAAAAATTGGAGTAACAACAAAAATATTAACAGGAGATAATCCTTATGCAACAAGTAACATTTGCAATTTAGTAGGAATAGATAATAGCGAAGTTTTATTAGGAACAGATGTTGACAAGATGACAGATGAAGAACTGGCCAAAAAAGTAGAAACAGTATCAGTATTTGCGAGAATGAATCCTTTGCAAAAAGAAAGAGTTGTAAAAACATTAAAAAATAATGGACATGTAGTAGGATATATGGGAGATGGAGTAAACGACTCACCATCATTACATACTGCAGATGTTGGAATATGTGTACACACAGCAACAGACATTGCAAAGGAAGCGGCAGATATCATCTTGTTAGAGAAAAGTTTAAATGTAATTTATCATGGAGTAATAGAAGGAAGAAAAGTATATGGAAACATAATAAAATACATGAAAATGGCACTAAGTGCAGACTTTGGAGATGTATTTAGTATAGTGATTTCAAGTATATTTATACCATTCTTGCCATTACTCCCAATACAAATGCTATTGCAAGATTTCTTGTATGACTTGTCACAAATAGCAATTCCATATGATGACGTAGATGAAGAATTCTTAGCAAAACCTAAAAAATGGAGTACAAAAGGAATTAGCAAATTTATGAATGTAATGGGAATTACAAGTTCAGTAATAGATATAATAGCGTTCGTGGGATTCTGGTTCTTATTTGGATATGGAGCACAAAAAGAAACATACTTCCAAACAGCCTGGTTTGTGGAATGCTTAATATCAGAAACGATGATAATTCACTATGTTAGAACAGCCAAAAAACCATTCATAGAATCAAGAGCAAACAGATGGTTAACACTTGGAACAATAGCTACAATAGTAGGCACAATACTAACACCGATACTATTACACAATATACCGAGCTTCCATTTTGAAATATTACCACTACAATATTATGGATTTGTAATAATATTATTAATCATATATTCAATATTAGTAGAAGTGATAAAAAAACAATATATAAAGAAAAACGGAGAATGGCTATAAAATATTTTGATTTTGTATTGACAATGACTTTATGATATGGTAAACTTAAAACATCAAAAGAATTCATAAAAAAATTAATTAAAAGAAAAAGATAGAGTGGTCGCTCTATCTTTTTCTTGCTATGTATTAAATTGCTTTAATCATTAGCATCTTTTGTCTTTTGATCAGAATTCTTGTCATCATTTGCTAAAAGCATTTGAATTAGAATCCATATTAAATCAAAAGAATTCATACCATCACCCCCTTTCATCTATTAGGAGGCTGTACTATAATATAACTTTAAAAATGCAAAATCAATCGAAATTTGTAGGATGGTATAAATTTGTAAAAAATAGTTGAAAAAACTTTTTAGTAATGTTATCATATATATGAATTATTTAATTCTGAGAGGAATGAACGAAATGAAAAAAACAAAAGAAATCAAAGAAAACATAATAGAAGAAACTCTAAAATTTACATCAAGAGAGGATGCAGAAGAATTTAGAAGCATTGCAAGAGGACGCAAATTCTGTAAAAAAGGCGAAAGACTTCAAGATATATGTATGCAAGAAATTGAAAGAAGTAACTATAAAAAATCACGCAATATTTTTGTGAAAATATTTAAGCATAGCAAATTTAAATCAGAAAAACTATTATTAGAAAAAAGAACTTCGAGTATAATTAGAACCGTTGCAAAAGAATGCATAAACAATAGTGAAGAAGAAATTGATATAAATAAACTAGTAAAACAAGTAAAAGAAATAATATTAGAAAATACAGAAAAATATCTAAAAAATCTTAAATAAAGTGAAGTGAACTCAAGTCAGAGTTCACTTCAAAAACTTTAGTTGTATAAATCTTTTTCATACAAGTCATCAATATACAAATCTTTTGTACTATCAGAGTTAAGAAAACCAACTTTAGCTGTATTTCCGTGTAACTCTTGAACCCAAACGGGTTGCTCATTATAATAAATTTCTTTAATCTCTTTACCTTGCAAAATTTCACTAATTCTCTTATTGGTCATATAATATTCCTCCCACAAATTTAATAAAATTTAATATAAGTATATCCAAATATGCAAAAAATATGATACAATGTATAAGTATAAACTAAAAAGATAGGAGCAAACAACATGAAAGTTTTTGAAAAATATAAAAATGAAATAGATGAAGCTACAAAGCAAGGAAGAACTGTCATTGCTTGTATGTGCAATAATGAAGTAAAATCATTAAATTTTGAAATTAAAGATACTGATAAAGTAACTCTACTAGACACAAGCACAAAGGATGGACACAGAATATATATAAGAGGAATTTTATATATAATGGCAAAAGCTTTAGAAGAGTCATATCCAACAGCACTACTTAGTGTGAATTATCAGTTGGCAAATGCTATGTTTTGTAAAATAGAAAACATGGAAATAACAGAAGAAATGATACAAAAAATAGAAGCAAGAATGCAAGAGATAATTGATCAAAATCTAGAAATAAGAAAAGTAGAAATGGATAAAGAAGAAGCAAAAGAGTTCTACAGAAACACCAAAAGCCAAAGGGGAATGGCTCAATTTGATAACTACCAAAAGGAAATGGTATCACTTTACTACTGTGAAAACTACTGCAACTATTTCTTTGGAGTAATGCCAATTTCAACAGGATACACAAATGTATTTGACATAAAAAAATACAAAGATGGATTTTTAGTAAGATATCCTGCTGCTTCAAACCCTCATGAACTATCAAATCAAAGAAGTGGTAAAAAATTATTGGCAACATTGGAGGAATATGAAGATATTCACAAAGTACTAAATATACACAATTTATACAATCTAAATAATGAAATAGAAAAAGGAAATGGAAAAGACATAATCTTATTATCAGAGGCATTACATGAAAAGAAAATAGCAGATATAGCAGACGACATATTGCACAGAAAAGGCATAAAAATGGTGCTAATTGCAGGACCATCATCATCAGGAAAAACCACTTTTGCAAAGAGATTGGGAATCCAATTAAGATTAAATGGATTTAAGCCTGTTACAATATCAGTAGATAACTACTTTGTTGAAAGAAAAGATAATCCAAGGGATGAGAACGGAAATTATGATTTTGAATGTCTAGAAGCTATAGATTTAGACTTGTTCAATAACCATATAAAAACATTGTTAGAAGGTGGCACAATAGATGTTCCAACATTTGATTTTAAAATAGGAACAAAGTGTTACAACGGAGAAAAGATGTATCTAGCAGATGACGAAATTCTGGTAATAGAGGGAATACACTGCTTAAATGACAAACTAACAAGCTCAATACCAATGGAGCAAAAATACAAAATCTATATAAGTGACCTAACAGTATTAAACATAGATTATTGCAATAGAATTTCAACAACAGACACAAGATTAATAAGAAGAATCGTTAGAGATAACAGTTACAGAGGCTATTCAGCGCTTCATACACTAAAATCTTGGGACAGCGTAAACAGAGGAGAATTCAAAAACATTTTCCCATTCCAAGAGAACTGTGATGCAATGTTCAACTCTTCATTAATATATGAATTTAGTGTTCTAAAAAAACACGCATTACCTTTACTAGAGGAGATAACAAATGAAGAGCCAGAGTATGCGGAAGCAAAAAGACTAGTAAAATTCTTAAAATATTTTAAAGAAATTGATGAACAATATATACCAAAAAATTCTTTATTAAGAGAATTTATAGGTGGAAGTATATTTGAAGAATAGGGGATAAAATGGCTGGAAATTTTACAGAAATAGATGAAGAATTTATATGTGAACATTGCGGGCAACATGTACCCAAATTAGGATACTCATGCAGAAATCATTGCCCATATTGTCTATATTCAAAACACGTGGATGTAAATCCAGGAGACAGGCAAGAAGAATGTCATGGAGAGCTAGAACCAGTAGGCGCGGAGATAGATAGCAAAAAAGGATATGTTATAATATTTAAGTGCAAAGAGTGTGGAAAAATAAGAAGGAATAAAGCTGCAGAAGATGATAACATGGACTTGATAATAAAGCTAACAGCAATGCATAATTATTAACAAAGAAACCTTAGCAAAAGAGCTAAGGTTTCTTTAGTTATATATTTTTATTTAAATTTCCATTAGTATATTCAGGCCCTTCAAGCTTTTTGCCAGTTGAAGCAATACTAACAATTTTATTAATCTCATCAACAGTCTCATCTAAAACATTAATTCTGATAGAAGAAATAGCAAAGCTAGAAGTATCAATAGAAGTTATCTTGCTATTATAAATAGAAGTAACTGTCTGAATATTATCAGGCATAACTCTAAAAGTAAAACCTAGTCGATCTTTTAGATAATAAGCATTACCATTAACACATTTCATGTCACACTCAGGGTAACATTTATTACTTTTTCCTAAAAGACAATAAGATGAATTCATTAAAACCGTTCTTCCATATGCAATTAATTCAACAGGCAAACTACTATTAGAGCAAATCATTTCCAAAATATCCTTATTAAGCTCAACCGAAGGAGTAATAACTCCAACATCGAGACGCTTTAACTCATCAATAGTAAAATTATTAAAAATATTCAGCGTATAATTTGCTACAAAAATGTATTTTTTAGTGTATTCTTCTAAGAATTTAAAATCAGCAACATTTGAAATTACAAATCCTTTAATGTCAAATTCTTGTAAAACATTTTCTAGAACATTTAGCAACAAGTTTTTATAATTTGGCTTAAGAATAGTTGGCATATAAATAAACAAATTATGCTTGTCAGAGATTTTATGCAAAACATCGTAAAATTGTTTATTACCAAAATACTTTAAAGGAATATAAACATTATCAACACTTTTAAGTTGAGAGTAGTCGTATTTTAAATTAATATTTTCAAGTAGCAAACTAATCTTTCTAGAAGAAGCTGAGCAAGGAGCACTTGACTCCGTTGTAAGATTTAGCAATTCAATTCTATTCTTAGAAAAGTCAGACATCGCTCTTTCTTCGAGCATTGAAATAGCATTTCTTCTTAAATCATTTATAGCGCTAATACTTGGAATATGTAAATTCTCATCTAATTCAATCTGAAAAGAAGATAAGGTAAAAGGAGTATTTCCAAGCTTTGAAAGTTGAGAATGCAATCTTTCGGCACTAATAGGAGAAGAAATAGAATCCTCTGGAAAAACGTCAGACTTATATTCAACAGAAATATTATTGTAAAAAGGCAAACAATTAGCGGTAAGTTTTATAGAAATAGGCTTATTTCTTTTAACCTTTAGCAAGCAAGAAATAGGAATCTTCTTAATTTCAGTTCCCTTAGCAAAACTTTCTTTGCAGGAATTAAACAAATCCTTGCTAGACAATTTATAAATTTTCGCACCAGGACGAATATTGCCTTTCATTCTGCCTAACTTTACAATAGCACCAACACCTGCATTTTTTAAAGTAGTATTTCTATTCATAATTTCTGAGATAGTATACTTGCCTGTTTCACCCTCAATGGAAATAGAATCGCCAATACAAACAGGTTCATTCAATTTTATAGTAATATGACCTTTATTAGAATTGTAATTCGAAATATTTCCTAAATATAATCCAATATTATTAGACTTCTCTTTATAAATTAGATTTTGATTAGGTTCAGAAAGCAGATGACCAGTAGAAAAACCACCTCTGTTAAAAACTTGCAATAAATCCTTTTTATCAGCCTCATCAACAACATAATCTTTATTAGACAAAGCTAAATCAATATACTTTCTATAAATTCTGGTAACAGTTGCAACATATTCGGGAGTTTTCATCCTTCCTTCAATCTTAAAAGAATTTATACCAAGACTAACAAGACGAGGCAAAAGCTCTAATGAACATAGATCCCTTGGACTTAGTAAATAACCATCATCAACTATCGTAGTTTTTCCATTATGCTCCTCTAAAAGCTTATATGGAAGTCTACAAGGTTGAGCACATTTGCCTCTGTTTCCAGAACGTCCGCCAACTAAGCTAGAAAACAAACACTGACCAGAATACGAAATACAAAGAGCTCCATGAACAAACATTTCCAAATCAACTTTACAATTATTTCTAATATATTCAATCTCGTTAATTGGAACTTCACGAGACAAAACAACTCTTGAAAAGCCTAGATTCTCAGGTTCCAAGACACCTTCTAAATTATGCACAGACATTTGAGTACTTGCATGGACTTCAAGACCAGGGAAATGGTCAATCAGAAATTTTGCAAAACCTAAATCTTGAACAATAATTGCATCAACACCAAAATCATAGGCGCACTTTGCAATCTTTATAGCATCATCGAACTCGGTATCAGTTAAAAGAGTATTTAAAGTAAGATTAGTCTTTACATTTCTAACCTTGCAATATCTGATAACCTGTTCTAGTTCATCCAAATCAAAATTCTTAGCGCTAGCCCTAGCACTAAACACATTGGCACCAAAATAAATACAATCAGCACCGTTTTGAACACCTGCCCTAACACAATCAAAATCTCCTGCAGGAACAAGTAGTTCGGGAATTACTTCATTTTTTACATTATTTAATTGTTCCATAAAAAATCCTTTCAAATGTAATCTATATATATTGTAACACACTTTTGCAAAAAAACATACTATATAATATATAATTAAGAAGGAGGAAGAAAAATGCAAGACGATAGAAGCTGTGGATGCGGATGTGACGAATCTCCAAGAGGAAACTGTGGATGCGGAAATAATGGACCTTTTGGTGGACTATTTGGCGGAAACAATGGTTGCTGTGGAGATAGTGGAATCCTATTCTTTATCATAATATTCTTACTATTATTTACAAACTGTGGATGTGGCAATAGATAAAATACATTAAAAATGCAAGCCTGTAAAATTAGGCTTGCACAAAAATAAACTTAAAAAGGACATGCTAAAATAATACAAAAACTAGAAGATTTCAAATAGCAAATCTGCAATTACATATTTACAAAAACAAAAAAAGATATTATAATAAATACGTCACATGCCACTATAGCTCAGTTGGTAGAGCAACGGATTCGTAACCCGTAGGTCAGCAGTTCGATTCTGCTTAGTGGCTCCAATTATAATTAATACAGAGCAACTTGCCTGAAATAGGGTGCACAAACTCGACCTTATAAGCGTGTAAAGCCTGTCTGTCAATAAAATCGGATTTTGTACCATACAAAGTATCGCCAACAATAGGATGACCAATATAGGCCATATGAACACGAATTTGATGAGTTCTTCCGGTTTCTAACACGACATGAACTTCTGACATATCATGACCGTCAATAGAAAATTCTTTTAAAACATTATAATGAGTGATTGCAGAAGCTCCTAGAGGCGAAACACATCTTTCAATAATACTATTTTCTTTTCGTGCAATAGGAGCATTTATAGTCCCCGCTTTTTCTTCAAAAAAGCCTTCACAAATTGCAATATATTCTTTCTTAAATAAATTAGCTTGCATTAGGTTAGACAATCTATCATGAATATACGCATTTTTTGCAAAAATAACAATTCCAGAAGTATTTCGATCAAGTCTATTTACAGGCCTGATTTTTCTTTTTAAGCCAATGCTATCAAAATAGTATTTTACACCATTAGAAAGACTATCTTCGAAATGTTGCATAGAAGGATGAACAGGAATACCTGCTGGTTTGTTAATTATTAACATAGAATCATCTTCATACAAAATATCAAGAGGAATTTTAGTTGCAACAATATTATTACATTCTTCATCAAAATCAATATTTACACTAACTACATCATTATCCACAATTTTTGCGTCGAGATATATTGGAGACTCGTTTAAAAAAACAGATTCTGTTTTGCGCAAATCTGTTAATAAATTGCTAGAAATATGAAATTCTTGTTTTAAAACTTGTCTTACAGTTGAATAATCTTCGTTAAGCTTTGTATACTTTAAAAACATATAAAATCCTCACTTTGTTAGCAATATTATATCATAATCGTTGTAAAAGTTAAACAAATTTGATATAATTCAAATAGATTTCATCATATTAGAGAGGAATAAAATGTGCGAAACCAGGATAATAGAACATACTGATATAAAATATTTGTTAGACAAAGGAAAAAGAAAAAACAGCTATATTCAAATAAAAAATGGACAAGTTATTGTAAAAGTGCCAAAGTTAGCTACTCAAAAATACATAGACGATTTGCTAAAAGAGAAGTTAGAGTGGATAGAAAAAAAGCTTGAACAAAATGAGAAAGCGGAGCACAAGCCAGAATATAAAAATGAATCTAAAATATTTGTCTTAGGAAAGAAGTTGATATTAAAGATTAAATACTTACCAGGCATAAAAAGAATAAAGCTAGAAAATACAGGCAGTGAAATAGTAATATATTTCCCAAATGAATACGGGAAACTGAGTGAAGAAGATAGAGAAGCAAAAACAAAAAAGATCATAGAAGGCTACTACAAAGCAATAGCAAAAGAAGAAGTAATGCCAGCAATGGAAGACTTACAAAAAAGAACAGGATTATATCCAGTAGAATGTAACATAAAAAATTTGAAAGCAACTTGGGGAATATGCTCATCAAAAAGAAAAATAAGCATAAACCAAAATTTAATGGCATACAGTAGACAGGCGATCGAATATGTTTGCTTGCATGAATTATGTCATTTGAAATACATGAATCATTCAAAAGAATTTTGGAACTTGGTAGAATATTATATGCCAAATTATAAACAAGCCAAGCAAGAATTATGTGGCTGAAAGAGAGGAAAATCATGATAAACTTAGAAGAAAATAAAAGAAGTATTGATAAATTAAAGAAAAGATTAACTGAAATTGGAGATTCTCTTTGACATAGCTGGATTGGAAAAAGAACTGCAAAAACTAGAAGAAAAAACTTCTCTATCAGAATTTTGGAATGACTCTAAAAATTCAGAAGAAGTATTAAAAAAGATAACATCATTAAAGAAAAAGACAGAAAACTACAAGAAAATAAAAGAAAATATAGAAGATACAGAGGCACTAAACTTATTGATAATAGAAGAAAGTTCGGCAGAAGAAATTGACGAAAACAATCAATATTATGCAGAAGCAAAGGAGATAGTCGATAACATAGTACAGATAGAAAAAAATTTAGAAAAATTAGAAATCAACACATTGTTATCAGGAAAATATGATGCAAATAATGCAATTTTAACTTTACATCCGGGTGCAGGAGGAACAGAAGCGCAAGATTGGGTTGAAATGCTATATAGAATGTACACAAGATGGGCAACAAGTAATGGATATGAAGTAAAGGAGTTAGATTATTTAGAAGGTGATGAAGCAGGAATAAAAAGCGTTACATTTTTAGTATCAGGAGAATATGCATATGGATATTTAAAAGGCGAGATGGGAGTACATAGATTAGTTAGAATATCGCCTTTTGATGCAGGCGGAAGAAGGCACACTTCTTTTGCATCTCTAGAGGTATTGCCAGAAATTTCAGAAGATATAGAAATTGATATCAATCCGGAAGACTTAAGAATAGACACATATAGAGCTTCTGGTGCAGGTGGACAACATATAAATAAAACTTCGTCAGCAGTAAGAATAACACATATTCCAACCAATATAGTGGTTTCTTGTCAATCAGAAAGGTCTCAAATACAAAATAGAGAAACAGCTATGAAAATGCTAAAATCAAAATTACTAACACTAAAAGAAAAAGAGAATAAAGATAAAATAGAGGAATTAAAAGGAAACCAAATGGACATAGCTTGGGGAAGCCAAATTCGTTCTTATGTATTTTGCCCATATACACTTGTAAAAGACCATAGAACCAATTATGAAGTTGGAAATGTTCAAGCGGTAATGGATGGAGATTTAAACGGTTTTATAGACAGCTATCTAAAAAACACAGCTAAATAATTTTTTGGTCAATTAATGTAAGCAAAAATTAAAAAGTACTTGTAAAAAAATTTTTATTGTGCTAGTATAAGCATAAAGTAAATATCTATATAAAATATAGAATTTACAACCAAAGTAAAAAAGTAAAAATCTATAAAATATGTAGACATTTATTGAAAAAAACAAATAAAAGAACAGAAAAAGGAAATACTAAAGAAGGAGGAAGAATAGAAATGGGAAAATTTTTAAAAGATAAAAAACGGAATCACGCTAATAGCTTTGGTTGTAACAATAGTAGTACTTTTGATATTAGCGGGAGTAACAATAAGTTTATTACTAGATGAAAATGGAATAATCAAGAAATCAAAAGATGCAAGAAGAGAATATGGAACCTCAAAAACAAATGAGCAAGAACAAATGGATAATGCAAATGATTGGATAGAAGAAGCAACAGGAAAGGTAACATTAGCAAAAGTACCAGTTGGAACAAAAGCAAGCAAAAATGGAACAATAAATGGAGAAGAAGGAAATTCAAATAATCCAACAATACCAAAAAACTATATACCAATAGATACAGCTACATCTACGTGGGGAGATGGAAGTACTGCACCAAGTCAAGATTCAGTAAACCATGGACTAGTAATCAGAGATGAACAGAATAATGAATGGGTGTGGATACCAGTAGACAAGGCAACACTTGCAACAATGTATGAAGAATCAAGTGATGAAAAAACACTATGTGGAACAACAGGAGAAACAGCAGTAAAAACGAAACTATATTCAAAAACAATAACAATAGGAACAGATAGTAATAAAACAACAATGTCAAGAACTACCCCAGGAACAACAGTAGACCCATTTTACCGTGAGCCGGACCTAGTAGTTGGAAGTAATGGAGCAATTTATGATGCAGAGGAAGAATATTATAAAGCAATATTAGGATTTGAAAGTAAGGAAGAAATGGCAGAGACATTTGTTGCTGATTATAATGAAATGATAGCAAGTATTAGTAAATATGGAGGCTTTTATATAGGAAGATATGAGTTATCAGAAGCAGGAGTACAAAAAGATAAAGAAACATTAACAAACACAAATTGGTATAATTTATATAAAAAATGTACAGAATTACAAGCAAGTGACAAAGTAAAAACACAAATGATATGGGGATGCCAATGGGATGTAACGATGAATTGGCTAATAAGTTCAGGGGCAAAGACGAGTGATGAAGTAAATAAAAACTCAAGTACTTGGGGAAATTATAGTAATTATAATACAGCAAATAATTATACAGAAGGAACAACAGGATATGAAAAAAATGCAGGTTCACTACAAAATACAGGTTCAAGTGAAAATTGGAAAGCAAATAATATCTACGACCTAGCTGGAAATGTATGGGAGTGGACCCAAGAGGCGTACTACGCCGGCAGTCGAGCTGTTAGGGGTGGCGATTTCTACAACAATGGCTATAACTATCCAGCTTCTAGCCGCAACGGCAGCGGTCCGGCTACAGCGACGGCGACGGCATACGGTTCTCGTCCCACTTTAATAATAAAGTAATACTGGACACTAGAGCGTGAGCACCAGTGTGAAGAATAATTATTAAGTAGACATAATAAAAGCTAAAAGAAGGCAATAAGCCCAACTAATAGCGAATGAAATACGCTATAGTTGGAAAAATTTAAGATATACTCATCGACTAAAAGGAGAGGAGCAAAGCTTAAATTTTTCCACTAGCGTGGCGCCACTAGCGTGGCGCTTTTTCTATGTTTCAGGGCACAGTTATGTAAATAAACAACATGATTATATAATTTAAGAATTACATATATAAATACACATAGAAAAAGCGTAACAAATAAAAAAGGTGGTGTAAAAATGAGTTTTAGTAATATGTTAGAGATATTGCAAGAAAAAAATAAAGGAAAAATTGTTATAATAAAATTAGGAGCGTTTTATGTAGCAACAGAAAAAGACGCAGTTTTATTACATAATAAACTAGAATTAAAATGTACTTGTTTTAAAAATAATATTTGCAAAGTAGGAATTCCAATAAATTCACTAGAAAGATATATAGAAAAATTAGATAAGATAAAATATTCATATATAATCTATGATTACAATAAAGAAAAAAATGAGCTAAAAGAGATATATTCAAAAATAGGAAAACAAAATAAAGTAACAGATAAAAACATAAAGTGCTTAAAATGTAAAGGAATAGTAGCCTATAAAAACGATGAATATATGGAAGCTATTTATAAATTGTTAAATCAGGAAAAGACAAATGAGTGAAGAAAAAATAAGTAATAAAAATTTAGAAAGTAAACAACTGACTTTAATTCCAAAAATAGAAGATTATATTGAATATGTATTAAATATTATAACAAAATTACCCAGAACAGAAAAATTTAGCATAGGAAACGAATATAAAAAATCAATGTATGAAATATTAGAAAATTCGTTATATATGGCAAAAGTGAATAATTCAGAAGACAAGAAAGAAATATTAAAAACATTAAATTATATAGATTCAAAATTAACTTGTCAGAGAATATATTTAAGAATAATGAAAAAGCAAAAATGGATAGATGAAAATAAATTTAATATAAGTATAAACAAAATATACGAAATAGGGAAAATAGTAGGAGGTTTAATAAAATATTATGCCAAAAACTATTAGAAATGAATTTGATAAAAAGTTAACATATGAAAATTTAATGAATGCACATAGTTTAAGCAAAAGAGGAAAAGGTTTTAGAAAAGAGATTATCTTGTTTAACTTAAAAAAAGAAGAATATATAATGTATTTGTACGAACAACTAAAACAAGAAAATTATAAACACGGAGGATATACGGAGTTTTATGTAACACAGCCAAAACTTCGCAGAATAGAAAAGAGTAAATACATAGACAGGATAGTACATAGATGGATAGTAGACAATTTTTTAGATGAGTATTTTGTAAAAACTTTTATAAATACAACTTATGCGTGTATTAAAAATAGAGGAATGCACAAGGCTTGTTTAGATGTACAAAAAGCTATGAAACATTGTAAAAGAATATGGAATAACTACTATATAATCAAAATGGATTTAAGAAAATACTTTGACAGTATAGATAAAAATATATTATATAAAATAATCTCGAAAAAAATACAAGATGAAAAATTATTGAAAGTAATAAAACAAATAATATATTCAACAGAAGGTGCAAAAGGTCAGCCAATAGGAAATTATACTTCACAAACATTTGCCAATATATACTTAAATGAAATGGATCAATATGCAAAACATATATTAGAACTAAAATATTGGTATCGATATATGGATGATATGATTGCAATAGTAAGAACGAAGCAAGAAGCAATAGATAAGCTGACAAAAATTAGGAAGTTTTTGAAAGAAAAATTAGATTTAGAGCTAAACAGTAAAACACAAATATTCAAAAGTAAACAAGGAGTGAATTTTTGTGGGTATAAAATAAATGAATATAGAATGAAGATAAGAGATAAAGGAAAGAAAAAATTAAAAAATAAAGTAAAGATACTGACTAAAAAAATAAAACAGGGAACAATAACAAGCCAAGAAGCAAAAATGTATTTATGTGGACATCTAGGATATATAAAATATGCAAATACAAAAAATTTAACAGATACTCTGTTTTATACAGAAAACTAAAAAATGGGGATAAATCAAAAGGCGAACAACACCAACAATCGAGCTAATAGGGGTGGCAATTACAACAACAATGGCTCTAACAATCCAGCTTCAAACCGCAACAACAACAATCCGGACAACAGCGACAACGACAACAAACGGTTCTCGTCCCACTCTAATATTATTTCAGATTATATATTTTAAGGAATATATACAGTAAAGTATTAGATATTAAAGAGGTTTATTCCCTCCTAATGTAGGTAAATATGTATCAGTAAATTATATGTTAGTAAGCTTTTTTAGTAGAATGTATGTAATTTACGAAAATTGCCAGTAGTTTGAGCTACTGGCAAAATAGTATAAAGGAGCAAAATGAATCAAGTTTATTTAATTGGAAAAATAATAACAGACATAGAGTTTAAATTTATAATAAACTCTAAAAACATATCTATAACAATGTTTAAAATAAAGACTATAAAAGATAATCAAGAAATACATATAAAATGCTTTAATGAAGTAGCAGATTATTTTTATAGTAAATATAAAAGAGGAGATATTGTAATGATAGAAGGAAAATTAGAAGAAAATGAGGTAATAGTAACACAATTATAAAGGTTAAAAAATGAATTTCTGTTCTTATAGGTATATATATAAATAATTTTTTAAATAAAAAATGAATAAAAAACATTGTTATTTTTAAAAATAAATGTTACAATAATAAAAGTTAAAAGGGAGTAGCTTATAAACTACTAGTCAACATCACGGCGAAAAGCATGGCTAGTAACCATATTGGTAAGCAAGACTTTTAAAGAGATTTACAAAAAAGCAAATTTCTTTTTATAGTCTTGCTTTTTTTGTTACATAATAATAGTAAAGGAGAAAAACATGGAAGAAAAAAATTGGTATAACAAAACCGCTGAAGAAGTAATAGAGAAATTAGACTCAAATCAAAACAATGGTCTTTCTGCAAATGAAATAGAAGAAAGAAAACAGAAATATGGGCTTAACCAATTAGCAGAAGCAAAGAAAAAAAGTCTATTCATAAAATTTTTAGAACAATTTAAAGATTTTATGATAATAGTCTTAATCATTGCAGCAATTATTTCAGGCGTAGTGGGTCAGCTACAAGGTGAGGGAATAACAGACTCTATTATTATTTTAATTGTTGTAATAGTAAATGCAATAATTGGTGTTGCACAAGAAAATAAAGCGGAAAAATCACTCGATGCTCTAAAAAAATTAAGTAGTTATTCTGCAAAAGTAATAAGAGATGGAAAACTAATGGTAGTACCATCAAAAGAACTTGTGCCAGGAGATATAGTGGAACTTGAAACAGGTGATTATGTACCAGCAGATATCAGAATAGTAGAAGCATTTAACTTAAAATCACAAGAAGCATCTTTAACAGGAGAATCTGTTCCAGTAGAAAAAATGGCAGTAGCAATAGATGAGAAGAACATTGGAGTTGGAGATAGAACAAATATGTTATTTTCTTCTAGCTTAATTACTTATGGTAGAGGTAGAGGAATAGTCGTAGAAACTGGAATGAATACAGAAGTTGGAAAAATTGCAGGAATGTTAAACGAAACAGAATCAACAGATACACCTTTACAACAAAGATTAAACAAATTAGGAAAAACATTGGGAATAGCTTCACTTGCAATATGTGCAGTAATATTTGTAATAGGACTTTTATATGGAAAAGAACCATTAGACATGTTTATGACAGCTGTAAGCTTAGCAGTTGCAGTAATACCAGAGGGACTAGCGGCAGTTTCTACAATAGTTTTAGCAATAGGCGTTCAAAGAATGGTAAAAAAACATGCAATTGTTAAAAAGTTACCAGCAGTTGAAACACTAGGAAGTGCAACAGTTATATGTTCTGATAAGACAGGAACCTTAACTCAGAACAAAATGACAGTACAAAAAATGTTTTTTAACGATGAAATAAAAGAAGTTGAAAAAATAGATACAAACAAAGATAACGAAGAACTAAGACAATTGGTATATATATCAATGTTATGCAATGATACAAAAGTTGGAGAAAACAACAAACTAACAGGAGATCCAACAGAAACAGCTCTAATAGATATGGGATTCAGACTAGACTTTAAACCAGAGATATTTGAACTAATGCCAAGAGTTGAAGAAATACCTTTTGATTCAGATAGAAAGTTGATGACAACAGTTCACAAGGTATCTGATAAAAAGTATATGGTGTACACTAAAGGTGGAGTAGATGAATTATTAGCAAGATGCAATAGCTATGTTATAAATGGAAAAGTCCTTACAGATATAGATAAATATGCAGAAACAATAGACAAATACAATGATGTAATGGCAGAAGATGCACTAAGAGTACTAGCAATGGCTTATAAAGAAATAGATCACAAACCATCAAAAGAAGAAATGAAAGATATAGAAAAAGACTTAACATACATTGGAATGGTAGGAATGATAGATCCGCCAAGAGAAGAAGTTAAGACTGCTGTTGCAAAGTGTAAAACAGCAGGAATAAAAACTGTAATGATAACAGGTGACCACAAGACAACAGCAGTAGCAATTGCAAAACAACTAGGAATACTAGAAGGAGATGAAGAGGCTGTTACAGGTAGTGATCTAGAAAAAATGTCACAAGAAGAACTAGAAAAAAGAGTAAAGAATATTAGAGTATATGCAAGAGTATCGCCAGAGCATAAAGTTCGTATAGTAAAAGCTTGGCAGGCAAATGGAGAAGTAGTTGCGATGACCGGAGATGGTGTAAATGATGCACCAGCCTTAAAAACAGCTGACATTGGCTGTGCGATGGGAATGGTTGGAACGGATGTTGCAAAAGAAGCGGCAGATGTAATACTAACAGACGACAACTTTGCAACAGTAGTATCAGCAGTAGAAGAAGGAAGAAGAATATATGATAACATATTAAAAGCAATTCAATTCTTACTAGCAAGTAATGTTGGAGAAGTAGTAGTGTTATTCTTTGCAATATTAATAACACCACTATTAGCACAAAAATTCAACATACCAATAAACCTAATTGAACCATTATTACCAATACACATATTATGGATTAACTTAGTAACAGATTCATTACCAGCATTAGCACTAGCTTTTGATCCAGCTAACAAAAATGTAATGAAAAGAAAACCAATAAAATCAAACACAGGAATATTCACAAAAGGAATGTCTTGGAGAATTGTATATCAAGGAACAATGATAGGACTTCTAACATTAGCAGCATTTATCATTGGTTTATCAACAAAAAATCCTCCTGTAATAGAAGGACTAACACCAGAAGAAGTAAAAGTAGAAATAGCACAAACAATGACATTTATAGTATTAGCATTTGCAGAACTAGTACATGTATTTAATATAAGAAACAACAAAGAATCAATATTCAAAACAGGAATAGGTGGAAATAAACAATTATTCTGGGCAATAGGTGTATCAGCATTATTAATGATAGTAATACTTGCAATACCTGCACTAAGAGCAATATTTAGTATTCCAGTACTACCAATGGAAAACATAGTAGAGACAGTGTTACTAATACTTGCACCAATTGTAATTGTTGAAATATTTAAATTACTTAAAATAAATGAAACAAAAAATGAGGAATAATAGGAAATTACCTGAAAGCAAAACTTTCGGGTAATTTTTTAATTACAACAAAAGCAAAGAACATAGAAAAATGTAAAAAAATGTAGATTAAATAAATAATTTGTAGTATAATAAGAAAAAATAATTAAAGAGGCAAAAGGAACAATGCACGACTTAATAATTATAAGACGATTAAATAAAAGAAAAGTATTAATAGTATTATTAATGATAATACTATTAATAGTTTTGCTAACAATAGGAGGAATAAAGCTAGCAAAACAATATCAAAAAAATCAATATGAAAAACAACTAAGAGCACAAGAAGAACTAGAAAGACAAATTGAATTAGAGCAGCAACAGAAAGAAGAAGGAGAAAAACAAAAAGCAACACAAAAAAGAATAGAACAAACTAATAGAGAATTTACTGAAGAAGAAAAAGACAGAATATTACACATATATAGGTCAACAGGAGAAAAAAGAGTATTCTTAACATTTGATGATGGACCTTCTCAAAGTGTAACACCACTAATTTTAGATGTATTAAAACAAGAAAATGTAAAAGCAACATTTTTTGTACTAGGAAACAACACAAAATATAACCCAGACCTAGTAAAAAGAGAATTTGAAGAGGGACACTATATAGCAAATCACGGATATACACACAAATATTCAACAGTTTACGCTTCACCAGAAGCAACACTTGATGAATATAACTTTACTCAACAAGCAATAAGAGATGCACTAGGAAATCAAAATTACAAATCAAAAGTATTCAGATTTCCAGGAGGATCAAATGGTGGACATTATCATACAGCAAAACAAAATAGTAAAGCATTTCTTCGTGAAAATGGAATTGTACACTTAGACTGGAACTGTTTAAGCAAAGATGCAGAAGGAGCAAATACAAAAGAAGCCTTGATGCAAAATATAATAGACACAATGGGAGAAAAAGAAAGTGTAGTAATTCTAATGCACGATGCTAGTGATAAAATATTAACTTATGAAATGTTACCAGAATTAATATCATACTTAAGAGAAAAGGGATACAAATTCCAAACAATTTATGATTTATTAGATTAAAAGGAGGAAAGAATATGGAATATAGATACACACCAGAAGGAGTTTGCTCAATGCAAATGATATTTGAAATAGAAGGAAATATAGTAAAAAGACTAAAAATAGTAGGAGGATGCCCAGGAAATACAGTGGGAGTTTCTAAATTAGCAGAAAATAGAACAATAGACGAGCTAATTAGTATATTAAAAGGAATACCTTGTGGAAACAAAGGAACATCTTGTCCTGATCAAGTAGCGAAAGCATTAGAGAAATATAAACAAGAATATGGATTATAGAATTTAAAATAATTTATAAAAATTTTAGAATAACTATTGCAAAAATAAAAAAAGTGTGCTAATATTAATAAGTGTTAGCACACAAACAAAATATGCGGATGTGGCGGAATTGGTAGACGCGCTGGTCTTAGGAACCAGTGTCAACGACGTGGGGGTTCGAGTCCCTTCATCCGCACCAGAGTAAGAAAAGAGAGATTCTAAAATCTCTCTTTTTTCTATAATTTAATGCAATTTTAATGCAACCCGATTTTATTTTCTTCAAAATAATTAAGTACTTTATCATCTTCTTGTCCTTCAAACTTATCGAACACACTAGCATATGTATCTAAAGTTGTCTGAATATTTTTGTGTCCTAACCTTTTTTGTAGAACTTTTATATTCATACCTGCTTCAATGCACCTTGTTGCATATGTATGTCTTAACATATGTGGATGAATATTACTTTTAATGCAATTAGTTGCATTAAATTTAGTTAAGAAGCTATGTACCATTCTGGGAGTAATGTTTTGAAAAATAAATTCAGAATTATTTGACTTTGGTATTGCTACAATAATTTCGTTTAGTATGTTATTGAGTGGTATTTGTCTAATAGAATTTTCAGTTTTTGTTTCGTTACCTATGATAACTTGACCGTTTTCGTCTTTAGTTAAACTTTGTTTGACATCAATATAATTATCAGTTATATTAGACCATTTTAATGCTAAAACCTCTCCAACTCGCATACCACTAAATAACATTAACAATATAATAGATTTATATAAGGACGTTTCGTTCGACAATGCCGAAATAAGCTTTTTTTCCTCATCAATGGATAAAGCTTCAACCCTTGATTGCTTTTGACTAGATTTGGGTTTTCGAGCCTCCTCGTATGTTATAGGATTTTTTAAAATATAATTTCTCTCAATGGCTCGTTTAAATGTTTGACCTAAAAGTTGATAAATCTTTTTTAGAGTAGAATCAGAATAATTTATATTATCATTTAAGAAGATTTTTATATCTTTAGCTGTTATTTTCTGAATAGGTGTCTTTCCAAAATCACTATGTTCTATAATTTGTAGAGTGTATTTTGCTCTATTGTAAGTGCTTGAACTAATCTGATTAGAATCTTTTTTATCTTCTACAATTTCTTTGGCTAAATCATAAAGAATAATATCGCTTTTTTCAATGAAAGTATCATTTTGAACATCAGCTAATGCTTTTGTCATCTTTTCTTTTACTTCTTTTCTAGTATTGCCATAAACTGATTTACGATTTAATTTGCCGTTATCTTTTCTTCCAGCAGAGAACTGACCAACCCATTTATTTAATTTTTCAGAGAAGTAAATAGTGCCTTCTCCATTGCCACGTTTAGCCATAACAAAACCTCCTAAACAAATTTTTGGTACTTGTCTAAGAGGTTCTATTGATATATAATAACAATAACCTACTTAAACAAGTAGTAACGGGGAGATAATATACAAACTTTGGTCGGGGAGTATATTATCTATTTTAATTTTATAAATATAATAAAAAAGTGGAGAGTTGCAATGAACTCTCCTAAATCTTCTTATGACCGTCATATTATTTACATAATATGAGGTTAAATCTTAATTAGATTATACAATATAATATGCTCATTGTCAAATATAATATACAAAAATTTTGAAAATTTGAAAATTTTTATAATTATTTCATATATAATTCTTTTATTTTATTATCAATTAAGTCAAGACTTGCATCAGACAACTTGATTTTAGACAATAAAGGATTTTTTAAAATTCGTTGTTTGCTAATTGTTGTTATTTGATGTGCTAAAGCAAAACTTCCATGTTTCATTTTATCTAATTCCGTTTGTGTTTTATCTAAAATTTCAAGTTTTTGAGCTATTTTCTTTAAATCTTCATTATTAGTAGTATTACTTAGCTCTGATATCTGTTTTCTAACAATGGAAAATTCAAGATTAAGCCTTTCTGCTAAAGAAATGTATAATTCATCTCCTAAATCTATACAAGTATTTGTATTATACTCTTTATTTTCTTTTGCAGAAGATAGAGGAATTACATTTAAAGTACCAGAATATAAATTATCATTTTTATTTATAACTACACAATAATGTAAGCCGCCAAGTTCATTTCCAACATTAAAGCCCAAATTTGCTTTAACAACATTTCCACGCTTAAAAATTTTTAGAGAACTTGGATTAAAAAATCTTTCATTATCATGATAATTAGAGAAATCTTTAATCCAATAAGCTAATAGATTACTTTTTTTATATTCTTTTAATTCAATATGTTTGTTGAAAGAGACATCTAACCTCTTTAGAGAACTATCCTTTCGTGCAATAGCTTCGCTTTTTTCTTCTCCAATAATTGTTTGATTTTCTATAATATTTTCTACTTCTTCATTTTCACTCATTTATTTCATCTCCATTTTACCGATGTACTTTCCAATTATCTTAATTGGTGTATCTTTCGTATATATTTGTGTTTGAAATGTAGGGTCATTGCTCATTGGTTCTAATACAACCACATCATTATTTTTAGTAAATTTCTTTAATGTAGCATCATATCCGTTTACAAGAACAACGGCTATATCTCCGTTTTCTACCCAATCAGCTTTGCGAATTAAAGCATACGCACCGTTCTTGATAATTTTATTCATACTTTCGCCGTTAACACGAAGAAAATAACATTCTTCTGGATCTACTATATTCATAAGGTTAGGGTCAAGAGGTAATCTTCCCTCGATACATTCTTCTGCCCAATTAGGTTCTCCAGCAGGTATTTGTCCGTAAACAGGGCACATATATATTTTATCAGATATATTAGACGTTTTTTCTGGATTTTTTATATCTGATTTACCTAATAAATAATCTATCGAGCAATTAAAGAAATTAGCAAGTATTGCTAATGTTTCGGTATTCATATCTCTTTCGCCAGTTTCATAAAAACCAACTGTTCTTTCACTTTTATTTATAATTTTAGCTATATCAGACTGTAATAATTCTTTTTCAATTCTTAATTCTCTTAATCTATTCACAAATATCATCCTTTCAAATAATCTATGCAATATTATATAACAAATAGTTCGATATGTAAACAAAAAAAGAACAATTTGTACAACTTTATTTTCTACAGCGCCAACGGATTCAAAGAAATACAAAAAAATTTTCAAAAAAAGTATTGACAAAGAACATATTGTACTATATAATACCAATAACAAACGAACAATATGTACGAAAACGAGGTGAAAAAATGAAAGAATTAACATTTAAAGAATTAAGACTAAAAAAGAAATTAACTCAAGAACAAGTTGCAGAAAAGTCTGGTTTTTCTAAGGACTATATTTCTATGATAGAAAGAGGAGAAAGAAATCCGAGTGATAAAGCAAAAAGCATATTTGCAGAAATATTTGAAGTGCCAATAGTACAAATTTTTTTAGCAACTCAACGAACAATAAGTACGATGAAAAAGTAAAACAACAAACAAACAAAACAAAAATAAAAAGCAATAGGAGGAGAGTATGGAAGAAAAAATAGTAGAACTAAGTGAAATGGCAAAACCTGTAATTAATTTTATAAAAAATAATTACAACCCTCACACTACAGTAATAATAAATGAAGATAGTATAAAGGTTGTAACAGACGAAATAAACATTCCGTTAATTAACTAATTTTAATTCCAGGATAAAAAGGTTTTATAAAGCTATGAAAGTATCTACCGCAAGAACCAGCAGAGATTAAACTATAATATCTCTCTTGAGGAACTCCATGATATTGATAAATTCCACCACGATTAAATTCAATTTCAAGAGTATTGTTTTCATAACCGACAGAACGAATGTCTGAAGAATTTACGAAGTTTCGATTCATATAATAACACCTCACTTTCGACAAATTAAAATATTTTTCTCATAAGTTTGAGGTGATTATATCAAAAATTAAATAAGAAATAAAGAGAGGAGATGAGAATATGCAAGAGAAAAAATCAACAAAAACATATGACGAATTGCCTGAAACAATAACACCATATGATTATGCAGATTGGCGAGGATGTGGAGAAAGTAAAGCGAGAGAGAAGTTTAATAGTAAAGATTTCCCACGAATTAAAGGAATGGGAGTAAAACAAATAGCTGACAAAAGAGCTGTTTTGCTGTACGAACTAGGATTAAAAGAAGAAGAAAAGCAAGAAGTTTTAAAAGAAATCGCAAGAAAAATTATATAGAAAGGAAACAAAAAGATGAAAAGATCAATAAAATTTATATTAAATTCAATAATTGGACTAGCTGTATTAGTAATATTAGCTTGTACAATATCAGGAATTGTTAATTACATAGCAAGTCATTCAACAATGGAAATGGTATATGCTGTGATAATTATAGCATTAATTGCTCTAAAAAGAGCAGAAAGGAGATAGAGGTATGATAGAAAGAAAAAAACATTTAAGAGAAGTTATTAAAACAAAATCAAAACAAATTGAAAATAGAGACAAACTCGTAGATGGACAAAGAGCAGAAATACATCAATGGCAAAAAGAGAACGAAGTATTACACCAAGAAAACCAAGAGCTAAGATTTGACAATGAAGAACTTAGAGAATTGTTTAACAAAATAAAGAACTTAGTTGAAATCAATAATTATAACAACGAAAAAATAATTTTAGCAAAAATTAAAGAGCTAGTTTGCGACTACCAATCAAAAAACTAACTCAAAAAGTCACAAATATATGAACTCTTGTACTAATTATAGCACAAGATAGAAAGGAAAGTCAATGAGTGAATTAATTTTATATGAAATAACGGGAGCGTTCCCAAAATTAATGGCTCAAGAAGAAATGAGCGAAGAAGATAAAAACAGAGTTGAAGAAGAACTTACAACTTTATTACAAAAAAAGAGCAATGCAGTAATTGCATATTCTAAAAATATAGAATTAACAATTAAAGCTATGAAGGAAGAAGAGTCAAGAATATCAACAAATAGAAAAGCTTTAGAAAATAGATTAGAACAATTTAAAAAATATGTAAAAGAATGTATGGAAGGTAATGGAATAAATAAAATTGAAACCGATTTAGGAACATTAAGTATAGCAAAAAGTCCTATAAGTGTAGAAATTGTGAACGAAGAGAATGTTCCAGATGAATACAAAGAGGTTATCTTTACAACAAAAGTTGACAAAAAGAAAATAGCAGATGCGTTTAAGTCGACAGGCGAACTTATTGAAGGTGTTGAGATACATACAGATAACACAAATTTAAGGATAAAGTAAGGGGTAAAGAATGGATATATATCAAAGTATAACAAAAATTATGGAAGAAGTTCCAAGTATAGGAAAAACTCAAAAAAATAAAACACAAGGATTTATGTATAGAGGAATTGATGATGTTATGAATGCATTACAACCGCTATTGGCTAAAAACAAAGTCTTTATCGTTCCAGAAATATTGGAACAAACAAGAGAAGAGAGAACAACATCAAAAGGTGGAAACTTAATATATTCAATATGCAAGATAAAATACAAATTCTATGCAGAAGATGGAAGCTTTGTTGAAGCAGTAACAATCGGAGAAGGAATGGATAGTGGAGATAAAGCAACAAATAAAGCAATGGCAATCGCTATGAAATACGCACTGTTTCAGGTATTTTGCATCCCAACAGATGAAATGAAAGACCCTGATAGTGAAACGCCTGAACAATCAGTAAAGAAAAATAATAATGTCAAAACTGTACTAAAACCAAATGAAGTAGATGGAGAAAAGCCAATTTCAGAAACTTATATAAAGGCTTTTACAATGTGGATACAGAACCATAAAATTTCAAGCGATATTTTAAATGAAACACTAAAAAAATACAACTGTACAAAAATAGAAGAAATTAAAACAAAAGATTACAAAACAATAGTAAATATATTAAATAATACTTTAAAGGAGGAACAAACAAGTGAATAAGGTAATTTTATTAGGCAGACTTACGAGAGATCCAGAAACAAGATATACACAGACAACAAATACTCAAGTAACAAGTTTTACGCTTGCAGTAAATAGAAGATTTGTAAAACAAGGGGAAGAAAGACAAGCAGATTTTATAAGTTGCGTTTCGTGGAATAAAACAGCAGAATTTGTAAGCAAATACTTTAAAAAAGGGCAACAAGTTGGGGTAATAGGAAGAATACAAACAAGAAACTACGATGATGAACAAGGAATAAAGCATTATGTAACAGAAGTAATTGCAGAAGAGGTTTATTTTGCTGGAGACAAAAAAGATGCAACACAAAACGACATACAAACTACAGACGATTTTGAGATAACTAATTCAGACGATTTACCTTTTTAATTTGGAGGCAGATTATGATAGGAACAGCAGAAATATTAGTTAAATGGTTATTTAATCAAAACAGAGAAAAGTTATTTGAAGTTAAAGAACACAAAGAAAAAAGAACTCTAACACAAAATGCTTATATGTGGAGCTTAATTAATGAAATAGCAAATAAAATGCGATTATCAAAAGAAGATACATATTTAAGAATGATAAAAGACTATTCACAATCAATGCTAGTAACAATAAGAGCTGATATAGATGTGTCAAAGTTTTTTAAGTATTACGAATTTGAACGAGAATCCAAAATAAGCGGAGTAAACTTCAAAATATATAAAGTATATGAAGGCAGTTCTCAAATGGACCAAAACGAGTTTAGAGTGCTTTTAGATGGTGTAATACAAGAAGCACAACAGTTAGGAATATGCACACTAACACCTGCAGAAATCGAAAGGTTAAGGTGGATAGATGAAAGAGTTTCGCATAATGCCAACTAATCTGTTGTATTCAACAGAAAGGTATGAGCGGATTAGAAAGACATGAAGTTTTTGAAGGAAGAACAGGTAATCGAGATAAATCTATTGAAGATGGATTAGTAATATTCATTACACCTGGTATGCATAGAACAAGTAATGATTCGATACATTTGAACCCTAAAAAATGGGAGTGGTTAAAAGCAATAGCTCAAAAGACTTGGCAAGAGCATTACAACAAAACAAAAGAAGATTTTATAAGAAGATATGGAAGAAATTATTTATAAAGAAAGGAGAAACAATGAAAGATCCAGCATTCTTATTTTATAGTAACGATTTCCTTTCGGGAACTATGCTGATGAGTAATGAAGAAGTAGGTATATATATAAAATTACTATGTTTACAGCATCAGCAAGGGCATTTAAAAGAAGAAGATATGCTAAGTATTGGAGCAACTAAAAAAGTATTTAGTAAGTTCATAAAAGATGAAGAAGGTAACTACTACAATGAAAGATTAGAGTACGAAGCTAATAAAAGAAAAGCATATTCTGAGAGTAGAAAAAATAACCGAAAGAAGAAAGAAACATATGAAAAAGATATGTTGAACATATGTAATTCATATGAAGAACATATGGAAAATGAAAATATAAATAAAAATAAAAATATAAATATAAATAAAAATAAAAATAGAGTTAATAGGGTTATAGGGGAAGAAGAGAAAGAAACAGAGATACTCGACAAATGGGAAATGCAGTTTAACGAGTTTTATGGACTATACCCTAGAAAAGTAAAAAAGCAAGATGTAAAGAAGTGGTTTCAAAAAAATAAACCATCGAATGAATTGTTTAGTTCTATGATGCATAGTTTGGAACAATTTAGGGCCAGTAAGGACTGGCAAAAAGATGGAGGACAATTTATCCCATATCCTTCTACTTGGTTAAATCAAAAGAGATGGGAAGATGAAGATATAGAAAAGAGAAAACCAATGTCAGCATTACAGAGAGCTTTTGAAGAAGGGAGATAAGATGACTAGACAAGAAATAGTAACGATATTGACATTGCTTGCGGGAAACTATGAAAGTTTTTCTAAAAGAACAGAAACAGATGAACAAGTAAAAGTAATGTTAGATACTTGGCAAGAATGTTTAGGCGATCTAGATTATAAGCTAGTTCTACAAGCGGTGAAGAAAACAATGATAGAGAGTCCATATCCTCCAACAATACACGACATAAGAAAAAATGCAATAGAGATGATAAATCCAAGTAATCAAAATTCTGCAATAGAAGCCTGGAATGAAGCATATTCAATGATTTGTAGTGGTGGATATATGACAGAAGAAGAGTTTGATAGGGCAAGTCCAGAAGTAAAGAAATTCTTTGGCAATGTAAGACAAGTAAAAGAGCTAGCTAGAACAGATATTGCGACAGTAAATACTGTGACAAAAGGGCAATTTTTAAAGCAATACGAAATAATAACGGAAAGACAAAAAGAACAAAGATTGTTGCCAGAAAATATGAAAGAGCAATTATTGAAATTACAAAGTAATTTTATAAAACAAATAGGAGATTAAAAGATATGTAAAGGAGTGAAAACAAATGAATACAATAACACAAACTACAAGACAAATGAGTTTTGATGATATACAAGATAAGGCAAAAATAAGATACATACAGATATTGAATAGATTGGACAAGCCTAAAACGGCAAAAGAGTTAGCTGTGGAGCTATTTGATTTAGGGTTTATTCCTAGCACGGAAAGGAACTACACCGCACCACGCTTGTCAGAGTTAGAAGATATGGGAATGGTTAAAGCGATAGATAAAAAGAAATGTGAGTATACAGGTAAAACGGTAGCAGTTTATGAGAGAACAGAAAAAGGATTCATAGCGTTAAATATGAACCACATTTCGAGAATTGATTAGAGAATTTAGGAGGTAGTTATGATAATAGTAAGTCAAGATAAAACTAATATATTGAATTTTAGTAATATACAGAATGTAAGAATTGAGCCCTACGGGACGCACATAAAAGGTAAAAAGATATATAAGATATTTGCAGGAAATTCTGAGGGCTATGCGACAGAATTGGGGACTTATGATACAGAAGAAAGAGCAAAAGAAGTATTGCAAGAAATTGCACAAAAATATTCAAGCTATTTGAAATTAGAAGGTGGACCAGCAATTTTACAAGGTCAAATGGATATACAACCTAATATATTTAATATTCCAAAAGTTTATGAAATGCCAGAGGAATAGCCTATGAAACAGATAGAAAAGAATACACTCTGCTATTACTGTCTAGGGTGCAATAAATTAGAGTTAGTAGATTTTAATGGAGTGATGAGGTGTAAAAATTTTACGGCAGGTATAGAAGATTGGCAAGAGAAATTAGGAGAGGAGCTAAAGAAAAAATGTCCATAGAAGATTTAATGAATTATATGCTTAATTTATTCAATAATACAGCCAAAGAATTAAGCGCAGAGTATGAAAAACTAAGTCAAAAAGATATGGAATTATCAGATTTAGATCATTATATAGAAATTCATAAATTAAAAGCTCCTCAACTAGCTAAAGTAGGAAAACTAAGAAAGACACTAAGAGAAGAGCGCAGACAAATTAAAAATAATATAGAAACTATAGAAGTAATAAAAAAGTTCACAGATAAGTACAATAACAAACTAATAACAGGCGATATAATACAAAATCTAAAGGAACAAGGAAACTTAAGGCAAAAACAGGAAATCCAACATACAAATACAGAACAGATATTATAGCTAGATTGGAGGCAAAAGATGAAATATAAATTCATTATAAATAAAAGACTTATGGGACTAAACGAATACACTAAATATAACAGAACAAACAAATACGCAGGAGCTGAAGCAAAAAAGAAAGAACAACAGTATATAATTAATTGCATAATGCAACAGTTAGGAAGAATAAAAATAAACAAGCCTGTAATAGGACATTTTACTTGGATAGAAGAAAACAAACGCCGAGATTTAGACAATATTTGTTTTGCAAAGAAGTTTATATTGGATGCGTTAGTACAAGCTCAGATACTAAAAGATGACAACAGAAAAATAGTAACCAATTTTACAGATAGTTTTGAATATGAAGATACGAGCAAAGTAATAGTAGAACTAGAAGAGGTGCAATATGCGAATACCAAAAATAATTAGCAGAGAACGGACACGAATACATATTTGTACAGCAATGTAACGATAACATTTATTTGTATAAAGAAATGTTGCATCGGATACAAAGAATGCTTCAGTAGAGATGAGTTAAAATCAGTTGAAAAGAGAAATAAAAGGGGGCGACCACCAAAGTATGAGCAAAAATAAAAGCGTTAGACAAGAGCTAGAACGATTGTACGGCAAAGAATGTTTTATAGACAAATTACATTTAAGAGAAGAAACACAAAAAAGGTACACAGGAAAAGGTCAATTTAAGCGAATGAAACAGCTTACATATCATCATATTAAGATGAGAAAAGATGGAGGAAAGGCTACAATTGAGAACGGGGCATTGTTATCAACAGAAAATCACGCGTGGTTCCATAAACAAACACCAGAAAAACAAACAGCAATGAACAAAGCATTTCAACAATACAAGATGGCAATGGCAATAGTGACAACTGCAGGAGTACAGCAAACAAAAGAAATTGAGTTTGATATGAGTGACTGTATAACAATATCACTAGAAAGAAATCGAGAAACAACAAAACAACGCAGGGCTAGGGAAAAACGAGAACTACGAAAAGAAATGGAGGAAATAGAACTATGAAAAAGAAAGACATTATAGATGTAATAGTAATAGCACTATTTATACTGATATTAGCAGTATATGATGTGTATATAAGTGCAGACAACGAATTGAAAAGCAATAAAATAAATGAATTAACGAATAAAGTAGAGCAACAGACAGAGCTTATAGATGCTCTAAAACAATAAGGGAGGAGAATATGAATTTTGAAGACATAAAAAATATGAACAAAAAAGAGTTTGAGCAATTTATGTTCAATATACAAAGTAGCAATAAGAAATTTTGTGTAAGATGCGGAAATTTTACGTTGGATAAAATAACTGTTTCAGTTGCAAAAAATGGAAGCTCTCCACGAAAATTATGTAATATGTGCAAAGAATGTTATACAGATATGCTAGACTATTTAGGAATAAGTGATATTGAGGAGTAGGAGGAGAAGATGAATAGAGAGATAAAGTTTAGAGCTAGAAATAATAAGTATTGGATTTATTGTGACGCTATTATAAATGGCTGGGCTATTTTAAATGAAAATGGCGGTATGGCGAAAATAAATCCAGAAACAGTAGGACAATACACAGGACTACACGATAAAAACGGGAAAGAAATATATGAGGGAGATATAGTTGTAGATAAAGAAGATGAAGTAATGGGAGAAATAACTTGGAATGAAGAAGAAGCTAGTTTTTACTTTTCTATTTTGTATGAAAATGGAACTTATGAAGAAGAAAAATTAAATGATTGGGCAAGTGTATTAGAAGTAATTGGCAATATATACGATAATCCAGAACTGTTAGGAGGAGAATAGATATGTTAAAAATAAGAGAAATAGAACGGATTTGAAAATTATACAATAGACACAGATGGAAAAGTATATACAAAAAATAGACAAAAATATTTAAAACAATATAAAGATGGTAAAGGATATTTATATGTTCTTTTGTATAACAAAGAAAAAAAGAAAACAATAAAAGTACATAAATTAGTAGCAAATGCTTTTTTAGGAAAGAGCAACTTACAAGTAGACCATATAGATGGAAATAAGTTAAATAATAAATTAAATAATTTAGAGTATGTAACACCAAAAGAAAATATAAGGAGAGCATGGGAAAAAGGTTTTGCAAAAAATACAGAAAATCAAAGAAAAATTGCAAGAAGAACTATGTTGAAAAAATGGGCAAATTATAGACAAATGAAGAATAAAAGCTTAGAGAGGAGTAATACATAATGAAAGAAAAAACAGCAGATGAAGTTATATTAACACCGATGTATGAAGGCGAAGTATATAAATATCATGAATGCTCAAATTGTAAAAAAGAAATATACTTTGAAGAAGATATATTTCAACCATTTCATTTCGAAGAAAATATAAAATATTGCCCATTTTGTGGAAAAGAAGTAATAAGATATGCAAAACCAAAATTTATAGAAGAAATAAATTGGAATTGGTTAGATGAATACGAATCTGTTGTAGAAAAAATGTATAGAGAATTAGAATATATAATTTATTGTAAGCTAGATAAAGAACAAATAGACAAATTAGAAGAAAAGTCTGCAAGAGGAATGGAATACTTTGGACAGAATAGATGGTCCTTTCCATATAGCAAAGGAACTATATGCGACATAATTCATCAAATAACAAGAACTAAAGTACATTATACGGAAAAACGAAAACTTGAAAAAGAGTTTGGAGGTGTTTTAAGTGAAAGAAAAGACGAAAGATGAAAAAATATATTTTAAATGTCCAAAATGCAAAAAAATAATCGAAAGGTCGAAGGATAACCCTTTTATAAAATGGAAATTTTTACATTTATTTTGTGAGAGTTATTGCGAAAAACATGGAGAAGAAGTATTGATGAGGAGGTGTTTTAAGTGAAAGAAAATAGTATAGAGAAAAAATTAGAAAATATACAAAATGTAAACCTTATAACTTTATTAAGGCAATTTAAAAAAGAAGGGGTACAAAATTTTATAGTATTAAGAAGAAGTAATTTTGATGAAATTTTATCAGATTATAAAAGAGTATTAAAAGAGAATGAAATATATAAGAAAAATTCTGAAATTATGTCAAAAGAAAATTTAAGTACAGCAGAACAATTAAAAGTAGAAATAAAAGAAAATTTTAGGTTGAAAAATCAATTAGAAAATAATCGAAAAGAATATCAAGAAACATATAAAGATGTTAGAGAAGAACTGAAAGAGCTGAAAAAAGAGAATGAAGAATTAAGAAATGGCACAAGAAGAAATGAAGATGAATTAGAAGTTAGTATTGATGGTGACTGGGACGCTTTGAAAAAGGCATTAGATGAAGCAGAGAAAACTAATGAATATATAATATATGATAATGGAAAATGGATAAAAGAAAAGTATTGTGTTCCAATTCAAAAAGTAAAAGATAAGATAGAAGATTTGTATAAAGAAGATAGAAAATGGACAGAAGAATTATCAGAACCAGATAGCAACTTTAAAAATATAGACAGAAATTTAAAAAGAATAAAAAATCAAATAGAAAGCTTACAAGAACTAATAGAAGAGAAAGGAAAAGAATAATGAGTATAAATTATATTAAATGCTCAACAGATTTAAGATACACATACGATAATTTAGATGAAGCAATAAAAAACTTCAGTAGTAATACAACAAAAGAAAATAAAGAAGAAGTATTAAGCAAAATATCAGATATGCAAAAATCATTATCAACGCTTAAGTGCGTTATAAAAAATATATATTTGGGAGGGAACGAATGAACAGAGAAGATTTGAAGAGTTACAGACATAATCAAGAATGGATTAAAGGAAGAATAGAGTATATAGAACAGTATAAAACAAGCATAAATAGACTAAACAGTGTGTTGTCAGATATGCCGAAAGGAAGTAGAGAAGTTCAAGATAGTGAAGCGGAAAAATTAGCAGTATTAATGGACAGCATAAATGATTTGCTCGATAAAGTAAACGAAGTAAATAAAAGACAAACACAGATTTTAGAACAATTAGACAAGGTAAAACAACCTTACAGGAATATATTAGATAAATATTACATACAAGGGAAAAGCTTAGTAGTTATTGCAGTAGAAATGGATTACAATTATGAACATATAAAGAAACTACATGGAATAGCCCTAAATATGTTTGATGATATAGGAGGAAATTAAACAATGTATTATATTTATAGACATATATTACCAGATGGAAAATCTTACATTGGAAAAACAGAAAATCCAAAAGCAAGATATCAAAACGGGAAAGGATATAAAAAATGTCCTAAATTTAATAATGCTATTCAAAAATATGGTTGGCAAAATATAAAACATGAAATATTATGCACAACAGAAGATGAATGCGAAGCTAGAGGTCTAGAAAAAGATATGATAAAAAAATATAATTCAATAAAAGACGGTTATAACAGTAATAACAAGAGAACTGTGTATGAAAGTAAAAGAAAGGGACCTCTACCTAAATATGGACAATATGATTTAGAGGGGAATTTAATAAAAGTATATATTGGAAATAAAAAATTATGGAAAGATGGATTTGTTCCTGATTATGTAAGGAGTTGTTGTAAAGGTAGAATAAAAACAACGTATGGATATATTTGGAAATTTGAAAATTAACTTTTGATTTTCACGGAAAACTACTGAATGCTACCACAAAAAGTGCTATAATAGTATCGTGGATACATAAGTAAGACTATATAAACAGAAAAGAGCTAACAAAAAGTTAGCTCTTTCGACGTATTTCGACAACATTTACAAAATAAATCATATATAATATCTCTGAGAAAGGGGGTGTTATGTATGAGAAAGTGCGATGTTTGTGGAAAAAATAAAGCTGTATATGAAGTATATGGAACAAATAAAAAAATATGTAATGATTGCAAGGGAAATTTTTTTGTCTGTCCTGGATGCGGAACCATATACGAGCAAAACGACTATGAAAATGGTGACAATAATGGATTTTGCAGAAGAAAATGTGCTAATAAAGGATAAAAACAAAGAGCTTATCAAAAGATAGGCTCTATTATTTATGCTATTAACTAATACTAGATAAAGTTAATATATATGTTGCTACTAGGCAATTCTCCTTTAAGAATATATAAAAGGCAATTCTAGTTAAGCCTTTAGATGTACAGTAAACAGTGATATAACATAGAATGCAGATTGACAATATAAGTCGATTAATTTTAGATTGCAATATTCTATAACTATATCATTGTTTAGTGTGTATTAAATAACGAAAGAGGTGTTGTTATGACTAACGAAGAAAGATATGAAAAGTATATAGACGAGAATTGCAAATATTGCAAGAATAGATGTAATAATGAAGATCTATGTGAAATACGAATATTTGTATGTAATGATATCATAACAACAAAATGTGTGTATTATGAAAGAGAAAATTAATTACGAAAACTGTATGAAATATAAGTGTGAACAATGCAAATACAATGTACAATGTGAAAAGGAAGAGAAAAGATATGAAATTCAAAATAAATGGGAACATAGATAAGTGTTATTGAGAGACAAAGATAAAGACAAACAAAGTAGGTGAGCGAGGTGGCAAAGTATGATTGGAAGCAGTTAGAAAAAGATTATATATTAGGTGATTATAAATCGGTAAGTAGCTTCTTAAAAGATAAAGGAATAAAACAAAATGGAAGTACCAAAAAGAGTACAAAAGGATGGAAAGAAAAAAAGGTACTAAAAGAGGACAAAAAAAGTACTAAAGTAATAGAAAAAGTACTTGAAAAGGAATCAGAAAAAGAAGCTAATAAAATAATAAAAGTAAAAGATGTAGCAAATGACTTATTAAGTAAAATAGTACAAGCTAATAATGAACTTAATATGCATATAGCAAGAAACAAGAAAAAGACAAAAACAGTAGAATATGACTATAAATGCAATAAGCCAAGCAAAGAAGTAATAAACGAAGAGGAAGAAATAAAATCATATATAGACATTATAGATAGAAAAGGACTAAAAGAACTCACATCTGCACTAAAAGATTTGAATGATATATTAGACCCTAAAGAGGATGATGAAGAAGAAGACAATTCATTTATAGAGGCATTAAATAATAAGACGGAGGACATTTGGAGTGAAGAAGAGAAACAAAGCTAATTTCAAATGGAAGCCGATGTCTAATAAACAACAAAAAGTATTTACTTGGTGGAATGACAATTCTCCAATGAAAGATAAAGACGGAATAATAGCAGATGGAGCAGTAAGAAGCGGTAAGACTGTTAGCATGGCACCAAGTTTTGTAATGTGGGCTATGGAAAAATATGACGAATGTGACTTTGCCATATGTGGAAAAACAATCGGTTCATTGAATAGAAATGTAATAAACACATTAAAGAAACAACTACATTCTTTAAAATATAAATATGAACATAAAAGAAGTGAAAATCTAATAATAGTTAGTAAAAATGGTAAGACTAACTATTTTTATTTATTTGGAGGAAAAGATGAAGCAAGCCAAGATTTAATTCAAGGTATGACATTAGCTGGAATATTCTTTGACGAAGTAGCTTTAATGCCACAATCATTTGTAGAGCAAGGTATAGCAAGATTAAGCGTAGAAGGTGCAAAGTTCTGGTTTAATTGTAATCCTAAGAATCCAAACCATTGGTTTAAATTGGAGTACATAGATAAGATTAAAGAGAAGAATATCCTATATTTACATTTTACTATGGATGACAATTTAACATTGTCTGAAGCTGTCAAAAAAAGATATAAGAGAATGTTTGTAGGAGTATTCTACAAGAGGAATATTCTTGGATTGTGGGTAACAGCAGAAGGCTCTATTTATACTGTTTATAGTGATAACAAAGAAGCTTATTATACAGAAAGTCCTGATTTTGACACCATTCAAATTGGAATAGATTTTGGTGGAAATGGCTCAGCACATACATTTGTTGCAAGCGGAATAAAGAATAATTATTCAAAGCTTACAGCATTAATGTCTGAAAGAATAGAAGCAACAGGTATGACACCTCAACAGTTATATAAAGCTATAGATCTGTTTATTGAGAGAGTTCAAAACAAATATGGACAAGTTAGTACAATATATCCAGATAGCGCAGAACAAACACTAATAAATGGAATAAAAACAATGGTGTCAATTAAATATCCACACATAACTATTAGGAACAGTATAAAGAACGAAATAATTGATAGAATTAGATGCACGACAAGTTTAATGGCAAGTTTCAGGTTCTTTATGACACACGATTGCAAAACGTTAGAATTAGCTTTTGAAAATGCAGTATATAGTGATAAGCCAAAAGAGCAAGGAAAAGATGAGAGACTAGACGATGGCACATCTGATATAGACACACTAGATGCATTTGAATACAGCTGGGAAAAATATTTAAGACAGTATAGCAGAGTTGCATAGGAGGGCACAATGTTTGAAAGAATAGTAAATTTTATTAAAGGAGCAATAAATAAGATGTTTAATACAACAGACATAGCAAAAGATTTTAATATAGATATATCGACAAGCGATGAAGTATTGTCTGCTATCGAAAGATGGTCAAACATATACAACGGTAGAGCACCTTGGCTAAATGAAGAGGTTAAGTCACTTCATGTTGCGAAGACAATATGTGAGAAAGTTGCAAAGGCTGTAACAATAGAACTTAAAACAAAAGTTGATGACAAAGAAATAGATAAGATATATCAAAGATTTATTAAAAATATAAGAACTAATACAGAATATGCGTTAGGTAAAGGCGGAATGTTTTTTAAACCGTTTTATAGCAACGGAAAAATTAAGGTTAGTTGTATTCAAGCAGATAAATTTATACCTACAAAATTTGATAGCACTGGCGAATTGCTAGGAGCTATTTTTATTGACCAAATTACAAGAGGAAAAGATGTTTACACTAGGCTTGAATATCAAGAATTGGAAGATACTGCACTTAAAATTAAAAACAAAGCATATAAAACTACAGTACATAATTCTAACATATTAGGTACTCAAATTATGCTTTCGCAAGTACCAGAATGGGCAAATATTCAAGAAGAGATACAGATAAACGATGTCAATAGATTATTAGGCGGTTGTTTTAAGATACCGATTGCAAATCCTGTTGATAATACTAGTCCGGTTGGTGTTGCAATATTTGCAAATGCCATAGATACATTAGCAGAAATAGACAGGCAATTCAGCAGGACTTTGTGGGAATACGAAGGCTCTGAACTTGCTATTGATGTTGATGAGCTAATGTTTAAGAAGGATAAAGCGGGAAATCCAATACTGCCAAAAGGTAAAGAGAGACTATACAGAACGATTGATATTGACGGAGATAAAACAAGTAAATGGAATGTATTTAGTCCAAAAATACGTGATACATCGTTGTTTAATGGACTAAATGAACTATTGAGGCAATGTGAGAGTCAATGTGGGCTAGCATTTGGTACTATTTCAAAGATAGAAAATGTTGAAAAAACAGCAACAGAAATCAAATCAAGCAAACAAGATTACTATGTAACTGTATCAGACGTTCAAGGAGCATTGCAAACAGCATTAGAGGACTTAGTTTATAGCGTAGATGTCTTGATGAGTTTATATGGAATAAAACATAAAGTTGGTGCTGACGTAAGTTTTGATTGGGACGATAGCATATTGGTTGATAGTGAAAAGAAACAAGCACAAGCATTAGTGGAGAAAAACGCTGGGCTAATAGATGACATTGAATACTTTGTACAAACAAGAGATTATTCAGAAGAAGAAGCAACAGAGTATGTAAATAAAATGCGAGAACGAAGCAAAGAACAAATACCTAACGATGTACAAGAGGAATAGGAGGGATATTATATGTCAGAAAATTTAATGTTCAAAATTGTAGTATTAATAAAAAATACAATAACATTAATAGCTTTTTCTATTTCAGTTTTAAATTCTGTATGAACATATTTAGTAAGATCCAAATCCATACCTTTTTCCAAACAATCAATTAAATGATTTTCAATACTAATTCTAGTA